>ENA-OQDF01000047-OQDF01000047.1-human-gut-metagenome-genome-assembly--contig:-NODE-47-length-35246-cov-6.489792_pt1 | contig 35246 bp, 43 predicted proteins | sample MGYA00242769_ERZ504597 | MGnify/ENA primary metagenome ERZ504597 (study PRJEB26092, sample SAMD00036305) | human gut metagenome | host: Homo sapiens | study: EMG produced TPA metagenomics assembly of...
TGTCAAGCCGAATACACGGCCCACCATCTTCTCATCGGCCTCGGTCTGGATGATGGTGCGCATCGGCCCATGCAGATGGCCGAAGCCAAACCGTTCACCACATCAATCAGCAAATACGCCAGCAGATTGTGGACCACGCCAAGACCAACGACGGAGACGCCCACCAGAGTGATGCCGAAGGCGACCACGCGCATGTTGTTGCGGATGAGCTTGGCACCGATGGTAGACATCAGCGCGCCGCCGAGCAGCATACCGATGCTCCATCCCAGCTCGTTGGCGGCGAGTTTATCGGAGGCGGTGGTCAGGTTGATGAATCCGAGATTCAAATCGATGCCCTCATATTCGCGGGTCATGAGCAACAGCGTAAGGTTCATCGGCGCCACGGCCACGAAGCACACCAAGGCGTCACCGAGCACCACGTTGCGCAGGTTCGCCCGGCGCCATGTGTAGCTGAAGCCATCTTTCAAGTCAGCAAACACACGACGGACGCTGGCAATCAGCGAACGATCAGCATTGGCATCCGACATCGGTTCGAGTGTGGGTTGCCCGCTATTCTCCGCTTCAGCCATACGCCTCGCAACATGTTCCGCGCTCTTCTTCGGCGCTTTGATCAACGCCACAAAGCCGACGCCGATAATGGCCGTGGTCACATCGACTAACAGAATCGACCACAGCGGCACTGTGTTGATAAGCACAGCAGCCACCGCAGGTGCCACAATCATATTTGCCGAATTAATCACGCCGTATATTGAGTTGACGCGCAATAGTTTGCCCGAGGAACAACATCCGGTATGAACGACTGCACAGCGGGCGTCTGCACACCGCCGCCCGCCGAACGAATGAACAGCACCACGAAAATCATGGTCAGACTCACCCATCCCATCGCGAAGCTCAGCGACAGCACGACGGTGACCACAGCAATCACCATATCCGGCAGCATAATCAGCAACTTGCGACTGTGACGGTCGGCCCAGGAGCCGCCGCAAATCGAGACGATGGCCTGCGGCACCACGCCAAACAACGTGGCCAGCAGCATGGCCGAACCGGTTTTAGTCTGCAATACGATCCACCACCAGATGGCATATTGCACAATATTGGAGCCCAGCAGCGAGAACGCCTGGCCGGTGAGTAGAAGCACTACACGGCGGATCCACGCACGCTCGGATTCCCCGTTGGCCACTGCTGCGGCATAGGCGGCACCGGGTTTGTTCGCGCTATGGACCGCTGCGCGCGCATTCGCATTGTCATCGCCGGAAACCTCGGGTGTTTCGCGCACAGTTGGTTCAGTTGTTGTACTACTAGAAGACATACGAGTGTTCTCAATTCTTCAATTCCACTACAAAGGTCACATCACGGCATACGCACGCCGACGCGCGTATGCGTGCACGACTCCAGCAACGAGCCGTACCCGCCGTTAGATGGTAGGCTTCAGTATCGTGACGCCATGCGTTAGCGTCACCATGCAACGATAGGAACACACTATTCAATAGTATAATCATGAAGGCGTGACGTTGCCCTTGCGCAGGTGCCGTAAGACTCCGCGGACAAAGCAATGAGGCTTCCCCCGCGATGAAGGGAAGCCTCATATTCCATTCATTCTATTCAGCGATGATGGCGCCTAATCACCGATCATCCTTTGGGAACAGCGCGTCGAAGGCATGTTCCATCACGGACTTACGGCGGATCACACCGACGAGTCTGCCATCACCATCCACCACCGGCAGTTTCTTGAACTGCTTCTTGGCGAGGATTCGGGCCACCTCTCCAACATGCTGGTCGGGCGTGGCGGCAACGACCTTACGCGTGGCGATGTCCATCACCTTCTTGCCGGAGAGCGCCTGCACCTTGGAGGCCACGGTTTCGTCGTCGAACACCACCATCGTCGAACCGGTGCCGGTGGGAACCGTACGGGATTCATAGGTAGCAATCGATTTCAGGACATCGCCGTCGCTGACGAAGCCGACGAGCCTGTCATCGCCGCTCACCACGGGAAGGTGGAGACGTTGAGGCGGATGAACTCGCGCACCACATGCGTGATGTCATCGCTGTCCAGGCAGCTGTAGCTGATCGTCCATGATCCCGCCAATGGACTGTTCCTGGGCCTGCTTGAACAGGGAGGCGGCGGGGGCCACGTATGCGCCGGCGTAGTGATGCTCGGCGGGCTGGCCTTCAGTGGTTTCGGCCGCGACTTCGGCGGAGGCTTGCGCCTCGTAGGCCTTGGCGTTGCGTGCGGCCTTCTCCTTGGCACGGCTGGTGACGGTGAAGATGCAGATGATCAGGCGACCAGCGAGATGGCGGCGCACAGCAGGTAGGAGAACGCGATGCCGCTGGCCGTGGCGGACTTCACACCCTGGGACATGTGCGAGGCGGTCACGGATGTTTCTGCGGTGACCAGAAGCGAGGTCGCAATGGCTGCCGCGATCTGGCGGCCGGTGTTGGCGATGGCGTTGCCATGGGCGATCATGTCGTTCGGCAAAGCGTTGACGCCCCAAGTGTTGATCGGCATGTTGGCGATAGCCTGACCGGATGCCTGCAATGCGCAGAACACGGCGACAAACAGCACTGATGTCCTGGTGTTGATGGTGCCGAGAAGACCAAGAGAGATGGTCATGAGCGCAAGGCCGCCGATGCCCACGCCGCGCGGGCCGAATTTGTCGAATGCGGCACCGGCGACCGGACTCAGGATGATGCCGACCGCCGCGGCGGGCAGCATGACCATGCCGGTGACGGTGGCGGATTGGCCGAGTACATTCTGGATGAAGATAGGCAACGTCACGTTGGTCGCGGCGACTGCGGCGTTGATCAGAGTGACCAGAATCGCGGAGTTGCGGAAGTTGCGGGTGGCAAGGGTGTCAACGCGCAACAATGGCTCATCGAGCTTGACTTGCTTGTATACGAATGCGACGAAGGCACAAGACCAACGACGATTGAAGTAATGACGACCGGACTGGCCCATCCCATCGTGGAAGCGGACGAGAAGCCATAGAGCAGGCCACCGAACGCGATGGTCGAAAGCATCACGGGACAGGATGTTGAGCTTTGGGTTCTTCAACTCGCTGACGTTCTTGAGCATCATCGTGCCTCCGACAAGGATGACCAGTGCCACGACTGCGATGCCAATGAACATCGGGCGCCATCCGAAACTGTCAATCATCAGACCACCGACAACCGGGCCGATAGCCGGGCCGGCGGCCATGACGATACCGGCCATGCCCATGGCGGTGCCGCGCTTATCCGGCGGATAGACGAGCATCGGCACTACGGCGACCAATGGCAACAGCACGCCGGAGCCGGCGGATTGCAGTATGCGTCCGACGAGCAACAGCACGAAATTCGGCGCGACGGCACACAGCAGTGTGCCGACCATGAAAGTGGCAAGAGCTCCGGCGAAGAGCTTTCGGGTGGAGAATTTATCAATCAGATAGCCTGAAATCGGCACCATGATGCCCGAGACCAGCATGTAGACGCTGGTCACCCACTGCACGGTGCCGGTGGTGATATTGAAATCACGCATCAGTGCCGGCAAGGCCGGTGACATGACGGTCTGGTTGAGCAGCGCGATGAACGAGCCGACGACGATCACGCCCACGACGATGAATCGGGTGTGCGGATCAATAGGCTTTACGGAACTGGAGGCGGACCCGAGTTCCGCGGTTTTCTGTGAGGTCACAGCATTTCCTTCTGTTGGTAACGGCATGTGTGGGCGATCCGGCCCCATGCTTGTGTCAAGACGCGGGGACACTGATGAGTCCGGGGTAAAGGAAAAGCCGCCATCCGTTCCGCATTCATATACGGCAAACGATTCGCGGCTTTGCGTAAGTTGATGGCTATGGTGAGCGATTCATGCGACGTCGACTGCGGATGGGCCATCGGTACATCCCGGCATAAGGCGTGTCCCCGCTACACCAGCATCGAGAATAGGGCCGTTTGTGGATTGGCAAACAGAACATTGCCGACGAACGACCCACGGCAGGCGCGTGCGATGAACATCGCGTAGCGATACAGGTTCATGGCATCTCCTTGATGGGTTTTCGTACGGCAGACATCGAGAAGCCTATCATCATTCAAATCGACGGTGAAAACCACGTATGCCCGACAATACACAAAATCTTCACAAAAGGGTTGGGCTTACCGCATACGATCCGCCTGAATAGCGGTCCGAGAATGAATCAGGGGCGAGCTAAGGGTTACGTCTCGTGTTTCCGTCATGCTGTCTGGCAAAATAGTGAAGCTGAACATGCGAGGCATCGACCGGAATCGGAAAGGGACTAATCATGCGAGTTCTCGGCAATATCCTGTGGATCATTCTTGGTGGGTTGGCCATCGCAATCGGATGGGCAGTGGTGGGACTGATTCTGTGCATCTCCATCATCGGCATCCCGCTCGGCATTCAAGCGTTCAAGATGGCGGGACTCACCCTGACGCCGTTTGGCGCAACCGTGCAATACGGCGGCGGAGTCGGCTCTGCCTTGGCCAACATCCTGTGGGTGGTGCTGGTCGGCTGGTGGATGGCGCTCGGCTATCTGGGAGCCGGCATGCTCAACTGCATCACCATTATCGGTATTCCGTTCGGATTGCAATCATTCAAGATGGCCAAGCTTGCGCTCTGGCCGTTCGGCGCGGAAATCGTCAACCTGTAGATTCCAAATACTACAAAGCCGCCAAAGCAACCCTTGACGAGGCGGTCAACGACGTCAACAATTGGATTGACCAGCAAGCCGCCAAAGCCGAATAATAAAACACACATTATGCTGCTGCAGCAGCCAGTCCTTGCAGAACAATGTCATGACAAAGGCCTGAGAAGACGACTTCTCAGGCCTTATCCGTGCCGCTCCTCAGTCGCTTGTAGCGACAGCTTCCCTCAAAGAGGGGAGCCAGAGAAACACTTACTTCGAGACGTTGAACTTGAACTCCACGATGTCGCCGTCCTGCATGACGTAATCGCGGCCTTCCTGGCGGAGCTTGCTTCCTCCTTGATCTTCGTCATGGAGCCTTCGGCGGCAACGAAATCGTCATAGGAGACGATATCGGCCTTGATGAAGCCCTTTTCGAAGTCGGTGTGGATCACGCCGGCGGCCTGCGGGGCGGTGTAGCCTTGTGGATCTGCCATGCGCGCACTTCCTTCTCGCCTGCGGTGAGGAAGGTGGACAGGCCGAGCGTGTCGTAGCCGACGCGTGCCAGCTGGTCGAGGCCGGATTCCTCAAGGCCGGCGTCCGCAAGCATTTCACGGGCGTCCGCCTCATCGAGTTCGGTCAGGTCGGCTTCGAACTGCGCGTTGAGGAAAATGGCCGGAGCCGGAGCCACGGAGGCGGCGAGCTTGGTCTTGAGATCCTGGTTCTGCAGTTCGGAATCGTCCACGTTGAACACGTAGATGAACGGCTTGGCGCTCATCAGGTGCAGGTCGTAGACGGAATCCTTGTCGAAACGGCCTTCGCGTGCGGCCTTGTCGATGGTTTCGCCGGCTTCGAGAATGGTCTTGGCCTGCTTGACGGCTTCCATGTATGCCGGCTCGATCTTCTTGCCGCGCAGGTCCTTCTCCAGCTTCGGCAGCGCGTTCTCGATGGTCTGCAGGTCGGCGAGGATCAGCTCGGTGTTGATGGTGTCGATGTCGTCGGCCGGGTCGACCTTGCCGTTGACGTGGACGATGTCGTCGTCTTCGAAGGCGCGTACGACCTCGCAGATCGCGTCGGCCTCGCGAATGTTGGCGAGGAACTTGTTGCCCAGGCCTTCGCCTTCGGAGGCGCCCTTGACGATGCCTGCGATGTCGACGAAGGTGACGGTTGCCGGCACGATCTTCTCGGTGTGCACGAGCTTGGCGAGCACCGGCAGACGGTTGTCCGGCAGCGGCACGATGCCGGTGTTCGGCTCGATGGTGGCGAACGGATAGTTTTCCGCCAGCACGTTGTTACGGGTCAATGCGTTGAACATGGTGGACTTGCCGACGTTCGGCAGTCCGACGATTCCGATAGTAAGAGACATGGTTCCTTAGCTTAGTATTAGGCTTCGATGGCGTCGACGGCTTTGATGACCGCACCGCGGAACGCGCTTTCCTCCAACGATGCGACACCCTTGATGGTGGTGCCTCCCGGCGAGCAGACGGCGTCTTTCATGGCACCCGGATGCGTTTCGTTGGCCAGGTACAGTGCGCCGACGCCTTCCACCATCTTTGCGGCCAGACGGTAGGCGGTGGCGCGTTGCAGACCGTATTTCACGCCCGCGTCGCCGAGCGCCTCGATGTACATGTCGGTGAATGCGGGCGCGCAGCCGGCGATGCACATGCCGATGCCCATATGCGCGGAGTCGACGCGTTCGATGAGGCTGATCGATGAGAACAGCTTTTCGAACGTCTCGTTTTGCGCGTCGGTCAGCGTGTTGTCGGTTTCCGTGACGAGCACGCCTTTGCCGACGGCCATCGGCGTGTTCGGAATGGTGCACTGGATGTGCATCGCGCCGAAATCGGCGCCGAACAGTTCACGGTATTTGGCGAGATCCCAGCCTGCCGCAATGGATACGACGAATGTGCTTTCGTTGGCGAGCGCGCCGGCGATTGGTTTGATGACGCTTTCGATCTGGTACGGTTTGATGGCGATGATGACAACGTCGGCCGCGTCTGCGACTTCGGCAGCGGTGCGCAGCGGTGTGGCACCAACCTTCGCCGTGGTTTTCTCCAGTTTGTCGTAATGCGCGGCGCACGCCACGATGTCAGTACCGTCGATTGCACCTGCCGCGACAAGTCCTTCGGCAATGGCCTGTGCCATGTTGCCGTATCCGATGAATCCGATGGTTGGGTTGGACATGGTTTCTCCTTGTTGTTCCCGGTTCCTATTTGATATCGATATATGGATGGATTGTCTGTGTCAGAACAGTTCTTCCAGATCTCCCCTGTTCAGTGCTTCGTTGAACAGGCGTTTGAAGACCACGGAACCATGCACGCCGTCATGCTCGAATTCGTTGGTGGTCCAATAATGTGAACGACCGACGCGGGACAGCGTGTCGAGCTGCAATCCAGAATCTACGTACATGTCGTCGAAATAGACGGCAGCCTGCAGCGGAACCTCATTGCGCGCCAACTGGTCGGCATCGTAGATCGTGCCGAAATGCGTGTCTTCCATAAGCACGTCCATGGCTGGTTTGAACGGACGCAACGCACGTTCCTGCTCGAACATCCACGGGAACATGGCCTCGCCGGTGAAATTAAGCGGACGGATGTCACCCGCGAATTCCGGATGCTCGCCGCGCACGCGCTGGGCGGCCCAGCAAATCGGCGTTTCCAGCTCGCCGTTGGCGTAGATGAACTCCTGCAACGGCCAGTACAGCGGGCGAGCCGAGGTCGCATCCATCACGGAAGACAGGAATTCGTCAGACAGTTCCGCCGAGGTCGAGGCCGAACCGTCGCCGTCGAGGAATGCCTGGTCAAGAATCCAATGCACGCGTTCGAAACTTGGCTTCATGCCGAAATCGGATCCCAAGCATTGGAAACGTTCCACCGTGAGCGGATCGCCGTTCGGCAATGCGACCTTGCGCGACTGCAGAATGTCGGCGACGGCCGCGGCACGTTCGATATCGATCGGGTAACGCTCGTAGAACTGCTTCGTCTTTGCCGCCATGCGCGGGAACGTATGACGGTACACGTCGGTCGCATCGGCGGGAACATGCGGAATGCCGCCCGTGGTGAAACTGGCGATGACTCCTTGCGGGAACAGCGAAAGATACGTCAGCGTCAGGAATCCGCCATAGCTTTGACCAAGCGTGACCCAACGTGCGCTCCCGAATTCGGTACGACGCAGATGCTCGAAGTCACGAACGATCGAATCGGCGAGGAAGCGCTTCAAAAACGCGGCACCGGCCTTGCCGTCGCCGTCCATGCCCTCAATCACATGCGTATCGACGCGGGACGAACGCCCCGTACCACGTTGATCCGGCAACACCACGCGGAAATGCTTGATGGCCTCCTCAATCCAACCATCGGAACTTGGACCGAGCGGACGCGGACCGGAACCACCGGGACCACCCTGCAGGAACACGAGCAGCGGAAGATCATCATGCACATGTTCGGGAGCGGTGACCACACGGTAGAACAGGCTGATCGATTCGCCATCGAACCCATGACCGGGCTCGTGGCCCGTCCAATCCAACGGCACCTTGATGGAACGATCCTCAATATGCAATCCGGGCACGTAGTATTCGCTCAGCAACGTCATGCATTCACCTTCCCTTTGGCGTCATCGGCATGTTCAATTCGGGTAGTGACTTTTTGATGGCTTCCATCTCACCCACATGCGGAGACAACCTTACCTCACAAAAGCGGCTTTATCCTGCCGCTATTTCATTCCTGCGCATGATGCGTCACAGCATATCTGGCGCTAGGGTGGAACGTATGTCGAATTTCAAACAGCGTCTCTTGTCATGGATGCATGGCCATGTTTTCGCCGGCGATCTCATCATCACGCTTGTTATAGGTGTTCTGCTGTTCGGCGTGACCGGCGGCATCACCTATAATCCGGGATTGCTGTTTGACCTTAAGCCTTCCACGCGGATGGCATGGGAAGCGGCAATGCTTATCCCGCTGCTGATCCGTCGATGGCGGCCGCAGACCGGAGCGTTGCTCTGCGTGGCATTGACCTTGGCGCATCTCATATTCGGCCCTTGCCTGTTGGGCGCCGATATTCTGGCATTGTTCATGCTGTATTCGGTGATCGTCTACGGCAATCCCAAAAACACGAAAGCTTCATTATTCTGGCGTTGATCATCGGTCTTCTGGCTTCGGCGCTGGTGGCATGGACCATGACCAATGGACCATTGCTCACCGGAGGCAAAGTGCATACATGGAGCAGCTGGAATGACCCAAATCCAAATGGCGTTATGGTCACGAAAGACACTCTCGGTTCCATCTACACAGGAACATCCATGTCGGAAGTCGCCGACATGATGGCGCAATACATGCTGGTGCTGACGCCGATTTTCGAAGTATGCATTATTTCCACCGTCATTGTAGCGTTCTGGCAGCGTGCCCGTCTGGCAACCGTTTGCATGATGCGGGAACGCAATGAGGCAATCGCCGCGCGAGACCAGGATGAACGCGATATCGCCGCGTTGGCGGAACGCGCACGCATCGCACGTGACATGCACGATGTGGTGGCGCACACCCTGTCAATCATCATCGTGCAGTCTGATGGCGGTCGCTATGCAGGCACGCATGATCCCGCGGTGGCCAGAAACACCATGGAGACGATTCGACACGAATCGGAACGCGCACTGCATGACATGCAACGTCTTCTGGGAGTATTCGGGGGTTCACCGCACGCCGATTATAACGATATCGGCAATCTTGTGGAACAAGCGCAAAACGTCTCCCCCGACATTCGAATCCGACGGAATATCACCGGCACCGCCAGCCCAGAACAACTCGGCGAACAAGCCTCGATAGCTTCCTACCATGTAGTGCAGGAGGCGCTGACGAATATCCGCAAGTATGCGGGGCCGCACGTCGATGTACATATTAAAGAGTCATGGAACAACGGTTTGCTCACTTTGACCATCACCGACAATGGTCATGGCGCGGCGGCCAATATCGACGGGCATACGCCAGGTTACGGCCTGCTGGGCATGAAAGAACGCATCGAATCGGCCGGAGGCTCGTTGCAGGCTGGCCCTCAACTCGGCGGAGGCTTCGAAGTCATGGCCACCCTGCCTTACGGCGGTAAAGAACAGGTGACAGAAGAAACCGGCGAACAGTATGCCTCGGAACAGTCCGAATCTTGCAACACAACTGCCATATCCAGCAAAGCGAAACTATCCGACGAAGCAATCGCACCTCACACAGTCGTCAACATATCGGCGCGAATCCCAGATCAGCATCGGAGCAGACGCAGGAAACCAACCAACCGACCGGTCGCGATCATCGTTCGAATGCCCTGCAACATTTGCGCATCACCGCACCCAATCTGCATGATTTGCTCAAATCGTTGAAACTGAAATCCGTAGAACTTGCAAATACATCCAATTCGCGAGGGCTGAATTGGGTGGAACGCGTTTCCGCGTGGACGCAGCACCATTATGCGCTCATGGATTCCGTTGGTGCCGTGGCATTGGTCATGCTGCTGAATCGCATGTCGATTACGTTCCTTTTTGATAGTTCACCTCTTGCGCAGCTCTCTCATGCGATCGCTACCTGCTGCATATTGGCGCTGTCCCTTCGACGCAGGTTCCCCGAGACTTGCGCGCTTATTGTGTTCGTATTGTCAGTTGTGCAATTGTTGTTTTTGGGATCGATTGAGGTTGGACATATCGTAGCGTCGCTGTGTGCTCTGTATTCAGCCGTATTGTATGGACGCGAACACGCATGGCGTTGGACCGGTCCTGCCGCTGTCACCTGTTCGGTGCTGATGGGCTTGAAAATCGCGGCCGATCAACACGGATACATTACCTTGTTCGGCGCCATCACCGCTTCCGTGGGCTTGACAAAACCGGTTTCAGCCGCGTCAAGCAGTACTGCGGCGTTTTTTACCGGCGTTATGTATACGGTTGCGGTGTTGATACTGTGCGCCGGCATTATGGCATGGGCGCGTTGGACTCGCTCCAGTGATTCAAACGCACTGGTGTTGCAGGCGCGAGAGGAAGCGCTGGTGGCCGAGCAGGAGAAGCAGCGTATTCTCGCGGCGAATATGGAACGCGACCGTATCAGTGCCAGCATTCAGGCTGAAGTCACCGCCACGCTGAACAGCGTGATTAGTCAAGCCGTCGATGGTATCCGCATGTTGGACGCTGCCGAAGCACAAGGCAAAGAGCCTACTGCCGACGAGATTTCCGCAGCGTTCAAAGCCATCGGAGAACAGGGGCGCGCCGCGCTTAAGCGTATGCGCGAACTGCTCGGAGTGCTTCGTGAGACTGGTTTCAGCGATGACGCTCATGCCGGTAGCGCGAGCGAACTGCAGTTGAGGCCCGCAGCACCGCTGGAGGAGCAGCTGCAGCGCGCGTCTCGATAGCCGGTTCAAGTTTTTCAGGGAGATTTAAGGGGTTGTTTCGCGCTGTGAGCGGAACGATGCCGATAAGGTGGAGAGTATGAGTGAAGAACAGAAGATTCGTGTGGTCATCGCCGATGATCAGGAATTGGTACGTGCCGGTTTCGCGATGGTGATCGGCTCGCAACCGGATATGGCGGTTGTCGGCCAGGCGCGCGATGGCGCGGAAGCGGTGGCTTTGGCGGAGACGCTACATCCCGACGTGGTGCTGATGGACGTGCGTATGCCCGGTATGGACGGCATTGAGGCGACACGTCGGATCAGCGCGTTGCAGCATCGTTTCGCACCCGATGGCAGCGCGCTTGACGATGCGCATACCCGTGTGATCATTCTGACGACATTCGATTTGGACGAATACGTGATGGCCGCGATCAACGCCGGCGCGTCCGGCTTCCTGCTGAAGGACACGGAACCGGAGACGTTGCTCAATTCGATTCGCACCGTGTACCAAGGCAACGCGATCATCGCTCCGTCCGCCACGAAACGGCTTATTGAAAAAATGATGGATGGCAGTTTCGCAAGCGCGGCCACCACTCAACCCGCTTCCGTCACGTCCACTTCCGTTTCAATGGCGCCGGCGTATACCGATCCGGAATTGGACGAACTGACCGACCGCGAGCGCGAGGTGCTTATCGAGATCGCACATGGTCTGTCGAATCAGGAAATCGCGGACAAGCTGTTCATCAGCCTGCCTACCGTGAAAACGCATGTCGCGCATATCCTGTCGAAAATCAATGCGCGCGACCGCGTCCAAGCCGTCGTGTTCGCCTACGAAAACCATCTCGTATAAAATCTTCATAAAACGTATTCGGCAACAAAAATGCTCCTTCTTTCGAAGGAGCATTCCGTTTATCGCCTAAGCTTCTGCGAGCGCCTCGACAGGCCGAACCGTAAAGCGGAACCTGGTAGGCTTCCCGTAGGTGAGGTGAGCGGCTTGCCGCGAAGGCCGCCAGTTGAGGTGCTAAGCTTCTGCGAGCGCCTCAACTGGCGGCACCCTGACCGCCCGACGGGCAGGTGCGATGCTGGCCAGCAACGCTGCCACAGCCGCCACGGCAAGCACAATGCCGTTGATGCCCCATTCGAATGGGAACGCCACGGTGCCGTACAGACTGAACACCACGTATGCGCCCAGCCAGCCGAACAGGGTGCCAAGTAGTACGCCCGCGATGCCGGATACCAGCGAGATGAGCAGGGCTTCCACCGCGAGGGAGCGTCGCAACTGACCTCGAGTCATGCCGATGGCGCGCAAAGTGGCCGATTCGCGGGTGCGTTCGATCACCGACAGGGACAGCGTGTTGGCCACGCCGACAAGTGCGATGAGCACGGCCACGGCGATCAATCCCACCAGAAGCATCATCATGGAGTCGATCATCTTCGCCCATACGATGCGTTCGGCGATCGGTCCGGTTACTGTCGCATCAGTGCTCTTTTCCAATGCGGCCTGCATGTCGTTGTAGATGCCGTCAACGGAAACTCCCGACTTGTCAGTATCCGCCTTGACCAGCAGCACATGGGTGGCGGCATCGAGGTCACCATTGGTGAAATGGCTTTCATCCACGAATCCGACAGCTCCATACTGTGCGGATACGCGACGGTAGTCGGCTTGGTTTGCTTGCAATGTCAGCGAACGCGTAGCGTCGCCGTCCTGGTTCCATTCGGTGGAGAAATCAGCCGTGCCATTGGCGAACTGCAGTTCCTTGCCGGTTTGCGCATTGTATGTTGGCATGAGCACGCCATCACTGTCGATGGAGGCGTTACCCAAGTTGGCACGCATGACCTGCTTGACCTGATCGATATTCTTCACGCCGACCAGCAATGCGGACGTAGGCTGGGTTCCATCCGCTTTCTCCAAGGTCACGGAAACCGCCGGCGCATACAACGTGTCGGACACGCCGTTGATGTCGGCTACATCCTTGACCATTTGCTGGCTGATGTCATCGCCCATGGCCACGATGTCGACGCTATAACGGGTGGCGAGCGCACCATTCATAGTCTCTTTGGCGCTAGCGGCACCGGTTGCGATGGTGGAAACCAGGGTGACGCCGATGAGCAGAGCGGCACCGGTTGCTGCGATGCGTCGCGGATTCTTCTGAATGTTGGCGTGAGCAACCGTTGCGGAAGGGCCTGTCAGCGAGGCCAACGCTCCAACGCCCTTCATGAGGGCCGGCATCCAAAACACCGCGGTGACCACCATTCCAAGGAACACCAGTGCGCGCCGGCGATGGCTACGAGCAGAATCATCGTGAATTGATCGCTGCTCGCATCCTCGCCGCCATTGGTGGCCTGTACCTGCCAGATGGAAAATACCACCATGGCGATACCGACCACCACCATCAGAATACCGATTATGGCTCGCGTGAGACTGGAACGACGGTTGTCGGTCAGTTCAATCGGGCGCAATGCCTCCAATGGCGTCACCGCAGTAGCGGAACGTGCAGATCCCAGGGATGCGAGCACCGTCACCACAATACCGAAGAGAATAGGTATGACGCGGCCTGCCAAGAGAAATTGAATCGCATACCCTCTTGCATGATGTCGCTGACGCACATGCCCCACATGAGCAGACTTCCCAGCACCACGCCAAGCACGGATGCGACGAAGCCAAGCACTGCCGCTTCGAACAGCACGGAACCATACAGCTGGCCTTTTTCGCGCCGATGGTGCGCAGCAAGGCGAGTGTGCGGCGGCGCTGCGCCACGAGTACTTGGAACGTGTTGGCGATCACCAGTGCCGCCACGAACATGGCAAGCACGCCGAAGCACATGAGGAATGTGGTGACGATGCTGGTTTGGTTGCCGGTTAAGGATTTGATGCTTTCGTCACTGACCTGCTGTCGCGGCATCAGATCGAAATGCTTTGGCAGCAACGCTTTCACACTGTTGATGGTTTTTGCGGATACGCTATTTCCATCCAAGGCAAGGTCGAGGTATACCGTTGTCGTTCCGGTGGTGTCGAAATCGTCCGTTCCCTGCATTGCGGCAAGCAGATTGTCGGATCCTACGATCGCACCACCATAGTACGAGTAGGCACCGTTCGGATCGGAGGTGAGTCCGACCACGCGCACGTTGTCCGCTTTGGCTTTGCCATCGGTGCCTACCGCATATTGGGAGGTCAGTCTTACAGTGTCGCCAATGCCGACGTTCAGCTGTTTCGCCATGTCTCCCGGCAGTGCGACTTCGTTGGAGTCCTTCGGCTGGTCCCCTTCCGTAATATTCACGGGAAGCATGTTCTTCTGTGCCGCGGTAGAGATGATCTCGCCGCTGATGGCGCTGTCCCCCCTGGAAACGCTGACGCCGGTTTCCACCGAGGCGCGGACACCGTCAACCCCTTCGATGCCGGCGATCTGGTCGAGATGGAAGTCGCCGACAGTGCTGGAGTACGCTTCGTTGAGTTCCTCATCGCTCAGGTCGGAGCTGTTGACGGTCACCGCATAGTTGGCGTTTCCGAACATGGCGGTCATCTGCCGTGTCAGGGAGTCGTTCATGCATTGCCGAACAGGAAGGTGCTGGCGATGAACGCCGTGCCGATCATGATGCGATGCCTGCGGGTATGAGCATGCGCTTGGTTTTTCGCATGAGTTTCAAAGTGATGGACCACATGGTTAATTCTGTTTCCTTCTTCGAATGCTTCTACAGTGCGTTTAGCGGGAATGTCTCGCGGAAGCCACATTCATTGTGGCGGCTTCGCGTTCCTTCATCAGCAGTTCACTCATCTGGTCTGCTGTCGGCTTGTTCACGTCCGCCACGATCTGGCCGTCGGCGAACACGAGCGCACGGTCGGCGTAAGACGCGGCGACCGCATCATGCGTGACCATGATGATGGTTTGGCCAAGTTCGTTGACGGAACGTTTCAGGAAGCTCAACACTTCGGCGCTTGATACAGAGTCAAGATTGCCGGTGGGCTCGTCTGCGAACACCAGTTTCGGTTTGGTGATCAATGCTCGCGCGATGGCCACACGCTGCTGTTGGCCTCCCGATAGTTCGTTCGGACGATGGTTAAGACGTTCCTTAAGGCCAAGCGTTTCCACCAGCAGACGCAACCACTGTCGGTCTGGTTTCGCCCCAGCCAAGGTCAAGGGCATGAGAATGTTCTGTTCGGCAGTAAACATCGGCAGCAGATTGAAGCTTTGGAAGATGAAACCGATCTGATGGCGGCGCAGCAGGGTGAGCTGGTCGTCGTTCATGCGGGTCAGATCCTTGCCGTCGAACATGACGTGTCCGCTAGTGGCCGAATCAAGTCCGGCCAGCGTGTGCATCAACGTGGATTTGCCAGAGCCGGAAGGGCCCATGATGACGGTGAATTTTCCTTGTTCGAAGGCGATATTGACGTCACGTAACGCATGCACCGCGTTGCTTCCGGAACCGTAGTCCTTGACAAGATCGATGGCTTCAATGGCAGTGTTATTGGCTTTGATGGCGTCCCTGATGTCCATGGAAGTTCCTTTCTTTGCGAAGTTACTTCCAACATACGGAACATTCGACGTCAACGGTATCATGCGTTGGTCTGAAATCCTGCTGAACCGCGACTCATCCTTGAGTATGAGATCAACGCGGGAACAGCGAAAACTGGATGATCAGAAACCATGTTCCAAGCATCGGGCAATCGTCAATCGCCTAGCAATACGCCTTCGTGCGGCGGCTCAAGCCAATACGACTCCTTTTCCACACTGACGGTGGACGCCACCAGGTCTGTTCCACGCCTGGCAATGGGCGAATGGATTCGTCCACCACGCGCCATAGGTCCTCATCGTTGTCGGCGATGATTTCAATCAGGTAATCGGCACCGTTCAATCCGACACCACTCATCGCGTACGTCACTTCGTCGATGGCCAGAAGCTGTTCGGAGTCAAGCCGATATGGAGGTTTCACTCCAAGTCCGAGGAATGCCTGTCGGAATCCTCCCAAACGCATGGGGCTTACCGTGGCCATAATGCGCATCACGCCGGAATCTTCGAGTTTTTTGATGCGGCCGCGAATCGCCGTATGGGTCACGCCGAGACGCTCCCCCAACGACGCATAGCTGGCCCTGCCGTCCTTCTGCAGTTCGTTGAATGTGTGCACGAACCGTGGATCCAGACGATGCGAGGGAATATCGGTGCCGACACTCGCCTCGCGTTTGGTCAGGAAGCCGGTTTCGCCATGCGCGGCGAGCAGACGGTTCACCACGCTGACATTGTGGTCATCAAGCACCAGCGTCCGCATGAGAACACCTGCAGACGGGACAATCCCGGCAACGCGCGCAGACCATGTTTGAGGAAATGATCCATGCCTTCAGCCGAATACACCACAGCCTCAGCGATGATGTCGGCATCCCCCAGAGCGCAGACCACGTAGGTGACCTGTGGCATGGATTGGAGCATGGCAAGAGCCTCATCCCTGCTCCCGTCGAGACGAAGTCCCACCAGCACCTGGCTGTAATTGCCCAGACTCAATGGATTGCACACCGGGACGATGTTCATGATGCCGGATTCAATAAGCCTGCGGTAGCTTTCCGTAGCCGCGTATACGGAAATGCCGATTTTGTCGGCAAGCGCCTGCATGGTCATACGGCCGTCGCATTGCAGGGCCGAGACCACTTTCAGGTCGCGTGCTGTGATGGTGATGCGTTGTTCGTTCTGGAACATTGGCCTACCTCAGAACTGCCACAGCATCAGCCAGATGCTGCCTGCCGTCGCGGCGACGGTGACCGCAAGGATGATCCAATCGGAGAGTCTCATCTTCAGCTGTATGCGGTAGGTGCGTCTCACGCCTTGGAGGTTGAGCCCGCGCGATTCCATAGCCCAGCCGACGCTTTGGCTCATTTTGTAGGCGCGGATCAGCACCGCGATGATGATGGCAGATACGATTTGAACCGGTCCACCAAGCGTACGAATACGTTGCGTTTCTTGCCGGTGGCGTCTTTCTTGCCGCTCAGGTCGAGTCCGCGAGCCCGTTGCGCGGCCGATACGGATTGGAAGATGGAGAAGAACACCGGAATGTAGCGCAGCGCGGTGGCGAGCGTGAGTCCGGCCTTGTACGGCATGCCCAGGGAGGTGAGCCCTCGGATCAGCTTGGTCTGGCTGGTGGTGAACAACGTGAGGAAGCACGCGAATCCGAGCGCCGGAATGCGCAATCCCATCACCGCGGCCATGACGAGGTTCTCTCGCGTGAGTTTCAGCCATCCCCACTGCCACAGCACGTGCGTGCCGGATGGGTCGAAAATCGGCCAGAGCACCACGATGAACACGATGATCACGGCGAGGATCTTCCACACCCAGCCGATGCGTTTCAGCGGCACGCCGTCGGTGATGAGCATGAGATGTTCGATGATCAGAACGTCAAGTATGAACGCCCAGTTGCGCCATACCAGGCACAACACCAACATGACCACGGTGATGAGGAATTTCACACGGGGGTCGGCGCGATGCAGCCAGCCGTCGCCCGGTACATACAAATCGGCGTCCATCAGTGTCGTCCTTCCTCATGCTTGGTGACTTTCAGCAGCACATGCGTCGCCGAAACGGGCCCATTGGATTTACGCGGTTTGCGGATGGTCCGAGATTGCTTCTGCGCCGCTTCGGACCTGTCGATCGGCCCATACTGCACGACTTTTCCGTCCTCCAATTCCAGCACGTGCGTGCAGTACCGGTATACCGCGCGCATGTCGTGGCTGATCATGACGATGGTGACGCCGCGCTGGTTGAGTTTCTCGATGGTGCCGAGGAAGCGTGCTGCGAGACGGTGGTCGAGACCGGCCGTAGGCTCGTCGAGCACGAGGATCGGCGTGCGCATTGCAAGCACGGATGACAGCGCCACCGCACGGCGTTCGCCATAGCCGAGCGTGGCCGGCGAGACGTCTTCATAACGGTGCAGGTCGAACAGCGTCAGCATCTCGTCGACGCGTTTGAACACGGTGGCTCCGTCCAGTCCAAGCGCGGTAGGACCGAATGCGATTTCCTCCTTGGTGGTGGAGCAGAAGATCTGATGGTCGGGATTCTGGAAGACGAATCGACGTGGGCCGCCATTTCGCCGACGCTGTGTTTGGAGGCGTCGAGCCCATCCACCGTCACCGTGCCTGCGTGGGTCGGATCAGTCCGTTCAGATGTTTGGCGAGTGTGGTCTTGCCGGAGCCGTTACGTCCGATGAGTCCGATGAATGAGCCACGTTCGATGTCGAACGTCACGTCGTCCAGAGCTTTCGATGCGTTGCCGCCGCGCTCATATTGGTAGGAGACATGGTCCAGACTGATGACCACGTCCTTGGACCGTTCCGGCTGATTCTTTTTGTCCTTCTTATGCTTTTTGCCCTGCTGTACGGCCTTGACCTGCGGCAGCGGATCGTCCGCGACCTGCACGCCGGAGGATTCCAGCAGTCCTTTTTCACGGACGAACAGGCTGGCGTCGCCGTTGCGCACCAATTCCCCATTGACCATGAACAACACTTGGTCGGCCCAATAGGCGATATGCTCCGTGTCCTGTTCCGCCATGATCACCGTCATGGAACGGGTCTGCCGGATGCGTTCAAGCACATCGAAGACTTCCTGCTTGCCTTCCGGATCGAGCGCCGCAGTCGGTTCGTCAAGGATGAGCACGTCGGGTTCCGCCGCCAATGCCGCCGCGATGGCCACACGCTGCATCTGCCCACCCGACAGGCTGGTCGGCACGCGCTTGCGGTAGCCGGTCATGCCGACCAGATCGAGCATGACGTCGATCTGCTTGTCGATGATGTCCGGTGCGATGCCGCGGTTTTCCAAAGGAAAGGCGATCTCATCCTCAACGCTCGCACAGAACAGCTGCGCTTCGGGATCCTGCTGCACGTAGCCGATACGTTCGGACAACGCCGATACGGAATGACGGCTGGTGTTCATGCCGTTGACTTCCACCAGTCCGGTCATGGTGCCGTCCGCCAGATTCGGGATGATTCCAGCCAAAGCCATGCACAGGGTGGATTTGCCGGCGCCGGTCGGTCCGATGACGCCCACGAACGAGCCTGATTTGATATCGAAGCTGACATGCTTGAGGCTATCCACCGGCTTGCCGCCATCCACCAATGGCTCATACTGCCAACTCAAATCACGTACCGTATCATGCGCTCTTCTCCATATCTTTCAGCACATCAGCCCATTGCACCGGCCGCGAACACAGCCACTACGGATACTATATGAACGAATATGTATAAATAAAGCCCGTGGAATCGCCGTTCATCGGTGAACCCACGGGCTTTATTTATGCAAGACAATAATGTATCACTCGCCGGCCTTGACGCTGAGGTTGCCGAGTCGCACCAGCGGCGGATAAGCCTTGCGCACCGCGGAGAACAGTGCGAAGCCAACGATCAGGCCGACAACCATCTGGAATGAGTTGCCGATGATTTCGCCTAGGGCCGGACCGAAGCCGGACAGGATGCCGCCGGCGATGAAGTAGCCGAACACCTTCCACACGCCGGCCACCAGAGAGCCAATGACGACGTTGGCCGGTTTGAATTCACGGACCAGCAGACCCACGAGCACCGCCTGCAGACCGTCGATGATGAAGGTGAAGATTGCCCACTGCGGGTATCCCGAGATGAGGTCGGACAACGCCGGTCCAAGACCGCCGATGATGCCGCCGACCCACGGGCCGAACGCATAGGAGCTGAAGAAAATCATCGTGTCGGACAGGTTGAGGTATCCACGGGTCGGGGTCGGAATCTTCACGAACATGGTCAGCACGGTGGTGACCGCGGTCATGATGGCGATCAACGGGATGGTGTTGACCTGAATAGCTTTCTTGATATCGTTCTTGACGTCCTGCGCCATAATACAGTCTTCTTCTCTCTTTTTACCAAATAGCAAATCATCTTGCTTTTCCTACGATTTGTAAAGAAATCGCAAGGAATTTCTTTCGATGTATCAAATTGCGACATACCATATCGCAACAAGCGAAAATTTTATCCCATCCGCGTTACAAGCGCAGTGCAAAGCAGGCGGCCCGCAACACCCCCTTCTCATGGTGCAGCGGACCGCCCGACAGTTGTTTCAGACCAAAGTCACTTGGCCAGACCGGATTCGCGCAAGGCCTTGAAGCCGCTTTCGAGGTCCTCGATGATGTCGTCGATGTTCTCCAGTCCGATGGACAGGCGGATGGTGCCTGGTGGATACCCTGGTCCTCGAGCTCCTCCAGCGTCTCCTGGGAGTGCGTGGTGGAGGCCGGTGGATCACGAGGCTCTTGGCATCGGCCACATTGGCCAGCAGGCTGAACAGGTGCAGGTTGTCGATGAACACGCGTGCCGCGTCCTTGCCGCCCTTGATGTCGAAGGTGAAGATGGAACCGCCGCCGTTCGGGAAGTACTTCTTGTACAGGTCGTTGTCCTTGCGGCCTTCGATGGACGGGTGGGAGATGGACTCGACCTCCGGCACGGTCTTCAGGTAGTCGATGACCTTCAGCGCGTTCTGGACGTGGCGTTCGACGCGCAGGGACAGGGTTTCGGTGCCCTGCAGCAGCAGGAAGGCCGCGAACGGGGACAGGGTGGCGCCGGTGTCGCGCAGCAGGATGGCGCGCACGCGGGTCACGAAGCGGCGCCGCCGAGGGCCTCATAGAAGTTCAGGCCATGGTAGGACGGATCCGGCTCGGTCAGGGTCGGGAACTTGCCCGGCACTTCGGCCCAGTTGAACTTGCCGCCTTCCACGATCACGCCGCCGAGGGTGGTGCCGTGGCCGCCGATGAACTTGGTGGCGGATTCCACAACGACGTCGGCGCGTGCTCCAGCGGGCGGAACAGGTACGGGGAGGCGAAGGTGTTGTCCACGATCACCGGCAGGTGGTGCTTGTGGGCGATGGCGGTGATGGCCTCGAAGTCGGGCAGGTCGGCGTCGGGTTGCCGAAGGTCTCGAAGTAGACGAGCTTGGTGTTCTCCTGGATGGCGTCTCGAACTCCTGCGGGTTCTCGGCGGAGACGAAGGTGGTGGTGATGCCGTCGCGCGGCAGGGTGTGGCGCAGCAGGTTGAAGGTGCCGCCGTACACGTTCTTGGCTGCGACGTGTGGTCGCCGGACTGGGTGATGTTGCGCACCGCGTATTCCACGGCGGCCGCGCCGGACGCGACGGCCAGGCCCGCGGTGCCGCCTTCGAGGGCCGCGATGCGGTCTTCGAACACGCCCTGGGTGGAGTTGGTCAGACGGCCGTAGATGTTGCCCGGGTCCGCCAGTCCGAAGCGGGCCTCGGCGTGGTCGAAGTTGTGGAAGACGTAGCTGGTGGTCTGGTAGATCGGCACCGCGCGGGAGTCGGTGGCCGGGTCGGCCTGCTCCTGGCCGACGTGCAGCTGCAGGGTTTCGAAACGATAGTTCTTGTTTGCCATGATGCGCTCTCCTTGGATAAGGGTTCGTTGTTCTCGTCTTGGTTGGCCACCCGCCCTGCCGTGTAGGGCGCTTGGCCAGGTGTTGGTAGCGACAATAAACCGGCCGGCGAGCGCAACGCAAGCCGAACGTTATCGCACTTGCCTATATCCCCTTATAAACCGTTGGAATCATCGGCTTTCCCCACTCCCCCAACCGTTGAAAAAACCATTCGGAACCATTCGACACGCCGAAGTCCCACATGCCGGTGACCCACCGTGAGGAACGGATGCGCGTCAGGTCAGGGGAACGGCTAAAGTCATGGGCAGGCAAATCGCAAGAGAGGTTCCGATATGAGCGATGAGATTCTGTACGACCGTGATCCGCGGTATATTCCGCGCGTCGCCGCGGTGCATGACATGTGCGGTTATGGCAAGTGTTCGCTGACGGCGGCCATTCCGATTCTGTCGGCGGCCGGCTGCGACGTTTGTCCGGTGCCGACGGCGCTGTTTTCCGCGCACACGCGCTACGAGGTATTCACGTTCCACGATACGACCGAGATTCTGGACGGCTATCTGGACGCATGGCGTCAGGAGAACGTCGATTTGGATGGCGTCTATTCCGGTTTTCTTGGTTCCGCGGACCAGGTCGCAATCATCAAACGCCTATACGCGGAGTATCCGCATGCCTTGCGGTTGGTGGATCCGGTGATGGGCGACGGCGGAGAAATCTACGCCACGTACACTCCTGAGCTATGTCGGGCGATGGGCACGCTGGTGGATGGCGCGGATGCGCTGATGCCGAATCTTACCGAGGCATCCATTTTGACGGGCCGTGACTATCCAGGCCAGGATATCGACGACGCGCAGGTGGATGAGATTCTTGGGGCGTTGCTTGCCGCCGGCGCGAAGAACGTGGTGCTTAAGGGCATCGATCGAGGGGATGGCATGATTCGCAACTATGTGGCGTCAGCTTCGACGGGCGTCGCCGGAAAACAGGAGCTGGCGCATGCCAAGCTGCCGTTCATGACCCACGGCACCGGCGACGCGTTCGCGTCGGCGCTGTGCGGCGCGGTGATGGCTGGCCGTCCTCTGGCCGAGGCCGCGAACATCGCCGGCGAGTTCGTCCGCCATGCGATGGAAAGCACCCAGTATCAGCCGAATCATGAGGAACGAGGCGTGAGCTTCGAACTCAATCTCGACGAATTGACCGCTTTGACCCGTCGTTGACGGTTCATCGGTCACTCTTTTCGCACAGAGGCCTTGGATCGTGTTGTGGATAGGTGTGGATAGCGTCGACTCATCCACCGACTATCCACGACACGCCCGAGATACGTAAGTTATCCACATTAGCCTATCGGCCTTGTCATGCGTGGCTTCTGTCTGTTGGACTAGGGCCATGAACCATTCATCATCACATGATGTTCCGGCCCCAACGCAGCCGCCGGAGCAGATTCTCGATTCCCTAGCGCGGCGTCTGCATGACGGCACGCTGCGTTCCCGACAGATCGGCGAGCTGGGAGAACAGTACGCCGCCGCATGGTTGGAAAGCCAAGGGTGGCGGACGCTCGACCGCAACTGGCATTGCCGATACGGCGAACTCGACGTCGTGTCGCGCAATCCGATGGGCCAGATCGTTTTCGTCGAGGTCAAAACCAGACGTACGATGCGCTACGGCACCCCTCAGGAGGCGGTGACCGCTTCCAAGCAAATCAATCTGCGCCATGCCGCCGTGCAATGGCTGACGGCGCCGGAGCACCGCATGCCGAACAGTGGCGTGCGTTTTGACGTCGTCACCGTCGTGGTGCAGGGAGACAGACCTTTGCTGCATCATATCGAGGGAGCGTTCTGATGGCCATCGGCAGCGCCCTTTCCGTAGGACTGATCGGTTTGAAAGCCTTCATCGTCCAGATTCAAGCGTTCGTATCCCCTGGACTTCCCTATTTCTCCATCATCGGCCTGCCCGACACCTCATTGTCCGAGGCGCGCGAACGGGTCAAGTCGGCATGCCAGGCAAGTGGTTTCAAATGGCCGGAAACCCGTGTCACGGTCAATCTCTCCCCAGCGTCCATGCCGAAGAAAGGCTCTTCGCATGATCTGGCCATCGCGGCCAGCGTGCTCAGCGCGGCCGGCGCAATCGCCCATGACTGTCTGGCCGGCACCATCGTGCTTGGCGAGGTGAATCTTGACGGCACCGTATTGCCCATCAACGGACTGCTGCCCATCATGCTGCATGCGCGGGAGCAGGGAATCGCAACAATCATCGTGCCTTACGCCAACCTTGATGAGGCCCGTCTCGTTCCGGATGTCAAGGCGATCGGCGTGAGGCATGTCGGAGAGCTCATCGACTGATGGGAGGCGATGCGGACTACCGGATTCCCGAAGCCACGCATGCCGTGAACGCCGATGTCGGCGCCACGGGCATGTGCCCTCCGCCCGGCGACATGAGCGAAGTGATGGGCCAGCATGCGGCCAAATGGGCGTTGGAGGTGGCTGCCGCCGGAGGCCATCATCTGATGATGACCGGTCCGCCCGGCACAGGCAAGACCATGCTCGCTTCGCGCATTCCCGGCATCATGAGTCCTTTGAACGAGACGGAACAGCTTGAAGTGGCCTCGATTCGTTCGTTATGCGGCACGCTTCCCGGATACGGAATCAGCGACGTTCCACCGTTCGAGGCGCCCCACCATACCGCGTCGACCGCCGCGCTGGTGGGTGGAGGCGCGGGATTGGCCCAGCCGGAGCCATCACCCGCGCGCATCGCGGCATCCTGTTCATGGACGAGGCTCCGGAATTCTCGGCGCGTACGCTGCAGACGCTGCGCGAACCTTTGGAATCCGGATATGTCGCGATTTCCAGAGCGAAAGGCACCACATACTATCCGGCTCGCTTCCAACTGATTATGGCGGCGAATCCCTGCCCGTGCGGCTACGCGTACGGCAACGGCGAGCGCTGCACCTGCCGGGAAAAGGACCGCGTCAAGTATTTCAGCCGGCTTTCCGGACCGATCCTCGACCGTATCGACATCCAGATCGAGGTGCCTCCGGTGGAGCGGATAAGTCCGGGGAACGCTCCCTCCGGCGATTCGAGCCATGCCATACGTCTGCGTGTCATCGTTGCCCGGCAGATGGCGCAGGAACGGTTCCGTGAATTCGGCTGGTGCTGCAACGCGCAGGCTACCGGCACCTGGCTGAGAGCCAACACCTCCCCCAAGGCCATCGAATTGGTCAACCGCGCCTTGGCGAGCGAGCGGCTGAGCCTGCGTGGCGCCGACCGTGCCATGCGGCTTGCGTGGACATTATCCGATCTGGTGGGAAAGACTTCCCCAGGACCTGAGGAAATGATGCAGGGAATATCCATGAGAACGAGGCTGGCATGATGGTGACGATCGACGACGAGACCCTGGCCCGCGCGGTGCTCACCTTCTGCCTGGACAGCGCCGACGCGATGATGTACGCGCTGGTCAAAGGCACCGGCTCCGCGGCAAGCGCGCTACAGCTGATCGCTGACAGCGGCCCTGGCAATCACAAAAACGTGACGACCGCGGCCTGCACGTCATTGGATGCGGCGTTCATCAACGGCGTCACTCGTTGGGGACGCACCATCAACGCCGCGGGATGGCTTCGTTCCATGGCTCGCTGGTGTCATGGCAGCAACGTCTGGCATCGTTGCCCAGCAAGGATCCGGACGCATTGCGAGACTGGTTCACAGCAGACGGCACGCAGTGATCATCGCCCCGCATCACCCCTGTTGGCCCAGCCAACTGAACGACCTTTCACTGCGCACTGACTGGGCCTCCCCGCTCTGCCTATGGGGCAAAGGCGATCCGAAGGCGCTGGTGTCATGCCCCGAGCCGGTGGGTATCGTCGGCTCACGGGGCGTAAGCGACTACGGTAGGCAAAGCGCCCACGAATTGGCCCTTCGGATGGCGCGTGCCGGACATCTGGTGGTATCCGGCGGCGCGCTGGGCACCGACGCGCGGCGCATTGGGGCGCGGTCAAAGCCATGGACGAAATGAGCGCCGCTCTGGCGGGACGCACCGTCGCCGTATTCGCTGGCGGACTGAACCATATCGGTCCGAAAAGCAACCAGAACCTGTTCGAGCAGATCGAAAGCCATTCGGGCGCTTTGATTTCCGAACTGTGCCCCGGAACCGTGCCGGAGGCAAGACGGTTCCTGCTGCGCAACCGTCTGATCGCGGCTTTGTCATCCACTCTGATCGTGGCGCAGGCACGTGCGCGTTCCGGCGCGCTCAACACCGCAGGCTGGGCGAACGAACTCAACCGCAATCTGTTCGCCGTGCCGGGAGACATCACCATGCCGCATAACACCGGCTGCAATCGCCTTATCCAAGACGGCAGAGCACCATCATCTGCTCACTGGCGGAGATCGACGAACTATGCCATAGCGCGCATCGCCCGCAACATGTCGACCTGCCGGACGACACCGAACATCCGCAGGAATCGACAGACGAATCCGACGATGCCATACTCGCCGCCATTAAAACCTGCGCCGAAGCAAACGGCCACGTCTCCGCAGACGATCTGCTCGATCTGATGGACAAGACGCATCCGGGAGAATATCCCGTCTCGCGAATCATGCGCGAACTGGGCTCCTTGGAGCTTGAAGGCCGCATCAGCATGCGGTCCGGATGGATCATCGCCGAGCAGCGATAGCAGGCCCGGCACCTCCACCTCAGCCGCGTCGAACGTGCGAGGTCACACCTTGTGCGAGAATCGGTGGTATGAGTCCGAAGCATGTTGAAGATATGTATGATGCAGTGATCGTCGGCGCAGGCGCGGCCGGCCTGTCCGCAGCGTTGGGAATGCTCCGTAGCGAGCGGATGCGCCAGATGAGGGCGGACGGCATCGAACCGAACGTCCTGGTGATATCCAAACTGCAGCCGCTGCGTTCGCACACCGGCTCCGCGGAAGGCGGCATTGCGGCCAGCCTTGGCAACGTGGAGAAAGACGATTGGCATTGGCATTACTATGACACAGTCAAAGGCGGCGACTGGCTTGTCGACCAGGATGCGGCGAAGCTGCTTGCCGAACAGGCTCCTGCCACTGTGATCGCGCTGGAGCATGCCGGCGTCGCGTTCTCGCGTACCGATGACGGCCATATCGCGCAGCGCCGTTTCGGAGGCCATACCAAGGATTTCGGCAAGGAACCGGTCCGCCGCGCCGCTTATGCGGCCGACCGCATCGGGCATCAGATTCTGTTCTCGCTATGGCAGCAGTGCGTGGCCGAAGGCGTTGAGTTCGCCGAGGAATGGTATGTGACCGATCTGGTGGTTTCCGAAGACCACGGCAAGGTCGAGGGCGTGGTGGCGTTCGACACGCACAAGGGCGAGACGCATGCCATCCACGCACGCAATGTGCTGATGGCCACTGGCGGTGCCGGCCGTCTGTTCCATACCACGTCGAATTCGTGGGATCTGACCGGCGACGGCATGGCGTTGACATTGTCCGCCGGCCTTCAGCTTGAGGATAGCGAGTTCGTGCAGTTCCATCCGACCGGTCTCGCCCATACCGGCATTCTGCTGTCTGAGGCGGCACGTGCGGAAGGCGGCATGCTGCGCAACTGCGATGGCGAGGCATTCATGGAACATTACGCGCCGGGTCATGCCGACCTTGCCGCGCGTGATGTGGTGAGCCGTTCCATCATGGCTGAAATCGACGCCGGACGAGGAATCGCCGATCCGAAGGATCCGAATGGGCCGAAGGATTGTGTCTGGCTGGATATGACCGGCATCGATGCGGATCATATGCATGAGGTGCTGCCGCAGGTGGTGGAGACCATCGAACAGTATGCCGATCTCGATCCGACCCGCGACTATGTGCCGGTCAAACCCACCGCGCATTACACCATGGGCGGCATCCCCATCACCACCGACGGCGAAGTCTACCGTTGGGTCGATGGCGAACGCGCCGTCGTGGACGGTCTGTTCGCCGCTGGCGAATGCTCCTGCGTGTCGGTGCATGGCGCGAATCGTCTGGGCGGCAACTCGCTGTTGGACGCCTGCCTCTTCGGCACCCGTTCGGGCAAGGCGATGGCTGAACGTGTCGTCGATAATCCAGTGAACGATCCGATGGCCGAGCCTGCCGACGAAGCATCTATCGACGCGGTGTCGCAGGCTGCCGACAAGCGTTCCGCGCAGGTCAAGGAACTGTTGACGCGGCCGTCCGATGACGACGATGCGTCGTCGGACAATCCGTACCAGCTGATGGCCGATTTGGGATCCGTCATGGAGCAGGCGGTCGCGGTGCGTTGCGACCGGAACAGCATTGAACAGGCGTTGGCTACGCTGGACGATACGCTCACGCCGCGTGCCGAGGCGCTGCATGCGCATTCCGACTCCCCCACGTTCAATCAGGAAATCACCGCCATCTGGGAGGTGCGCCATCTGTTGGAGCTCGGCAAGGCCGTGCTCGCCGCCTCCGATGCGCGTCACGAATCCCGTGGATCGTTGAAGCGTCTTGATTTCCCGGAGCGTGACGACGAGCATTTCCTGGCCCATTCCATGACGGATGTTTCCTGCCAGGTCTCCTGGCAGCCGGTGCACATCGTGGACATGCCGCCAAAGGCCCGTGAATACTGACACCCTGGGCACGGCGTATGGCAGACTGGTTGACGGTTTTTTATCGAAAGGCAGGTATATGAGCGGCATGGAGAACGGCATGGAAACGGTGACGTTGCGGGTGAACAGGTTCACGCCGCGTCCCGAACGCGGCCGTGAACGAGGCGGCTCGCCGTTCGCTAGGAAGAGCTCTCCCTTCGGCGATTCCGGATCCGCGCGCAGGCGTCCGCGAGGCAAGCAGTGGGTGCAGGATTACGTGGTGCCGGCGCGTCCGGAAGACACCGTGCTTGACTGCCTGCTCAAAGTCAAGCGCACCATCGATCCGACGCTTGCCTTCCGTTATTCGTGCGGTCATGGTATGTGCGGTTCCGATGCCGTGTCCATCAACGGCACGCCTACGCTTCTGTGCACCGCCACGGTGAAGGCTTGGGCAAAGCAGCCGTCCGACGCACAGGTGGATGAGGACGGCTTCCGTCATACGGGCGAAGACGTTCAACCCGTGCAAACGCAGGATGCCGACGATTTGGGTGTCATCGAGCTCGCACCGCTGCCCGGTTTCCCCGTGCAGCGTGATCTGATCGCCGATATCGACCAGATGCTTGACCAAATCAGGAAACTCAAGCCGTATCTGCAGGCCAGTGGCGAACTCGCCACCACCGCGGACGGCAAAATCAACGCATTCGAATATCTGCAGAATCCCCAGCAGCTCGCCAAGTATGAGCTGCTGAGCAACTGCATAGCCTGCGGCACCTGTGAGGGAAGCTGTCCGGTATATGCAGGCGGCGAGGCGTTCATCGGCCCTGCGGCTCTTATCGCCGCCTCCCGTTTCATCAATGATTCACGCGACGGTCAGACGGATGCACGTATGGATGCCATCGATTCCGCCGATGGCATCGCCGCGTGCCAGTCGGTGCGCGCCTGCACGCGTGAATGCCCGCGTGGCATCGATGTCGGTGAGGAGATCTGGCAGCTGATCGCCCAAATCAAGGAGCGCTGAAATGGATAGGACGTCATATACCAATCTCGCGAAATCGTGGGAATACGTCGAGGATCATGCGTTCTCACGCCAGTCTGCCGAACTCAATGCGATCAGGACCGCGGCCGAGGAAGCCGGCATTCCCCAAGGATCCGCGGCGCAGGCCGAATTGCTGCGCATGCTGGTGCGAATGTTGGACGCCTCGTCGGTGATCGCCATCGGCACCGGTTCCGTGGTGGAGACGATGCAGCTGATCAACGGTCTTGACAATGCAGGCCAGCTTACGGCCGTCGATTCGTCCACGCAGGGCATCGCGCTGATTCGCAAACTGTTCAATCGTCTGTCCGATGACACCGAAACCACATTGCGTGCCGTGAACGCGTCCGCAGGTGTGTTTCTGCCCCGTCTGAACGCCGAGAATTACGATTTGATCGTCGTGGCCGGCGATTCGGAGAATTATGCGGCGGCTTTCGCGCAGGCTCCACGCCTGCTGAAACCGCATGCCGCGATTGTCTTCACCGATGTGCTTGCCTTTGATTCGGCCACATCGGCCGGCGGCGTGCTGAATCCCGCCAATCGTGATGCCAAATCCATCGCGATGCGCGAATTGCTGGAAACGGTGGAGTCGGATGAACGGTTCGTCACTGCGTTGACGCCGACCGGCACTGGTCTGCTGGTTGCCGTCAAGAAATAGACCAATCAGATTAATCAGCCGTGCCGCAATGGCACGCATATGTTGAAAGGGCCATGCATGGGGATGCGTGGCCCTTTACATATGGAGATCCCTTTTACTGTTCCTGGTGGGTGCCGATTATCTGGCTGACCACCACGGTACCGTCTTCCAGCACCGTCTCAACTTCGTTCATGGCGTCTTCGTCGCCGGTATGATGCTTATGCTTCGTACCGTCCTCCAGTTCGAATCGTTTGGATTGACGGCTCAGCAGAATACCTGAGATCACGGCTGCGACCATGGACCCCACCAGGACGCCGAAACGGGCTTCAGCCGATAGTTCGGCATCCTGATATGCCAGCGACGCGATAAGAAACGACACCGTGAAACCAATGCCGCAGGCGCAGGCAGCGGGGAACATGTCGCGCACGCGCAGCCCCTTGGCCATCTTCAGACCGCCACGTGCGTGGACAGCATGCGGTGGTCATGATGCCCAGAGGTTTGCCGACCACGAGCGCCACCATCACAGCAACGACCACCGGCGAGACGAACAGCGCCAAGGTCAACGACTCGAAGTGCACACCAGTGGCGAACAGTGCGAAGATCGGCAACGCCAGCAGTGCGGAGAACGGCTGCAGCTTGTCGGCGTAACGTTCCGCACGCGGCGTCTTCTCACCGAAACGCTCATGCGCCGGCGTGAGCAGTCCCACGAGCACGCCGGCCAAAGTGGGGTGCACGCCGGCTTCGAACATCATGACCCATGCCAGCACGCCCACGATGGCCACGGCCAGCCACGGTACCTTGCGCATGCGGACAAGGAAGTACCAGACGACCGCGCATACGGCTATGCCAAGGAACCAGTACCATGCGTTCACCGATGAGAAGAACACCGCGATCAGGATGATGGCCAGCAGGTCGTCCACTGTGGCCAATGTCATCAGAAAAGCGCGGATGGATCCCGGCAACGCTTTGGCGAACAGGGCCAATACGGCCAATGAGAACGCGATATCCGTGGCTGTGGGCACCGCCCAGCCATTGGACATCTGTGCGAAGGAGAACGACGTTCCTGAAGCGATGACGAGTTGCCCTGATCCTGCCGCCGCGAACAATGAGATCACGCCGAGGAACAGTACCGGCGGCGCAAGCATACCGCCAACCGCGCACAGCATCGGCACGGCCGCGGCTTTGGGATTGGACAGTGATCCCGTGGTGAGTTCCTGCTTCAATTCCAGCCCTACGGTCAGGAAGAACACCGTCAGCAGGCCATCCTGCACCCAATGGCCCAATCCCATGTCGATATTGGTGTGTGGAATGGCTATATGGAAGTTCTCAAGCTGTTCGAACGCATGCGCGGTGAACGGCAGATTGGCGAGCAATAGGCCGGCAAGAGCGAAACCGAGCATAATCAGACCGGATATGCGGTCGGACGCGGCTATGCGTCGGATTGTTGCCCAGGTTCCCCTCTTCGATGTGGCCATCATGCTCCTTGTCTTGCGGTCCCCGTTCGACCGCAGTATCCGTAAAACGTAGTATCAAGTGTATCGGAGGGTCTTGGCGTTCGTCCATGCCGCATATTGCGCTCCGCTGTGCGCGCAATCAATTGCAGGCTTCACAAAAATCCATGGAAAATAAAGAAAGCCTCCTCGCATTCGCGAAGGAGGTTCATGTGCGCGAGACAGGATTCGAACCTGCGACCTGCTGATCCGTAGTCAGCTGCTCTAATCCGCTGGGCTACTCGCGCAACGTTGTCTTGTTTTCGGCAACTCGAATAAGATACACCCAAATGAACTCCAAGCAAAATCTCGGCGTGTCGCAGGAGTTTTCGGCCTTACGCCTCACGTAGACGAGGAATTTTCTGCGTCGATACCTTGAGTAGTTTCGGAGTGCCCGATCCGATGACGGCGGCTTCGTCGACGACCACCTCTTCGACGCCTTCCATGCTGGGAAGACGGAACATGGTGTCCTCCAGCGTCTTCTCAATAATCGAACGCAATCCACGTGCGCCCGTACCCCGCCGAATCGACGTCGCCGCAATCTGCCGTATCGCCCCTTCGGTAAAGGTCAACGTCACCCCATCGACGGCGAATAGCTTCTGGTACTGCTTGACCAGCGCGTTTTCCGGTTCGACGAGGATTCGGGCCAAATCGTCTTCGGTAAGTTCCTCAAGCACGCTGACTACCGGCAGACGTCCGATGAACTCCGGCAATAATCCGAAATCAGCCAGATCATCGGCGGAGACCTGCGCAAGCAGCTCACGCTTGGGAACCTCATGGTCATGCCAGGCCGCACCGAAACCGCTTTCCCTGGCGCCCAACCGTTGCGCCACGATGTCGGCGAGTCCCACGAACGCGCCACCGCAGATGAACAGTATGTCGCGGGTGTCGATCTGCACGGTTTCCATTTCACGATGCTTGCGGGTCCCTTCCACCGGCACGGAGGCGACGGTGCCTTCAAGGATCTTGAGCAGCGCCTGCTGCACGCCCTCGCCGGACACGTCACGCGTGATGGAGGTGTTTTCGCCGCTTTTACGGGCGATCTTGTCGATTTCGTCGATATATACGATGCCCTGCTGCGCACGCGCCACATCCCCGTCAGCAGACTGGATGAGGCGCTGCAGCACGGTTTCGACGTCATCGCCCACATATCCTGCCTCGGTGAGCGTGGTGGCGTCCGCTATGACGAACGGCACGTTCATCACATGGGCCAGCGTCTGCGCGAGATATGTTTTGCCCACGCCGGTCGGCCCGAGTAGCAGGATGTTCGATTTCGCCACTTGCACGCCCTCGAACGAATCGTCATGTCCATGCATCCGTTCCTTGCCGATTCGCGACGACTCGCGCATTTCCATGTTGACGCGCTTGTAATGGTTGTACACCGCCACTGAAAGTGTCTTTTTGGCGGACTCCTGGCCTATGACGTGATTGTCGAGGTAGGCGCTGATCTGTGCCGGCTTGGGCAGTTGCAGGATATTGAGCTGGGCGTCCTTGTCCCGTTCCTCGGAAATGATGTCCACGCACAATTCGATGCATTCGTCGCAGATGCCGCGCCCGAACCGGTGACCAGTTTGCGCACCTGGCTCTCGGACTTGCCGCAGAACGTGCATCTCGGCACCGCATCGTTGTAGCTGACCACGCGTCCCATTCGCAACCTCTTCGTTTCACATATCTGCCGTTTAGAAAACACAATACCCCTGCCGCGACCCGGCAGGGGTATTGCATTTGTGAAGATATCATTCCACCGCAGGCTCAGCTGCGATGTTCCAGCACCTCGTCAACGATGCCGTATTCCTTGGCCTCCTGGGCCGTCAGGAACGTGTCCACTTCGATGTCCTTGCGGATCTTCTCGATGTCACGACCGGTATGCTTGGCCAGCGTGTTCTCCAGCCATTCACGCATACGCAGCATCTCCTTGGCCTGGATTTCAATCTCCGTGGCCTTGCCGAAGCCCTGGTCGATGGCCGGCTGGTGGATGAGCACGCGGGCGTTCGGCAGCATCAGACGTTTGCCTTTGGCGCCGGCGGCCAGCAGGATGGCCGCGGCCGAGGCGGCCTGGCCGAGGCATACGGTCTGCACATCCGGCTTGATGTACTGCATGGTGTCGTAGATGGCGGTCATGGCCGTCATGGAACCGCCCGGCGAATTGATGTACATCATCACGTCACGGTTCGGATCCTGGCTTTCCAAAACCAGCAGCTGGGCCATGATGTCATCGGCGGAGGTGTCGTCCACCTGCACGCCCATGAAGATGATGCGATCCTCGAACAGGCGGGTGTACGGATCCTGCCTCTTGTATCCGTACGGGGTCTTTTCCTCGAACTGCGGCAGAACGTAACGGTTCTGCGGCGCGAACGCGGCCTCACGCGCCGCAGCCCTCTGGAAGCCGACCACACCGGTCGGTCCGGCCAGACGTTCGGCGCGGGCTACAAACTGTGCTTCTTCGCTTGCCATGGTCACTCTCCCTTGGTGGCGCTCATCGTGTCGTGGGTGGAAACGAGCTTGTCCACGAAGCCGTACTCCAACGCTTCTTGGGCGGTGAACCAGTGGTCGTACTCGTTGTCGCGGTAGATTTCCTCGACGGTGTGTCCGGTCTGCTCGGCGGTCAACTCGCTCATGGTCTTTTTCATGTCCATAATCAGCTCGGCGTTGATGCGCACGTCAGTGGCGGTGCCGCCGATGCCGCCGGACGGCTGATGCATCAGCACACGCGCATGCGAGGTCAGGAAGCGCTTGCCCTTGGTACCGGAGCTCAGCAGGAACTGGCCCATGGATGCGCACATGCCCAAGCCCACGGTGGCCACGTCCGGCTCGATGAGCTGCATGGTATCGTAGATGGCCATGCCCGCGGTGATGGAGCCGCCCGGGGAATTGATGTACAGCCAGATATCCTTTTTCGGATCCTCGGCGGCCAGCATCAGCATCTGCGCGCAAATGCGGTTGGCCATCTCGTCCTTGACTTCCTCACCCATCCAGATGATGCGGTCCTTGAGCAGGCGGTTGAAAATCGGATCGGTGGGTCCTGCCGGCATGTCTTCGCCAGCCATGACGGGCAGGGGTGCACTAAGGTTGCTCACCTTGTCTCCTTTTCCAGTGTTCTCTATAGTTTCACAGCCTACCGCTTCGAAGCGACGGGGAACAAAATTGCGCCCACAGTGGAGAAGCCGACGGCGAAAACACGGTTATTTGCGTTTCGCGCCGATGCGGAAGGCGGTAATCAGGCAGCAGATTGCAACAGCGACAATCACGATCATGACGGTGAACGTCCAACTGCCGCCAACCGCCGTGGCATGGCTGAATGCCTCGGTTCCTTCCTTGCCTGCGCCGGCCTGGGCCACGGACAGCACCGTGGAGAACAGCGCGGTTCCGGCTGCGCCACCGAACTGCAGGCAGGTGTTGAACACGGCGTTGCCATCCGGCATGAATTGCGGCGCAATGCTGCGCAACGCATTGGTCATGATGTTGGAGAAGCCAAGCGCATAGCCAAGTCCGAAGATGAAGTAGAAACCGGCAAGCGTGGCCGGCGTCAGCCGCATGGAGAAGACCAGCAGCAGGATCGGGCCGCAGATCGCCAGGAAGAACGCGCCCAGAATCGGGCGGACAGGGCCGAAACGGTCGTACAGCGTGCCGCCGATCGGTGCGAAGAAAGCGCCGATCAACGCGCCCGGCAGCACCAGCGCGCCTGCCAGGAACGCGTTCGTTCCCAGGGAAAGCTGGGCAAGATTGGTGATCACATAGCCGAAGCCGATGCCGACGATTGGCAGCAGCATGTAGGCGATCAGATGCAGCAGCACCATCGGATCACGCAGCCATCCCAAGCGAATCAGCGGCGAGAAGGAACGACGGGACGACCATCCGAAGAAGAAAAGCGATCCCAAGCCGACGATCAGGCTGATCACTGCGAAAATCGCCGGCGCTGTAGCCACACCACCCGAAACGGCGGCGGCAACAGCCACGCCCGCCTGGTTCAGGAACATCACTAGACCGCACAACGCCAGCACAATCGCCGCGAACTGCAGCGGATTCAGATGCGCCTCTTCCGTCGGACGGTGCTGTTCGATGCATTTGAGGCCGACAGGCAGCGAAATCAGCAGAATCACGGGAATGACAATGACGAAATCGCACGCCATGGCAGAATGCTCGACACCGCGCCACCCACGGTCGGGCCGATGGCGGGCGCCACGGTGATGACGAGCGAACCGACGCCCATCAGTCGTCCGA
>ENA-OQDF01000048-OQDF01000048.1-human-gut-metagenome-genome-assembly--contig:-NODE-48-length-35212-cov-1.966196_pt1 | contig 35212 bp, 37 predicted proteins | sample MGYA00242769_ERZ504597 | MGnify/ENA primary metagenome ERZ504597 (study PRJEB26092, sample SAMD00036305) | human gut metagenome | host: Homo sapiens | study: EMG produced TPA metagenomics assembly of...
CGTCAGTAGAGGTCGCGATATCCCAAACGGGAAGTCCGGGAACCGATTCCCTGAGCGGAGTTATCTTCCGCACGGTACATCACCACAATCTTCCCATCATAAATCGTAGCCGCCGGATTAAATGTGTCACTCTCCTCCCATGCTACAGAATCTTCCCGCATCGGGCAATAAAACTTAGTTGGTAACGGCTTAATTACCGGATTCACTCCTGTCGGACGCTCAAACCCGTCCAAGCACCAAGCTGTTTCCGATATAGTTTCCGATACAGCTTCCGCCGTCTGGTCTTTCTTTTGAGAGCCGCAAGCTACGGTAACCAATCCCAATAAGCCGAAAGTAGAGACTAATAATGTTTCTTTAATCATGTTATTCGTAGTATTAAGTTATATTTATTTTCCATATGAAGGGGGAGCTATCCGAGTTCCCCACGTCTTATCCGGCTTCCCGGATAATTTATATTCCAAGGTCGCCCCCCGATATAAATCCGACCAATCAATCCAAGTGCCCTCCATCTTCTTTCCATCAAGACTTAAGGAATGGATATACTCTTTTTTCTCATCACCCCCTTTGATAATCACGTCTCCCTCGGGCAAATGTAAAACAATCTTACGGAATACCGGACTATTCACAGAGAAACCTCCCACTCCGGGAATCTCTGGAAACAAACCGATACTGGCAAAGACATACCATGCTCCCATCGATCCTAAATCGTCGTTGCCCGGCAAACCGTTCACACGGCTACTATATTGTTCGTTCAGTATACGCCGGATCACTTGTTGCGCCTTATAAGGAGCCCCCGCCCAATTATAAATCCAAGGGATTTGGAAACTAGGCTCGTTACCGGAGGCGAACCATTCATCTCCATAACTAGCGTCCAAACGTCGGAACATCTCATCCAAACGCTTCTCCGCCGCTTCCTTTCCTCCTATACTATCGATCAACCCTTGCAAATCATAAGGTACCATCCAGAAATAATTCTTATATGTCGATTCCCGCCAATCCGCATCATAACGTTTCCACGAGCCATCCTCGTTTCGGGACTGCAACCAACCGGTCTCCTTATTAAAAAGATTCTTCCAGTTCATCGCCCGTTGCGTATACCAATTACAAACCGGCTCATCATTGCAGGCTTGCAAGGCGAAACGGCCAATCGCAAAATCAGAAGATGTATATTCCAGTAAGATCGAAGCGTCGTAATACCCTTTCTCCAAATACTGTTCAAGCCCGGTCGAGTCAAAACACCTTGGGAATTAGCCCCCGGCACTTCTGCTCCATAACGCATAGTCCGCAGTAAAGTTCGAGGATCATAGGTGCGAGCTCCAAACGCATACGCATTGGCTACAAGAATCGGAGTCGGGTCCCCCTGCATAACACCTGTCTCTATATTCGCCAGTACCCAACGGGGGAAGCCACCACCGGATTGCTCGGCAAATAAGTAATGAGACATAACGATATCCGAGGTCTCCTCGGGAGCTAGCATAGCGATCAAAGCAGTCTGCGTACGATACGTATCCCAATTACTGAAAGAGGTATAGAATTTTCGGGCTGTCTTATGCACTTGGCTATCCGCCCCCATATATTCCCCATTCACGTCGCTACAAACATTCGGATGGATTAATGAACGATATAGATGCGTATAGAATTGCATCTGGCGATCCTCGTTATCTCCCTCTACCTCTATCTTCCCGAGGTATTCATTCCATTTATCTTGCGTCGCCTGACGGACCGCAGAGAAGTCCCAAGCGGGATTCTCAACCCTCAAATTCTCTCGGGCATTCTCCACCGAGACATAAGAAACACCGATCTTATACTGCACCGCCTGATTCCCCTCTTTCAACGGAAAAGTAAAATACACCCCCGAGTGACTGCCTTCCGCAAACGTATGATTCGCATGTAGTCGCTCCTCCTTCCATGTACCAAAACTCTCCGCATCCGCATCGAACTCAGCCACAAAGTAAACCTTATAGGGAGTTGGGATTCCACAGAAAGCACCACCCTCCGCATATCCCTCGCAACTATGAGGACCCGTAATCTTAATAGCGGCTACTTGGATAGGGGTAGCGGCTACTCCTCCTCCGATAATCACGGTACCCTGCTTTTCCTTGGAAGAAAACGTATAACGAGCCATACCCGTACGTTCCGTAACGGTTAATTCCGCACGTATAGAATGATCTACGGTGCTGCGTAATAACCGGCCGTTCCGATCTCCTTGCCGACCGGAGTCTGCATATTCAAGATACTATCCGGAGAAACCCGTAAAGCTCCGGCAACCGGAAGCGTAGGGAAATTTCCCATATGATCGCATCCCGCACCACTCAATTGATTGATAACAAAGCCTAGTTGTTTCGTGAAATAAGTCGGGGTAAACTGTACCATACCGAAGGGATAGGTAGCCCCCGGATACAAATATCCGGAAGCCCACCCATTACCTTGAGTCCCTATCAGGGTATTGGTCTTAGAAACGAGATTTGACGCATTTACCAAACCTCCACACAACAAGAAAACATAGCTAACCACACATATTCGCCTTAAAAGCTGTTTACATTTAAACATGGTAATAGATCCTTTTTATTATTTAGCCTTTTATACTATATACCCTTCAATAGAATAAAACACTTACGGCGTAATAATTAAAAAACAGCTATTAACATAAGTCAACAAAAAGGGAATCATATGATTCCTATTCCGCAAACAGCGATAGGGTGTGTTTTCCACTTTCCAACAAGATCGAACCCGCCGATATCTCTACATTATTCCCATCTAACACACAATTCGATACGTTAAATGGAGCGATAAAAGTCGCCGTACTATTCGCAGGAATTTCCAGATCAAGCGAGAGCGATTGGTTCTCCATAGTCCAAGACACACGTGCCGTACCGTAAGGGGTCTCTCTCGCCACTCTCACCCACGTCACGCCATTCGGTATCTGAGGTTTGATAAAGAAATGTTTTATAGCCCGGCCTATCCTCATCCGGCAAAATCCCTCCGATCGCCTGACAGAACCAAGCGCCAATGCCATTGAAACAATTATGAACCTTACTACGTTCTCCCGACCAGTATTCCCAAGTCGTAGAAGCCCCTTGATCGATCATATATAGATATCCCGGTAGCTCTCTCTTTTTCAGCATGGAATAGAGAAAATCAGCCTCTCCGTTCTTTATCGCCCAATCGGTCAAGATCGTAACACCCACCAAACCGGAACCGATATGGCCCTTACAATTCTCCAAAGTCTCTCGATATAAACCTTCCTTTACCTCGGGCATATGCTGTTCATCTGTCACGCCGACCAACATCGGATAAATCCGATCGATCTGGGAGCCTGTAGCTACTGTTTCTTCTCCGGATCATAGAAAGTCTTCTGGATAAGCTCGTTCAATCGTTGGCGACGCTCTTTATACTTAGCGGCATCCTCCGCTTTCCCCAATACCTTCGCAATCTTCTCCATCGTAGTGAGGCAATCGCTTATAAAGCAGTTACTAACCAGATCTACCGATGACTGCGCCGTATAATCGACACCCGCCGGAGCCAACCAATCCCCTAAATACCATGCCCGATAATCCGTATCCGGCCAACGTTTCAGCAATCCATCGACCGTATACGCATCCACATAACGCAACCAATGTCGCATAACCGGATAATATCGCTCGATCAGACGGCTATCCCCATAATTCAAATAAGTCTGCCACGATCCCGTGATAATAAAGCCACACCAATACGGACCACCTCCCGCCGGGTATGGATTCGGTACGCAATGCGGCATACCCCCATCCTCACGGATGCAATCCTGCCACATCTGCATCCAGTTCATATACACGGAAGAGCCCTCATACAATGTCTGGAAACTCTTACCAAGAGGCATTTCCACTCCCCACCGTATCCCATACGCTCATAATGCGGGCAGTCTACGATATAACCACTGAAAGCTAGGTTCTTGAAGTATATTTGATCATCGCATAGATAGCATTCAAGTCCGGATCCGAGCACTCGAAAGACGAGGCATCCTTATAATCCGTATGAATCAGATAGCCAGTGACCTCCTCGGGAGCTTTCGCCAAACCGGATATCCTTATATATTGAAACGCATGGTGGTTAAATTTATTTCGGAATACCTCTTTGCCTTGTCCGGAACCGATATACCAATCCTCATACTGTCCGTTCTCCTCTTGTGGCTTGAAATCTTCGTTTTCATTTAACCAATCCGTATATTCCATACGGACCCGGTGGCCTTCCGGTAATTTTGGGAAACTCAGCTCAACCCAACCATTTAACGCCTTTCCCATATCTACGAGCCAAATACTGTCCCCTATTTGTTTGATTCCTTTGGGACGGATAATCTCTTGTATTCGATTAGGCTCACACATCTGGGGACTTACCTCTATCCCGGGTACCTCCACCTCCAACACCGGCTTCCAATCCAGTTCGTCGAGCGTAGCCGTTGTCAAATCCGGCAACGCCTTCCGCCATCCACACATTCACCCCCGATTGATGGGGATACCAAGTACCGGTACCGGTCTCACCATACATACTTCCCCGGCCTTCCCAAGAGCTATCCGTAACGAGTAGCGTACTTGTAGTGCCATTTCTTTGAATCTCGTCCAATTGCAGTTTAACCAACGGCCCATCATGAACGGCATTAAAAGTAGCTTTTCTGTACCAACCACGGCCCAACCAGAGCAATAAGTCGTTTATTCCCTGCTTTGCGTACGGCGTAAGATCGTACGTCACCGATAATGATCTTTTGTTTAATTGAGATACCGCAGGCGAGAGAACATCTTCCGATACCTTCCTCCCATTTAAATAGATCTCATGATACCCTAAGGAGTTTACATGAAGGAGTAATGTGGCATCACGGTCTTGAAGCTCGAACTTCTTCCTTAACATCGGATTCTTCTCATCCGGCATCCCTATATATTTCCCTTGCCATTCCGCTTTATCCAAAAGCCCGATCCCAAAGCGATTGACCAGACTCCAGTCCGAGGATTCCCCTTTATCGCCCCATACCCGGACTTTCCAATAGGCCAGCACACTAGATCGCAACTCTTTCCCTCGATAAGGGACCATCACGGAAGCGGACGATTCCACCTTACCTGAATTCCATAGATCGGCTTTGCCTTGAGCCAGCAAGGAACTATCCGTGGCTACTTGTATCTCAAAATACGCTTGCCGCATAGTTTGCCCGTCTGTCTCGATTTTCCAGCTAAAATGGGGATGGTATTGTCGATCGCAACCGGATTCTCCAAGTTCTCACAACGAAGATCTTTTAAGACGATCCTCCGTCCGGATTCACAGCCCGACATCAGTAACAATAGGGTCACAAAGTAGATAGATATACATTTCATGATAAATAAATTGAGATTACGCATGAATATACTTCTAATGGCTTACGATACTTATATCCCCGGTAAATATTAAGATTTATTAAACAAGAAAGGCGAGCCACTCGCAAATGACTCGCCTTCCTATGATTCCTCAAGAATGGCTAGAAGCGGATCTTGTAGGATTGGTTGCCAATATAAATTATATAAGACCCTTGTGGAATACTCGTGATAGTCTCGCCTACAGGCAAAGATAAGTTCCTATACAAACGCCCTTCGAATGTAACGATACAAGCTGTGTCCATAACAGGAGTCTGGATATGCAATCGTCCATTCTCTCCCCATACTCGCAAGCCATTGGATCTACCTCTGCGTTATCAGTAGGATTATCTTTCACGATGCCTGTTACGGTAACAACGATATTACTCGTTACTTTCTCAATCACATAACGGCCGCTTGATACCGGACCAAGTACTGAGCCATTCGCTTTCACTGTCAGTTGAGGCGCACTGTAGCCGTCCTTCAAAGTCAGTGTGAACGCAAAACTCTTGCCGGATTCTACATTCGTGGAAGACTCCGCAATCAAGGTAGCGCCCTCTACAACTGGCAATGTCACCATGTAGGTGGTCGGGGTTGGCTCCGGTTCTGGTTCTGGTTCCGGAATCCTATTACCTGCCGCCGTAATCACCAAGGTAGCCGTGATCTTCTCCAATGCGAAAGCACCCGTGCCAGAATTGTATGTATAATCCGTAGACGCTAGCGTATTCTCTCCCATCTTCACAGTAATGGATGTCGGAAGCGTATAGCCGGAGGCTGCTTTCAGCGTAAGTTCCACTTTGGAATCCTTAGCCAAAGGCTCGAAAGAAGCCGGATCGGAAGTGAGGTTAACAAGATTCGGGATTACCTCAAAGAAGCCCTCTTGTACACCTTTCGCCTCAATAACGATCTCGCCATCCACATTCTCAATCTCGATTATTCCCGTCGTATTGTCATACGTATAGTACTCAGAACCTGCTGCCCTAAGCAAATTCTTTTGCTTCAACAAACGACCATTCATCATCACCTTTATGACATAAGGGAATTTGTATCCCGTAGCTGGTGCTAATTCACATTTGAATGGCTCTCCTTCTTTCACGGTCTGTTCGGAAGTTTTGATCTCTATGTTCTCGGTCTGTTCTTTCACTTGGAAGATCTCCGCACCAGAAGCTTTAATGGAAACCTCAGCGGTTACGTTCTTTATTTCTATCTCCCCGGTCTTCGGATCATAGGAATAGCCGGAACCGGTAGCCAGCACTTTATCACCCATCATCACCTCGATCGTGGAAGGAAGCCCGTACTGTGGGGTCACTACAGATAACTTACCGGTCAAGGTCTCACCATGTTTAATCTTCTTGCCTTGCGAGATATCAGAAGTCAAGTCTTTTAACGTAAGGGCTACCGCATAGCTCTTCTGTACGCCTTGCGCCGTGATCGCTAACTCGCCGGTTACTTTCTTCAAAGAGATTTTTCCCGTAGCGGCATCATAGGTATAATCAGTTACGTCTACCAAGGTCTTGCCATCCATCACGATCGTAACCTCAGTCGGAAGCGTATAGCCCTCATTCGCTGAAGTTTACATACGAAGGTATCACCAAATGTCGCCTTGGCATTCGTTGGAATGTCGGAAGTGATATTAACTAATGAGGCCGTAACCGGATAGCTATTCTTCACGCCTTCCGCAGAAATAGAAAGCTTACCTGTAATCTTAGCCAAATAGAAGGCTCCTGTAGAGGCATTATAAGTATAGTCCGTTCCGGCTATCAAAGTCTTACCGCCCATTATTACCGTAACGGTAGCCGGAAGCGTATGGCCTTCGGCCGCCTTCAAGCTCAGCTCCACCTTACCGTTAACCAATACAGGATCGAACGAGGCGGGTTGGGAAGTGACACCCACAAGGTTAAGTATCACCTCGTAGTGACGGTCATCGATGCCGGAAGCTTTCACGGTCAAGTCACCGGAAACTGCTTTGATCACGACTTTACCTGTTTTAGCGTCGTATGTGAACTCTTCCGCTGTCAGTGCGTCATTGCCCTTCAAGATACTGATCGCATCCGGAAGCTTGTAGTTCGTAGCGGCTTTCAAGGTAAAAGTGAACGATTCGCCTTCCTTTACGGTTGTAGCCGAGGTAATAGCCGGCGTGGAGGTTAGGTTCTTCAATTCTGCCGTTATCTTATAAACGGATGGTTCAGACATTCCTTCAGCGGTAATGGCTACCTCACCTCTCACATTCAATATCTCTACTTTGCCTGTCTTGGCATCGTAGGTATATCCCTTTCCTGCCTCTAAAGTGGAACCGGACATCTTTATCGTAATGGATACCGGAAGCATGTAACCGCTATTCGCCGATAAGGTAAACGAGAATGCCTCTCCTTCTTTCACGGTCGTAGCGTTCGTGATAGCAGGGGAAGAAGACAGATTCGACAAATTTGCCTTAACAGGATATGTGGCGGGTTTGCCGGGAGTGTCCGACTGTTTAAATAATACGGTATATATCATACTGTCATCTCCGTTCATAGCCGTAATCTTGATCTTCCCTTCTGCGAAATCTCCTTTCCATACTGGGTTAGTTATATCAACCTTCGCCTCGCCTTGGACAGCCTTGGCCTCAAGACTTAGCTGAGGCCTTTCTTTTAAGTCTTTGGGCAGAAAGACTGTGTAGGATTTCCATTCGCTATTTAACGTAATAGGGATGGAAGTGCCATTTATCCTATAGCTAAGCGAGGCTAGAGAGGTGTCCGAGTATTTATAGACATCATCACTGACCTGTATTCCATTCGCACTTATATACAAATGCCCAAATATGCGTGATATATATAACTCGCCTGTTTGTTCATTATAGGTGGCATAATCTGGTTGTGGCCATGCATGATTTATAAAGATAGACTGATAATAAGCTTCTTGTATCGAAATATCATTCGCCTTGGGCAAGGTAAATCCCGGTTTGGCGACTAATTTGACGGTTATATCCTTATTATACTCCAACTTTCCCGGGGCTTCCAAGCCTAGCCCCCCGTTACGGCAATCAAGTTCCCAATCATAATAGACCTTTTGGTCTGATACCGGCCCCTCCACACTACACATATCTGCGATCTCAGGAGAGAGTCCTCTTATCACCGTCCAATTCTTCTTGTCCGTGGAACAAGCGACCATTACGTAATCATCCTCGGACATCTCCACGATAAAATTACCGGAATGCCTATTCCCATAAATCGTATTTCCTATTGATGCTTCATTTACGTAGCCTATACTCTTTATATTTCCCTCACGATCTGTCAAAGCATAGGTTAAGTAACCTTCGAAAGGCACATTTCCCGTATTTATGATGGAAACATAACGATATCCTCACATTTCCCATTCGTGCGTATTTCAAATCCATTTCCCTGTGCTGATTCATATACATATAGTGAGGCGTTATTCTCGCTATCCTTGTTTGGTTTTATATTTATCACCATCTCATGCCCCCGGTTGTAGCCGCCCCATGTCTGATCGTTCTTGGGGTCGAGCGACGAAAGCACATAGAATCCGTTATACATACCGCCCCATCCCCAGTTGATATGATAGCGGCCATAAGTGTCATATCCATCACAGATGAAGGCATGCGCCTTACCATAGAAAGCGTCTACCCTTGTCTCGGTCTCGCTTCCATAAAGGACAGGGCGTCCATTGTCTAATTCCTCATGGATGATCCGTTCCCATTCTTCCCATGAATAATCCATATCCGAAAAACTTTGAAGCAAGTGCTTCATCTGTCGGCTATACCCGAACACATCCCTCATCGCAACTAACGCATCATCAATATATGCGGAACTTTCCTCAAGCTTATATCGCATGCTCATGTTTGCCCCTACTTGCCATAGCAAATTCGAGACTGCGCCGATATGCTCTGCGGCAGAAGAACCAGTCAACTCGTTTGGCATATTATTCCAATCGTAACTCCCGTAGGATATGGATAAGTCGTTATATGACGGGACTCTATTTTCCGGGCGGCTTGTTCCGGATAACCATGATATTTCATCAAGATACCTACAGCGGTCGCCATACAACCTGTCGGCGCATGTTGTCCATTCTTCAAAGGAGTTTGTCGATTGAAAGGATCTCCTTGCCCCCAATTAGCCGTTGGCAATAACACTTCTCCTGTAGCCGCCCTTAAATAGCCGCTTAAGTAACGGTTCCATTCGGCTCCATAGCAACAGAGGCCCTCATGTCTATTTTATCCGCATACGTGATTTGCTCTTGATAGTACGCCAGTATCGCCCGTAGATTCTCCGGTAAATTATCCGGATCAAAATTACCCTCGTCCGATTGTCCTAGAACCGGGTAAGCACGATCATCGCCGGAGACGATCACGAACCCCTTGTTTCCCGGTACGTTAAACACGAAATAGTCCGCAGCACCATCAACCGTCCCGCTTCGTAGCGCAGAACTCGATTTCCCGGAGCCGCCGCATAAACCAACGTCAAGTCTCCAGCCCGAGCGCAAGCCCGAACCCGCGTTAGCCACGTTCTCCGCCACCTTGCGAGCCGTGGACACGTCTATCCTTTCTGCCCGGACCATCATGGCCGACAGGCAAAGGATGATGATTAGTAGAATTTGTTTTCTCATACACGATAATATTTATAATGAATAAAAGATTTAACATTCGTTCACGGGTATGCTCATAGCTTCCCGTCTATGACCGGTGATAGAGCCTATGCTATGATCCATGAGAGAGCCTAGGCTATGAGGGGTGAGAGCCTAGGCTTTATCAGCCCTCATAGATGAGGCTCTCCGCCTTATCAGATCTCGTCCGGACTCTCACTATTGCCTCCGGCACCTACCGTCAAGAGGATGGGGAACTTATAGGTACGCGGGTCCTTCACCAAGCCGTAATTCGCCCCCGCCTGCGTAGTGACGCTCAGCCAGTACTGCCCCTCGGCGAGTGGCGGGATCTGGATGATGATCTCGCTCTTGGTGTTGCGCACGATGAGGGAGACCTTCACGGGCGTGGCGCCCTCCTCGTCCTTGGTGAAGTAGACGCCTACAGATGGATCATCCCCCTTGATAAGCAGCGTGCTGCCGAAGATGATAGCCGGAGCGTTTGGAGTGATATGGAGGTTCTTCTCGTTCGTGGTAGATCCGTGAGGCTCTCGATCATCGGGCCCACGGTAGCTACGTCGGCGTTCACGTAGATGTTTTCTAGCGCCTTCAGGAGGGTGGCGCTGGGGGTGAACATTACGGTGATCTTATTCTCCGTAGAGCGGAAGTCTGATTTCTTTCCGTCGAACGAGCCGTTGATAGTGAGCAGCCATTGCCCGAACTTGTTCACCACGCAACGGCCTTGGGCGAGGGCCTCGATCATCTCGTCGTAGGAGAGGTCGAGGATGTTGGTGATCGTCTCCGGACGATACTCGGTACGTTTCTTCACGATGCGGTTCGAGATGTCTGAGGTTCGCGTGGTTCCGGTAATGCGGATCTTTCCGGTGAAATCGCCGGTTTTCTCGGTTAACACGTTGTCGTACAGATCTACGGTCAAGATGGTCTTTTCTTCTGCCATGATGTTTTTTGTCTTTAATGCCCCGTGGTAGTGGGGCGTTACCTTTTAATAATGTTTATCACCCTTATTCGCGAAATAAGGGGAGGAGATATCGCACGTCCAACATAAACTAAAAAAACACGCATAACCACTATTTTTAACCGCATATCCACGATATATGCGCAATAAGCATAAATTTGGATTAATTAGAGGATACGATATCTGTATCCCCTTCAATTCCTATTTCTTAATAAATAGATAAAAGTGATTGTTTATCAATAATATTTTTTACATTTGCCAAGCCTTCCGTTGAAAATAGCCTATTATAGGTAATTTTTATGCTGAATAGGCTCTTCCCCTTATTTCGCGAATAAGGGTATCACCCAGCCGCCAAAAGCAAATCCACCTCTTCCGTCACCCTAGCGTTCGCACGATTCAATTCTGACTGTTCCAAAGAGGCCAGATAAAAAACGTGTTGTTTTTCCGAGGTATGCCCCAACGCTTGGCTAATGATCGATAAAGGGACTTGTTTCCGCAAGGCGTTCGTTGCCCATGTATGGCGGAAAACATACGAGGTCAGATGAATGGGGCGAGATAGCGCACGACCGATCTTCTTCAACGAGTTATTATACGAACGCAGTATCGCCTTGTATTCCTCATGCCCTACCTCTCTACCCGGAGATAAAATAGGGAAAAGGTACGGGGAAGAAGCGTCCGCATACTTATTAATCAACCGCCGCATCCCCGCTGTTATCCCGACACGGATTAAGATCCCCGTCTTCTTACGCCGATATACGATTTCCTCGCCATACAGGTTCGCCGTAGTCAAGCGAGCCATATCCGCAAAAGGCATGCCGCAAGATAAATAGGCGAACGTACAATAGTCGATCACGCACGCCAAATCCGGCTCCTCAGACTTCAAGGTCACGATCTCCCGGAGCGACTCGTTTCCCAACGCCCTAGATCCGGCTCTTTCCCGCTTCAAGTTCAAGTACGCGAAAGGCGATACGACGCAAGCCGGCAACAGACCATCCCGGCAAGCTTGGTTATAAATCGAGCGAAAGTTGCTGAGGTATGTATTCACGGTATTCACTCGCAAGCCGGCGGATTGCAGATAAGCGACAAAACGGCTTATTAAGCCCGGGGTTATCTCCGGGAAAAGAAGGTTTCTCCTACCCAGAAAGGCGCAGATCCAATTACGGGTAGTCCTATATAAATCGGCGGTGTTATGTTTCCCCGCTAAACGTTTCTCCCGGATGCGTTCGGTGGCATAGGTATAAAATGTGATGCCCGCCTTGCCCAAGCAGTTATTCTTTCTTTTGCTCATATCTCCTTTTTGATGATTAAACGTATTATTATCTACCATCAAATAGCATAAAAACAAGATCAAGCCAAGTCCATCTCGCTCGTGAATCAAGTCGGTCATCACGTAGAAGTCGGCGTAGCCTTGTTGGCTTTATACTCCGGATAAATAAGTAGCTACGGGGAATCTTTATAGATTAATGTTATCCAACTTAAAAGAGGAAGGGATTATCCCACATAAGTCGGAGACAATCCCTTTCTGCCGGAATAAAGTACTTTTAGAAAGATACGTCTACAGGGACGACCTCACTATAATTAACCTTACCGTTTGTCGTTACACCAACACGGATATACATCTTATTTCCGTTTCCTTTCATGATGGCCTGCTTATCCTTATTGTTGAAACTCGCACTTTCACTTAAGCCGATCTCTTGGGTTAATACCGTATTTAGGATATCCTTATCGGACACGTTCGTATAGTCAACAGTCACCAATTCCTCCGAGTTACCGGACATCTTATCGATATAAGGCTGATATGCCAAGCCAAAAAAGCATTCTCTATCTTATAGTCATCCTTGCTACGAGTGATCGTATAGGATACCTTCAACTTCTTGTTCTCGAATACGGCGTTGTTTACATCGATTCGGGCGTAAGGAATCACCTTGATATCTTGATCCGTCAGTCCACCGGCGTTCAGATCAACCACCATCGTATCCACCGGATAGAAATTAGTCTGCTCCAGCGTCAAGATATATTGCTTACTGAACATCCACGAGTTCTCGTAAGTCCCATCGATCTTGGGATACGTGATAACCGGAAGCTGCGAGTAATCATCACCCGTAGAATAATAACGGTCACGCTCATACATACGTATCTGGATACTGCTGGTACCCTGTACCGGCATCGGGACAACCTCGGAGGTTTCCGCATCGATAAAGCGGCCTTTGATACCGGAATTAGGCTCATCATAATTATCATCCTCACAGGAGGCAAAGAGGCAAGAAGCCGCCAAGACAATCGCTATATTATATATGATCTTTTTCATGATTCTTTTTCCTTTCATTAATTAGAAACCGGGATTATTAGGAGCCAACATCGGGTTGCTACCCATATCGCTATCCTTGATCTTTATGTAATAGTTACGTTCCAAGAATACCTTATTAGGTTTCGGAGCCTTACCAGTCGTAAAGATATATTTACCTTCCCCCAGATATACCATGGATAAAGCGCCATGGTCGGGAAATCGGCCAGTTTGATATGCGCAATATGCCAACGCTTAAATCCCAATGACGATGATTCTCATACGCCAACTCTACGCGACGCTCATTACGGATACGATCCAATGAAACCTCCCCGGCAGAAAGCGTACGGATGCCCGCTCTCTCACGAACCATATTCAATGCAGTAGCGGCATCGCCCGTCTTGCCTAATTCCATAGCGCTTCCGCCTTGTTCAAATACATCTCGCCAGACGGAACACCGGCCATGGAGCATCTGATTTATTTCCGGAGATATCCGTCACTCCCTCGTCTGAGAACTTCTTCGTGTAGAAGCCGGTCTTTCCAACATCCCCGGTATCCCACACGCCATCCTTACCTAAGATCTTCATTTGGTTACCTTCCTCACCATAATACTCGTTCACGTTATTGCTGGTGATAAAACGGGCATCCCCAGATTTAGAGGCATCGTAAATACCCCGACGAATCTCGACGATCCCTCCCCTACATTCATCCATCGGTAAATAGAAAGTCGCCCGAAGACGTGGGTCCTTGTCCTTAAATAGATCCAATGGAGAGTCATATTTGATATAATTGCCGGAAGCATCCTTCAATTTCAAGGTACCGTCTGAACCATCTTTATATTCAAAAGCCTCTATTAAATCGAGTGTGGGATTCTGTCCGCAGCCATAGCCATCCTGCACGAAGCTAAACGGCACATTCAATAAATCCCAAGAATGGCCTAGATCGGTAGCCAGAAACTCTTTCCAGAGGATAAACTCCGAACATCCTCTTTTCTCCAGAAACATATTCCGGAAGTTCTCCACCCGGTCCGCATACTGGTTGTAAAGCGTATATTTACCCGAGTTAATCACTTTATCCGCCGCCTCGATCGATTTCGCCCAATATGCGTTAGCGTCATCACTATTCACGCCAACGATACCGTTCAATTGCACTTTGCCGTATTTAGCGATCGATGCCGCATACAATGCCGCACGAGATTGCAACGCATAAGCCGCATATCGAGTGGCACGGGTTCTTTCCACAGATTCACGGGTCTCCGGTAATTCCAAAGCGGACTCGTCTAATTCAGTTAGAATAAAATCCCAGACTTCTTGCTCCTTATCACGGGAAACTTGTAAGCCATACAAGTCTTCCGGACCGGTATATTGCTGTACTTCTGTCACGATAGGAACGCCTCCGTAGCGTTTTACCAAATTAAAATAATGGAACGCACGAATAAAACGAGCCTCGGCGATCAATTGCTGCCGTTTGCTTTCCGGCATCTCGGCCGCATTCAGCTCTTGCAACACCAGATTCGTCGCTCGAACAGCCTTAAAACCGTCCTCCCACAGACCAAACCACTCATCATTGAAATTCGCACGGGCAACGTCACCCGTACCAAGATCCCCAGCTTGGTAAGCTCCTGTACCCTCATCCGAAGCGGTCACTAAGCTGACATTCCAAACATCCCATCCCTCAAAATAAGTGGAGTTATGTTCCATCTGCATCTGGTTATACAATCTAGAGAACACTCCTGTTATCAGATTATCATCCTTCCAAACTTCCTCGTCCGGCAAACGGTCAGTCACAGGAACATCCAAATCACAGGAAGAAAGTAATAAGGAAGCGCAACACAAGGAATAAATTATAGTTCTTCTCATCTTCATTTTTCTTTTAAATCCTATTAGAAACTAACGTTAACACCGAATGAATATACTTTCAATTGCGGATAATAGAAACTTTGCCAACCTTCTATTGCCTCTGGATCTGTATATTTGACATTCGTAATTGTCAAGGGGTTATACGCATTAGCATATACGCGCAAATGCTCAATACCCACCTTGCTTAAAAGATTCTTGGGAATGGTATACCCAATCTCAATAGATTTCAAGCGAACATAGTACGCATCAGTCGTCCAATAGGTGGATTTTTTCGAGTTATTATCATTACCCTCAATACGTAAAGAGGGGAATTTGCCCGGTACCCACTCACTATCCGGATCATTATAATCCGCCTTATGCCAACTATCCATCCATACACGGAAACCATTTCCCTCGCCCGGTCCACGGAAAGGACTGGTCAAGGCATTCAATACCTGCGTATAGTTCGAGGCTCCTTGAAATAAGATATTCACATCAAAGCCTTTCCAATCCGCAGCTAATGTCAGCCCGAAATTTAAGTCAGGGAAAGTTCCTTTACCTATCACTTTCTCATCATTCGCATCAATCAAGCCATCTCCATTCAGATCCTTATATTTAATATCACCTGGACGTAACGATGAATTACCTTTACCATCTTGGATCGGTGAATTATAGATCTCATCATAAGACTGGAACTGACCGATATGTTCATACCCCCAAGTAACATTTTTCCAACGATATGCGCCATTGTCTCTCCAATTCTTATATTGATTCAGTGGTAATGCCTGCTCCTTATACAAATCCTTTTCACGAGCATAAGCCACATTTCCTTTGATCTGTAAATTCACGTTCCCGATCCGTTGGACAGTACCTAAAGACAATTCAAAACCACGATTATCACTACTATTCAAATTCTCCTGCGGCAAAGGGATACCAGAGGTAGTTGGTAAAGAAGTGTTACGTGTCGCCGGATATCCTGTCGTCTTGCGATAGAAGTAATCGAACTCAAAACTAAGCTTACCGCCCAGAAAGAGCCATCCAAACCAACATTCGTAGTCATTACCTTATACCAAGTAATATTCGGATTCGCCAAATTCGCTTCTTTCATACCATTCGTAATCGAAGCCGAAGAGTTTCCTGCGCCTCCCAATATAAATCGATCCTCAAATTGCCATCCACTGACGAACTGACTAGCGTTTAGTTGGCTATCATTACCAATGCTTCCCCATGAGGCACGTAGTTTCAAATTATCCATCTGAGGTACCAAGTCTTTCATAAATTGCTCTTCAGAAATACGCCAGCCAGCAGATACGGCAGGGAAAAATCCCCAACGTTTATCCGGAGCCGTCTTATAAGAGCCATCATAACGAAAACTGAACTCAGCCATATATTTACCCGCATAGACATAATTCAAGCGGCCTACTAAACCGCCATATTTATAGACCGCAGAGTTTCCTTCATTATACATATTATCCACGTCACCTCTATCTAGCTCAGGTATAGCCGATGTTGTCGAATAATAACGTCTAGCCATGAACCAGTTCGTATTCGTCTCTTTCCACTCCCATAAAGCCAAAGCTTCCACATCGTGCAAATCATTGAATGTATTCTTGTAGTTCAATGAGTATTGCTGGGTAGTCTTATAATAAGGTTGAGTTTTCTCCATCAACTCTCCCTTCGCAACCTTCGTTATCGGGTTATACGTATCTTGAACCGAATCGTAGGTATAGAACGTACAGGCCGTCTTCATCTCTTTCTGAGCCAAGTTGGTATAATCATAGGCGAAGAAAGCACGGGCTTTTAGTCCTTTAAAGATCTCATAATTCAAGGCTAATTGACCGTTAAACTCGACATTGCGCTTATCCTTGAAGCCTGTAGCGTCACGATCGAGCATGGCTACCGGTTCAATTCATTATTGTCCGAATTATAGTAGTAGTTTTTATTATTATTGGCATAGACAGGGACATTCGGAGCGTTCGACTTAATCGCTGTAAATAACTCGATACCTTCATCGCCCGTCCAATACGGATATTTATAATCATCGATATGACCGCCTAGGCCCACTTCAGCGTTCAATTTACTGGTGATCTCAGCCGTAATATTTGAGCGGAAATTATAGCGCTTAAACTCTTGGGTAGATTTTAAGATACTCTCTTGATCCAAATATCCTAACGAGAAGAAATAGCGGATCTTCTCAGAACCTCCATTGATATTCAAGTTATGCTGTTGTTTCGGGGCAACCTTGCGGACCGTTTCCGCATACCAGTCGGTGGACGGATAATTGATTGGGTCCGAACCTGTACGGTATTTCTCGACCTCTTCATCCGTAAAACGCTTGGATTGTCCGGCGTTCATCAACGCTTGATTACGGTAATAGGCATATTCATACGCATTCATCATCTCAAGGTTCTTTACCGGAGATTGCAAACCGATAGAATAGCTATAGTTAATTTTAGGGCGGCTCATCTCACCTTTTTTCGTCTCAATAATGATGACACCATTCACTCCTTTGAAACCGTACACAGCGGCGGAGGCATCTTTCAAGACGTTCATAGAAGCGATCTCATTCGGATCGATCTGGGTAAACGGACGTTCCACTCCATCCACAATAACTAACGGCTCTCCAAAACCACGGATATTAAATCGATCCGAGCTATCGACACCTGCTCACCCGTAGACTCTTGATAGCGTACACCCGGATCTTACCGATCAAGTTTGCCTTCATATTCGGTTGGCTAACCTTTGCCAGTTCCTCGCCCTTCAAGGAGGCGACAGCTCCGGTTAAGGTCGCTTTCTTTTGCGTACCATAACCGACCACTACGACCTCATCCAATTTTTGAGTATCTTCCGCTAATTTAATATCGACCCGAGTCTGCCCTTTTATAGCGATCTCTTGAGGGCGATAGCAATATAAGTAATTTCCAAAATGGCATTGTTAGGCACTTCCAGCAAGAAATTACCATCCATATCCGTAATTGTACCGTTGGTGGTACCCTTTACGGATACATTCGCTCCGATAACTGGCATCCCTAGATCATCTACCACCGTCCCCTGCACTTTCCTTGTTTGCTGGGCTACATTCACTCGCTTTTCAGCGGATAGGGCGATTTGGTTGTTTTTAATAACATACGATATACCCATCTGATCGGCGATCAAATTAAGTACATTCTCGATATCGCTATCTTTTACGTTTACCGTAACCCGTTTCTCCATCGGAATCGAGTTTTCATTATAAAAGAAACGATAATCACTGATCCTTCGATCTCTTTAATAACTTCACGAACAGGTTGTTGTTTCACAGATAAAGTTATCTGCGCAAAAGTGGCGTCCGTATAAGCAAATAGGAAGCCACACAATAAGATTGTTCGTACCGTTTGTTTAATTTTACGCATTTTCCACGTGTTTTTAATAGTATAATTTACACAATATGATACGCTTCCACTCTTTTTCGCAGAGTGGACTATTCACAAAAACATATCAAAAGTTAACGATTGATTTAGCTATACAAGCCCGACATTTGTTATCTCAAGTCCTTCGTCATAGGCATTACTTTTTTCATCAATAATAATAGTATCTCCTTTTGATGTATATATAATAGGCGATGTCAAACTGATTAGTTCGATAATATTATCCAAGCTATTATTGGTTATCACTCCCGTGAATCGTAATGCTTTAACCTTCTCACTCTTAAATACTACTTGGATATTATACATCCGGTTTAACAATACGGCGATCTCGCTTAAAGCCTCATCATTAAAAGCCAACTCATTATTCCGCCATAGACAGGCCCTATATGCGTCATTCAGTGTGGATTTTTTCAGTTGCCCCTTGTTTTTCAAGTAAGTAACCGCTTGATCCGGTAATAAGAACGCCTCGTCTCGTCCGACACTCGTTTTTACTTTTCCTTGAAACAAGGTGACCACGGCTTGATTATCTTCTTCGTAAGCCTTTACATTAAAAGAAGTGCCCAACGCCTCTACCGCTAAATCGCCCGCTTGTACGACAAAACGATTGAGACTATCTTTCGCTACCTCAAAATAAGCCTCTCCATCCAAGGATATGATGCGTTCTCCATCTCCATATAGGTTTGTGTACTTGATTTCTGAGTCTGAGTTCAGCCAAACCTTGGAACCATCCGGTAAGACAACGCTCGCTTTCTGTCCTTTAGCAGCAAAGACCAGATAGTCTTTTTCCACACCAACCGACCGTGAATACCTTGTCAGCAGATGTCCTCCCAAACCGGCACAGATCACCAACAAACCAATAGCCGCATAACGCATGATATTCCGAAGAGAAAAACGCCCAACGTCCTTCTTCTCGACCGCTACGCTCTCAATACGACTTTGTATTTTCCGGAACATTCGCTCCTTCAAATCCGTAGGAATAGAACTGTTAGACGCAATTTCCCATTTCCGCTGGATATAGTTCCTTAATTCATCCCGGGAAACATCGCTCTTGAACCAATCCACCAGAATCCGTTCCTCGTCATGAGTAGTCTCTCCTTTCAAGAAACGTTCTAATAATATGATATATTCACTCTTTTCCATACGCTTTACATGATTATATACTCTTTGCCCGAAGCGACTACTTACAAGCAAAGCGTTTTTTTCGCATTTAATATTCATTAACAACAAAAGATAAGAGCCAAAGCAAGATCCCTTCTTCCGCCAAATACTTCCTTAAAAACTGAAGAGAGCGGTAAATCTGGGCTTCAACGGTTCTTTCGGAGATAGACAGACGTTGTGCGATTTCCTTCGTCGATAAGTGTTCTTTACGACTAAGCAAAAAGATTTCCCGACGGGATACCGGTAATTTATCGATAAGATAATCAATATATTGTCCTATCGAATTTACCGTAATATCTTCTTCGACTTTTGAAGTGTCCCGTTCATCCCAATCTGCTTCTAAGGATTTCATATATAGCTCCGCATGGAAAAGGGAATCCCACTCGTCATACACTAAATTACGGGCAATCGTGAAAATATAGGAATCAAAATTCTTATCTATATCCAGTGAATCTCTCTTTTCCCAGATCCTAACGAAGACTTCCTGCGTCAAGTCCTCCGCCTCTAACCTGTTATACAATAAGGAATAGATAAAATTATAGATATGAGCGCTATACGATTCATATACAGACTGAAACGCCAGCATATTTCCTTCCTGCAGCCGAGAGATTATTTCCTTTGTTACTTTCATTTCTCAGAATTTGAAACTCTATCCTTATCATAACATTTACAGATAGTTACAGAGAATATTTCTTACAAAAACGACTAGTTTTAAACGATCGTCTAGATTCGTCACAAAATATATATTTTTCTCTGACCTACAATATTCAAAGCTTTCATTTATCTTCTTTCTTTTCATGTAGTTAGCTCTTCATAATGAAGCATATTCAATATTAAAAAAAACGGTTGATTTAGACGATCGTTTTAATCATTCATTTTCATTGTATGATAACAAAATAAGAGGCTTCCCTCACCACTATGAGACAGCCTCTTACCTCTAGGAGAAATAAATATATTATCTCCGATCTCCCTACCTTACTTTTTTAATCCTGTTGCTTCCAACCAGACATTTGCCATTAACTGACGGCCCGGTAAATCGGGGTGTACACCATCCGCTCCCCAATAACGAGCTGGAGCTAATTTAACGCAGCGTCGAATGCCGCTTGGTAGGGAACAAATATCGCATTAAACTCATCGGCTAGTTTTTTCAACGATGCCCTGTAACCATCAAACTCCGGGAACCATTTGGCATCATCAATGGCGGATCCGCCACGTAAAGCGAAAGGCTCTCCTAGCACTAGTTGGACATTGGGAAGTTTTTCCTTCGTATAATGTAGCAGATCTTGTAAATCCCTTTCATAAATCCCTAATGATCCTTTATAATTTCCCATCAATATATGCCAGAAGTCATTTACTCCAATCAAGATACTTAGCACATCCGGCTGAATAGCAAGGTATCCAGTTCCCAACGATCTCGTAACTGATATACCTTATTGCCCCCTACACCACGGTTATATATCTTCAATTGCTTATCTGGATAATCACTCAATAAGGTTGAGGCGGCAAATAAGGCATATCCCATACCCATTTGCTCGGGTGTATTACATTGGTTACAGTCATATTTTCGAAACATATCCGTTATCGAATCACCTTGAAAAAGAATCACACTATCCTTTTCCAATTTAATCTTCGGAGATACATTTCCATTTTGTTTACTCACTACTGCCTTCGCCAATTCCGACATGGTTAACATTCCTAAGCCCGCAAAAGCCCCCTTTCTCAAAAAATCCCTTCTTGTGTTCATCATTCTAAATATTAAGATTCATTCTTCTTAATATATACGACTCATTCACTCAATTCACTTACAGAGACAGTCTTTTTAACATAAAAAGAGGCTATCTCACTTTTTCGGAGATAGCCTCTTTCTACTGGAATAAAGTTCTTTTAGAAAGATATGTCTACAGGTTGGATATGCATAGCGGCACCACCATCTGAAGCGAGCGGTACTGTTATTTTATCCTTTGCGGTAACAGTTAAAGTTTCTTTGATAAGATGATTAGGATTGGTATCCGTGTCTCTCGCATCTTTATAAAGAGTTACTTTATAATCTCCTTTACCGAGGAAATCCAAGGCTATTTCCACATCACGGGCTTGACTATTGTTGATCGCTCCAACGTACCAATCGTCCCCATGCTACGTGCGACCGCTACATACTCATTGACAGAGGCATCCGGTACGACCGTTTTGTCCCAAGTAGTCGGTACGGTTTGTAAGAACTCGAATCCCGGCTGGCTTCGTAAGCTTCCGGAGTATCGCAGATCATTCCCAAATAACTCTCCAATACGACATACATCGCTAGCATATGGCAGCGAGTACTAGTGACATAAGGGTTACTTGTTGTATCTTAAACTTGTCTTTCGGAAGAGCCGAAACCCGCCTAAATGATAATCGCAGCTCCAGCCAATAAACGGGTAAAAGGCATAGATATATCATGATCCGCAGTCGTGACCATACATCCTTTGAAATTCTCATAATTGAGCGTCCCTTCCCGGGTAAATTCATTCGGATAGGTCCGATGTAATCCAGATGGCTTACTGGAACCATGGAACTGCACGAACAAATGATGTTTAGCCGCCTTTGCCAAGAACTCTTCTTGAATACGTATCATCTCTTGATCGTCACGATCCATGAAATCAATCATCATACCTACTACCCCCCACTTTTCAAATAAGGCAAAAGCCTCGTCAATCTTCGCATATAAAGGTTTCCAATTCGTCCATAAATGGATTTGAACACCTTGGCTTTTCGCATAATCGCAAATCTCTTGCATATTCAAGCTAGACACAGGTTTCGTAATGTCCGAATTTTCCCCGGGAAACCCGAACCATGTCCCATCATCTGTATACCAAGGCTGTTCCGCATATCCATATATTGAATGGAAATCCAAACCATTGCGGGCAGCGAAATCTATATAATATTTATTGGTCGGGAAATTATTACCCCCCAAAAAGGTCGTATCTGGTGTTACGTTCCCATTCCACCAAGTAAAAGTTGTCTTGCCGGGTTTGATCCATGAGGTATCCTCTATTTTACACGGCTCATTGAGGTTTGTCAATAAATCAGACTCTATCAAGGCTCCTACCCGGTCACTGATCATGAAAACACGCCATGGAGACTGATGCGGAAGACTCGCCTCCACTTTTATCTGTTCTTGATTAAGCTTAGGTGATAACTTACCTTGTAAACACCCATTTTCTTTCCACAGATACATTCCGGCATAATCCCTGACAGCCGCTTCCGTAATAGCCATAAAAATATGGTTCGGATATTCGAACAACGCAGGCATATCCATTAAATTCCGCTCTTTTATTTCCTCATATTCACATGTGAATATGTGGCCTCGTGCGAGGTTTGATAAGAAGGTAAATACATACCCAAGAATTTAGGATTATCCACTACGTTAAATGCCGTATTCTCATCGTACATAACATACGATTTCCAATTCGGTTGCTCTGGAAATTCATAACGGAAAGCGATACCGTCATTAAATGCCCGAACCACAAGATTGATCTTCCGAAAAGGAGCGGCCGTTTCCTCTAGGGGAATAACTACCTCCTTCGACAAGCTATGGACTGTTTTCGACTTACCGACAATTAACTCGTATGTTTCCTCTTTTGTACTGAAAACCGGTTTGTTCATCTTAAGCCCTTCTCCAAAAGCCCCGTTATCGAAAACGAGGCTTAAGGGAGAGTTTTGCACCAATGCCTGCTTTTGATATTGAATATCATAAACCGGATGTTCTCGCTCAAGTGTCAATGAGAACTTCAACTTGCCGTTTGGAGAGGTAAGTTGCACGTTTTTACGTGCAAACAACGATAGATTCCCAATAACAAGGAAAAAGATCATTGAAAAAATTGTTACTTTCTTCATATATTCAAATTAAGATTATTCATACGCCGGATTTTGCTTTAAATTCGGATTTGCGTCAACCGCTTCTTGTGGGATCGGGAACAGACTCCGGAAATCCCCGTTTGGTTTGTGAGAAAGCCATTCGGCTTTAGTGAAATGACCAAAACGAATCATGTCACGTCTACGCATTGTCTCACCTACGAACTCCCAACCTAACTCATCGTAGAAACGCCCAAATTGCTCCGGATAACTTTTCCCTTGAGGAGTTAATACATAATCCGAAACTGTTCCATATACATATTTAGACGGTTGTTTCAAATCATTACCTGTCACTTTAGCCTTTTCCGGATGATTCCTGAACGCACGCTGGCGTACGGTGGTAACTAACTGGCTGCCTCATCCGCTTTACCCGTACGCAATAAACATTCCGCTTTCATCATATAGACTTGCGCTAAGCGGAAGATCACGAAATCGTTATTCATGAAAGTCTTACATTCTTCTTGTATCTCATATTTTTGCAAGCGGAATCCATCCGCTTCTCCCGTGAAAATACCATCGGGCATGCTATTGACAAAGACAAGAGGCTTACCCATCATATCATAAGAACCTTCCAATGGCGTGCCGTCAGCGGCATATTGTTGTCCTTGAATCCAAGTCATATCCAGGCGCTCATCATCCGGATCATAGGTATTGATGAATTGAGGTACCGCCTTATACGATCCGGGTCCCCAAGGGCTATCTTGGAGCTTATAAGTCGCTTGGTTGGCAGCGTGCAGGATCGCTTTATAAATTTCGAAACCCTGTGCGTAAACAGCGTCAAAAGGTATCACAAAGATGTTTTCCACCGAACCTTCGTTATAGACCTTGAACGGCGCAAGATAATCTGATTCCAACTGATATTGACCACTGTTCAATATATCGTTACATTCTTTTATACAAGCTTCCCATTGAGGTGTACCCGTGTAAACTTCCGCATTCAGATATACATTTGCGAGAAGAGCTTTTCGCTCCCCCATTTATTGAAGCGCCCATAATTAGAAGCATCTTTTTGCTCCGATAGATCATTCATGCATTCAGTTAATTCCTGCACCACGAATTTATAAATCTCCGCCCGTGGAGTTTTTCCAGTTGTTCGGAAGTCGATGCGGAAACAAGGGGAGCATCTCCCCAGTTATCCATTACCAACCAGTAATAGTAGGCCCGTAAAGCACGGGTTTCAGCAATCAGGGAGCTTTATTTTCTGTGCTGCTTATAGGGAAATCATCTTCAGATATAATTTCGATAGCTCTGTTCGCCAACAATATCCCTGTATAGCAGCAATTCCAATATTCATTTACATGCGCTTGATTGGTATTCCATGAATGAAGATGCATACGACGGAAAACACCGCCATCGTCCCATCCGGCTTGGTTAGCAGGCTGTACGGTCTCGTCCGTGCAGATTTCCTGTATATAGTATGTATTAAAGCCGACGAAACCTCTTAGGTTCGCATACGAGCTTCCGACAACTTTGGTCGCATCGCCTGCCTCATACTTATACGTACTTTCAGTGATCTCGGAAAAGTTTCCTCATCCAGATTCGTGCAGGCAGTAGTGGATGTAAGCAAGCCTATACCTCCACAAAAAACACAGATATATTTAATAAATGAGTTCATGATAATCAAATTTTAAGTTAGAAAGTAAACATGGCCCCTAAAGTAAAAGAACGGGTGGACGGATATCTGTTCAGCGGATCCACACCCGGGTCTAATCCTTGCGTGTTTACCTCCGGGTCTATACCGCTGTATCCCGTAATAGTGCATAAGTTATTAGCCGTAGCATACACTCGGACTTCTTTAAGAAACTATCTTTAACATGAGGGTATAACCGATAGTAATATTATCGATTTTCCAGAAATCTCCATTCTCGATATAGTAACTTACGTATTGAAGCTCTTGATGATCATTCAACGGACGTTTGCCGAATACCGGATCATATGCAGTAGCCATTAAATTACCATGCGCTAAGCTGACAGGTACCTCATAATATAATCTCGGAGTATTCAATATCTGATATTTGAAAGCACCACGCATTGTGAGGTTCAAGTCAAAATTCTTGAATGTTAATGTATTATCCCAGCTTAAAAAATGTTTTGGCAAACCATTTCCAAGGACCATCTTATCCTCTTGCTGCTGTTGATCGATCGGTTTAGGATTTCCATCCTTACCTTGAATAATCCATTTACCATTCTCATCAACATCGATAGATTTGAATCCATAGAAATTACCCATTTGCTCTCCTTCTTTTACGATATGGGTATCTTGTTTGATCGTATTTCCCAGATAACCGGCATAGAAGTAACCACTTTCAACCCGGAATTGGTTGTTAGATAAGGATACGACCTCATTGCTGTTCGTTGAATAGTTGAGAGTTGTAACCCATTGAAAATTCTTCGTTTGAACAGGTATGGCACTGAGACGTATTTCCAATCCTTTATTCTTCATAGTACCTGCGTTCGCTAAAATAGTAGGATACAAATAAGGAGGTCTGGGAACATTATACTCCCATACCATATCACGAGTCGTTCTTTGATATAAATCGATGCTACCGCTCAAACGCTCATTGAAGAAACCATAGTCAAAACCAAGATTCCATTCCTCTTTTTTCTCCCATTTAAGATCCGGATTCGCATTACTCTCAGGCTGTAAAGTCGGAACCCAAGAAGAACCATTCGTTAAGAAATTATTTCCAGACGCAAGTCTGCTTAACGACGAGTAAGCCTCATTGGGAAGCGAACCTGTAATACCAAAACCTGCTCTGACTTTCAATGTACTCAAGAAGTCAACGCCTTCCATGAAATGTTCGTTAGATACATTCCAACCAACAGACATCGCAGGGAAATTACCCCATTTATGGTTAGCTCCAATTGATGAGCCTTCGTGACGAATACTCACCGTAGCTAAATAACGGTTATCATAACTATAATTAGCACGAGCGAAGAAACCTATTAACTTTGACTTCTCTTTCTCAGCGTTCATAGTAGCCTCCCCTCTTTTCAACGCTGATCCTGCCCCCATATTATTATATGTATATTGATCAGACGGGAAATCCCAGTTAATCATATACTCATCCTCATAAACATTGTCTTGATAGGAATAGCCAACCAGCCCTGTAACGTTATGTAATCCGAAAGTTTCTTTATATTGCGCTGTTAACTCGATCAAATTATCTCTTGAACTCGCACTTCCCTTAGCCGCATAGCCATTCTGTTATCCCGGATCGTAGAAATATGTTTTTGGATTCAGAATAACCCCTTGTCTGGTTCCAAGTCGTATGCGAAACCAATGCTTTGATAAAAAACTGTTTGATAGGAGTCAGAGTGACAGAGCGAAAGAGCGGATTTGTCTACTTTTATTTTCTCCATCACTTTCATAGATCAATGCAAGTGGATTAGCGTACTCATACATAGTAGGATGCTCGACCCAACTACCATCATCATTTCTCGGACGGTCTGTCGGGATATAGGCCAGCGCATTTCTATAGATGACATCATTGAAGCTAGATCCAGAGCCAAACGCATGATAAGTCTGTTCACGTCCCATAAGGTTAAGGTTGAACTTCAATAAATCATCCCACATACTATGATTCACCTCAATACGGGTGGTTAAGACATCATTTTTAGAACGTTTGATGATACCTTCCGCAGATTTGTAGTTAATATTGGCGATATAATTAGATTTCGTAGTCCCTCCTTTCAAGCTCGCATTTGTCACCCAAGAGAAAGGAGTTTGCATAATCTCATCCATCCAATCGGTATCATATCCATAATCCACAGCACCCGGTTTACCCTGTTTTACCAATTCCCGATATTGGGAGGCGTCCATCATATTCAATTTTTTCTTGATATGCTGAGTGGTCATATAAGCGTGCACATCCACCGTAACAGGAATTTCTCCTCTCACTTTCTTCGTAGTGATGAAAATAACGCCATTATTACCCCGGGTTCCATAAATAGCGGCGGCTGAACCATCTTTTACCACATCAATGCTAGCGATATCCTCTGGAGCGACCATGTTAAGCTCTCCGGGAACACCATCAATAATCACGAGAGGAGATGCCCCAGTCGCAATACTGCCAACACCTCTCAACATAATTTGCGTAGAACTGGCAGGGTCTCCATCAGACAGTACAACACCCAGACCCGCAACCTTACCTTGTAACAATTGGGCGGCATCTTGTACGGAACCTTGTATGAAATCCTCACTTTTTACGCTGGAAATAGATGAGGTTAATTCTCCTTTTCTTTGTGTTCCATATCCGACAACCACGACCTCTTCCAGTTTTTGAGTGTCTTCTATAAGATTAATATCAATGTTATTTTTACCGGCCGTCACTACATCCTGCGTAAGATATCCGATATAAGACACTTGCAAGCTCGCACCAGACGGGACATCGAGCGTATAATTTCCATCTATATCCGTGATCGTCCCCACTGTAGTCCCCTTTACAACAACATTCGCTCCGATAATAGCCTCACCATATTGATCTTTTACAGTTCCTGTTACCTTCGTTTTTTATCGATCGAGGTTGAGATATCCTTTTTCAAGATAATATTTTTCCCTTGGATCTCATACGTCAGCCCTTGGCCACGCAAGATATGTTCGATTACCGCATTGACCGATTGATTCTCCGCAGATACGGATATTTTCTTCCCTGTATCCACATCCGCAGACGAGAATACAAATGAGTAGCCACTCCTACTCTTCAGCTCATCCATCGCTTGCTTTACTGTTATATTGCTCACCTTCAAGGTTATACTCTGAGCACTAACAGTTAGATTTAAGCAAAACAAAGCTACAGCCACATAAATGACCTTTTTTACAACTTTCATAAATAGCTTAATTTTTAGTAATTTAACTTGTGATTGATGATGACCTTTCAGAGGATTGATTACATTTGTATTCCTCATCCAGATCATTTGCATAATGTAATTTGAGGATTTATGAGTCGGAGGATCTAGCCCATTCTCCGATTCCTTTTATGATCCTATTACTCCTTTTTTAATCTCCTTCCATATTCTCCATATTAAAACAATTTTAAGGTTAAACAATTATCTATCACTTCGCATAAAGCAGATACTATCACCTTCCACTTTATATCTTACTTGATTTGTCGCAGTTATAATATCTAACACATTATAGATAGTTCTTGTTCTTTCTATAGAATAACGCAATAAAGCATTATGGGTTAACTGTTCATCCGCAATATGAATCTTCACATTATAGCTACGATTCAGTTCTTTCACAATGTCAGATAGAGGCATCTCATCGAAGAATAGTCCATCGTTTGTCCATTCCTTAGCGTTTTTCACTTCCGCTCGGCTTATAATCATTTCCCCGGTAAGTTTATTCAAGGTAACCTTCTCTGAAGGAGACAAGTAGTTTATTCCCATCTTCTTCACATAATTCTCTAGCTGAACTTTTCCTTCCAACAGATTCACGGTTACCTCTTCGTCCTCGTCATAATTCCGGAAGTTGAACTTAGTACCCAATACTTTTACATTCAACTCTTTCGTCATTACATCAAAAGGTAACTTCTCATTTTTCCTCACCTCAAAATAAGCCTCTCCATTCAGCCGAAGATGGCGGTCTTTCACCCCAAAACCTTGCGAATATACGATCTTTGAGCCAGCGTTTAACCAGACCAATGTGCTATCCGGTAAAATCAGCTTGGTCTTGGCCCCTAAAGGAGCTTCCACCAAGATATCCGCAAACTGGTTCTGTAATTGCCGCTCACCCCACCAATAGGAAATCGTAGAAGCGATCAATAATAGGATAACCGCTGCCGCACCATAAACGATTTTAGGAATATTGAATACCGTACGGCGTTTTTTGCTGGGTACGAGAAACAAAACGATCGAACGCCTTATCGACATTATAGGCACAGGAATCATCGGCAGCCAAAGCAGAGAACCAAAGTTCTTGTTCTTCATGATCAGGTAATGATCGCTCGTTTTTCGTATGTGATTTCTTTTCTTCCATATAGATTAAATATCCAGCTTTTATATATAAGACAGTTATTTCTCCTCAAGGGGTAGTGAGAAACATCAATTTTTTCATTCTCACAAGGAGAAAAATGATATCAACAAGATCAGATACTTCCTCAGATCTTGATGTAGGCGGGTTAAAGCCATCTTTATGTGGTATTTAACCGTATTGACAGAAATTCCTAGCTCTGTAGCGATTTCCTCATTTTTCTTATGCTCAAAACGGCTTTTTCTAAAAACTCGTTTACATTCATCGCCTAAACTATCGATTGATTTTATGATCTCCTTCTCTAACTCCCGTTCAAGTAATATACCGAGCGGCTGTTCATCCGATTGTATCATAGCGTCCCACCCTAAGGTCTCAGACTCAATCTTCGAGAAACGAACTTCCTTCTTTTCCTTTTCTGATGAGATATGGTTATAACAGCGGTTCCGCACAGCCCGCATTAGATAAGCACGAAGAGAGCTATTTATATCCAATGTCTCACGGATTTCCCACAGATGAAATATCACATCACCAACTATATCTCCGCTAGAAATGGGTCGCCAACCAACTCATTGGCAAATTGACATAGTACCACATAATGACGATCATATAAATATCGATACGCACCTTGATCGCCATTCCGTAATTTCTGTACTATTGACTGTTCCTTAACATCCATCTCATCGCAAAGATGAGATTTTAAAATGAAAATTAAAAATATTATTTCTAATTATACGATCTTCCATCCACGGCTTTTTCATTTACCGCTTCGTTTAAGTGAAGCTTCTTGTAGATTTTTATATGCGCTCTGGTTTTCTGTGGAAGGATTCGGGACAAACACGTACGACTTTCATCAAAACACGTACATGTTTTTTCAAAAAGTCGTACGTGTTTTGGATGAAAGATCATCGTGCTTTTTTGACTCTGATTTTTAGCATTTTATACACTAGACTCATCAATGGTCTTATTGTACGGAATTTGTATTGAGAACAAAGCTTTCCGGCTTAACCCAAACGGATGGGTTGCCATCTCATATACGTGCCGGTCCGCCATAACCACTCCATCGGGCCGTAGCGCAAGCCCGACAGCCAATATTGGCTAAAGGCTATCTGTATAGCCGTAAATCCAAGGCAGACCAATACACTCAAGAAAACACCCAAATGGCTCCAATCCAAGCCAAAACCGGAGAAAATAAAGACACCGGTCACGGATTGTACGATATAGTTTGTCAATCCCATACGCCCATAGCTAACCAATGGTTTCATGGCATTTTGAACTTTTACCGAGCGGTAAGCCTCTAAGACCAACACCACCCACAGATAAGCCGTCATCAGATTAATCAAGTTAGTTGTCGTAGCACCCATCCACGCATTGATAGAGACCTCACGCCAAGATGCGGCAGGTATATAAGGTTTTAGCAGATACAACAAGCCGATTAAACCAACGCGACCAACGCCCCGTAATTCAAACGGCTACGGAACTCATCCATGCGTTGGAACAAGCGGATTCGGCCTACGATAAATCCGAGGATAAACAATCCCAAGGTCAGATAGATACGACCGCTGGCAAAACTGGAAATTCATTTTTCCTACCAATCCGTCCCAAGCGTTGTTCTCAATGGTCTCGGCTAATGTCGGGACTCGCCGGGGAGCCTCAGCACGAGCGATAGGTGCGGCAGCCGGTCTCTCCACCACTTGCTCGACGGCAGGAGCCGTTACAGCCTTATATGCTACGGGAATTAGCGAGGGCACCGCCCAAGAAAAGGAAAAGGGTGATTCCCACCAATAATTTAGTAGGCCATTTATACATCAATACCAATACAAAACCAAGCAACGCATACACCAACAAAATATCTACACGGACTAATAAACCATGAACAAAACCAATCACCAGCAATAGTACCAATCGCCATAAAAACGAGCACGGAAATCAACACCTTTTTGAGCTGCCCGATCCATCTGGATAAAGAAGCTCAAACCAAACAGGCAAGAAAATATAATGAAGAACTTGCCGAACACCAAGTAATTAATAAACCACCGAAAAATCTCATCCAGCGTCCCTTCCCAAGGAACATGGCTTGGGGAGCCATCGTCCCCATAGCGCCAAAATGCTGCATCCCATGAATCAAGCAAATACCAATCAAGGAGAAGCCGCGCAGAGCGTCGATTACCGTAATACGTCCACCGGACGAAGCAAGTGTCTTATTCATTTCCATATCCGTAATAATTTTTATTTCTTATTCGTTTTTTCAAGTTTGATAACGCAAAAGTAAATGGTGGCACTAAACACCGCAATACCTCCAAACTCCAAAACGAAAACAATATACCTTATCACGAATATCCCTATGTTAATGATTCATATAGTATTGGATTACACGCAATTGTTGTTCCAAGGCACGCCCAATATTCCGGCAGGTGAAATCCTTGTCCATCGCCTGCTCCAAGGAAACCGGATAAGGAAGAAGTGGCAAGACTGCCAGAAACCCGGATTTATTAAGCGCCTCTACCTCCTCTACGGAACCACCCATTACGATAACCGGGATACCCTGTCTCATGCCTGCCTGCAATACTCCGCATGGGGTCTTTCCCATGCAAGTCTGTTTATCCAGTTTACCTTCTCCCGTAATAATTAGATCCGCCCCCCGTATACATTCATCAAAACGCAAGGCATCCAGAACCATCCGGATACCGGGTTTAAGTTCAGCCTTTAGGAAAGCGACAAATCCTCCACCTAAACCACCTGCGGCTCCCGCACCCGGAATGTCGTCTATCTTTATTCGTCCCGTTCTTTTTATGACTTCCGCAAAATTTCGCAAGCCCTCATCCAGCAAACGGACCATAGCGTCGTCCGCTCCCTTTTGGCGGGCAAAGACATACGCCGCCCCTTTCTCACCATAAAAAGGGTTATTCACATCGCAGGCTATGGTAAATGAAGTTTCCCGCAATTGCGATAATGCCCTTGAGCAATCTATCTCATAAATCTGATTAAGGATCTGCCCACCCAATCCCAGCTCATTCCCTTTTCTATCAAGAAAACGAAAACCCAAGGCCTGCAACATACCGGTTCCTCCGTCATTCGTTGCGCTTCCCCCTATTCCTATCAAGAAATCCCGGCAACCACGATCCATAGCGTCTTTTATCAACTCACCGGTTCCATACGTCGTTGTTCTCAAGGGATTACGTTCCGACACAGGCACTAACGTAAGGCCACTCGCCGTCGCCATCTCGATAACCGCCGTACGATTATCTCCCAGTATCCCATAAGTGCCTCGACCGGCCTCATCAACGGATCATGTACGACACAAGATACGACTTCTCCACCCATCGCCGTAATCAAAGTCTCCACGGTACCTTCTCCCCCATCCCCAACCGGGATTTTCACGACCTCGCAATCCGGAAAAACCTTATGGATCGCCAACTCGGCACATTCAGCCACTTCAATAGAAGATACTGAGCCTTTAAATGAATCGGAAGCAACAACAATTTTTCTCATTTAATCTCCTTTTTACACATATAATAAAATAAATCAATTCCTTCAAGATGTCCCAATATATAGATTTTAAATCAAATGAAGTACTACTTACTTGAGTAGAGAAGATATACTTCATTGGCAAAGTAAGCTATCTCCTGTGACAAAATAAGTATATCTCCTGCGACAAAAAACTAAAAGTGACATTTAATGCGGTTACCCTTCATAGTCTTTCAAGAATTTGTCTAATAGTATTCAAATTTTTATTTTTGCATTTATTATAATACAATTATACATTATGAAACAAAATTGAACATTACTACATTCTTACTGTTTTGGTGCATCACCGCTTTATGGTCTATCCCACGTCCCGAATATCCCCGTCCACAATTTGAACGCATGGATTGGGTAAATTTGAACGGAGAATGGACTTGCTCATTCGATTTCGGAGGTACCGGAATGGAACGGGAGTTCTATAAATCGAACGGTTTTGACCAAAAGATCACAGTGCCTTTCTGCCCGGAAAGTAAGTTATCCGGCGTAAAATACACGGATTTCATTCAACATTTCTGGTATCAGCGTCCTATCACGATCCCACAAGAATGGAATGGAAAGAATATAAGACTTAACTTTGGAGCTGTTTATTATAAATCGGAAATATACATTGATGGAGTCTTAGCCAATCGCCATTTTGGCGGAACCTCTTCTTTCGCAGTAGATATCACCTCCTTGGTAACACCAGGAAAGACACATAGCCTAGTCGTATATGTAGAAAGTGACCTACGAAGCGCAAAACAACCGGCAGGAAAACAAAACCTACAATTTGAATCCTACGCCTGTAATTATACCCGGACCACAGGTATTTGGCAAACGGTTTGGATGGAGGCTGTCCATCCGGAAGGATTGCAATCCGTGCAGTTGCAGACAGATATAGACCAACAACAATTGGTTGTGCGTCCTCGTTTCTATAAAGAACTAGGAGGTAAATTGCAAGTAACCGTAAAAGACAACGGTAAAATAGTAGCCAGCCAAACCATTACGGCAAGCTCCTTATCTTCTGCTATTCTACCCATCAAGAAAATGAAAACATGGAGTCCGGAAAACCCTTTTTGTACGACTTGGAATACAAAGTAATAGATAAGAACGGGAAGGTAGTAGATGAGGTAAGAAGCTATACAGGTATGCGTAAGGTACATATCGAAGGCAATAAGATTTATCTGAACAACAAACCTTATTACCAACGCTTGGTACTTGATCAAGGATTCTATCCCGATGGAATTTGGACGGCTCCTAGCGACGAGGCGTTAAAGCATGACATCGAACTCTCCATGGCGGCCGGCTTTAATGGTGCCCGCCTCCATCAGAAAGTATTCGAGGAACGTTTCTATTATTGGGCGGATAAGATGGGCTATCTTACATGGGGGGAAGCTTCCAGTTGGGGAATGGATTGCAATGATACGGAAACCGCCCGGAATTTCATAACTGAATGGACCGAAATCGTAGAACGTGACCGTAACCATCCTTCCCTTCTTATCTGGACACCTACAAACGAGGAGTTCTGGCCTGATCGCATACAATATCCGCGCCTGATGCACGACCTGTATAACCTAACGAAAATGATAGACCCGACGCGTCCTTTCCACGGTACCAGCGGTGGTGTACACATCGCTACCGATATCTGGACAATCCACAATTACGAGCAAAATCCGGAAGAATTGAAAAAGCAACTGTATAATGACGGTAAACTATTTGTCACCCCAAAATGGGAAATACAATTGATGCCGAAAAATATCGGTTTCAACGGCCTGAAATATACAGACCAATACCAATTCCCGGAATATAAAAAAGATATGCCTTATTTAGTTGATGAGTTTGGCGGTATAAAATGGAACCCGTCACAACAGATGGAAAGTACCCAAAATACATCTTGGGGATATGGAGAGCCCCCCCATTCTTTAGAAGAGTTTTACAAACGTTTGGAGGGCCAAGTTAACGCTGTCCTATCTCTTTCGAAGGATATCTGGGATATTGCTATACACAGTTGACTGATGTGGAACAAGAGCAAAACGGTATCTATTATTATGACCGTACGCCAAAATTCGACATGAAGCGTATTCATGATATCTTCAGCCAAACCCCGAAGGTAGAATAACATCATGATCTTAGTACGAGGGACAGTCAATATGTAACAACCAAATTTTATCAGGGACATATCCACATGGATACGTCCCTTAATTTTTACAGATTACAGATTACATATTTATCTTTATCTCAAAAATTTAATAAATAAAATAAA
>ENA-OQDF01000049-OQDF01000049.1-human-gut-metagenome-genome-assembly--contig:-NODE-49-length-35084-cov-2.537317_pt1 | contig 35084 bp, 54 predicted proteins | sample MGYA00242769_ERZ504597 | MGnify/ENA primary metagenome ERZ504597 (study PRJEB26092, sample SAMD00036305) | human gut metagenome | host: Homo sapiens | study: EMG produced TPA metagenomics assembly of...
CATCTTCTTCAGCAGGGCAAACCGGGATACATGGCTCTCTGGAACCATATCATGAACGTATCTGTTACAGACCTGAAAACGCAACTATAACAAAATTAAAACGTATCTTTTGATCTCTGGAAAAAAGGAATCTGATGCACAGCCATATATTCCAGGAATGGTTGAGGAGATGAAAGAAAAAGGCTTTGCTATGTAGATCAGGGTGCACTTGTAGTAGATGTAAAAGAAGAGAACGACACAAAAGAGATTCCGCCATGTATGCTTCTGAAATCAGACGGAGCTTCTCTTTACACAACTACAGACCTTGCAACAATCGTAGAGCGTATGAAATTATTTAACCCGGATGAGATCCTGTATGTGGTAGACAAACGTCAGGAACTTCACTTCATCCAGGTATTCCGCTGTGCAAGAAAGACCGGGCTTGTAAAAGATGATACAAAGCTTTCTTTCCTTGGATTCGGAACCATGAACGGAAAAGACGGCAAACCGTTCAAGACAAGAGAGGGCGGCGTTATGCGTCTGGAAACTCTCATTAAAGACATCAACGAAGAGATGTTTACCAAGATTGTTGAGAACCGCAGCGTAAAAGATAAAGATGCGAAAGAAACTGCAGAGATCGTAGGACTTTCCGCGATCAAATACGGTGACCTTTCCAACCAGGCTACCAAGGATTACATTTTTGATATTGACAGATTTACATCATTTGAAGGAAATACAGGTCCGTATATCCTTTATACAATCGTTCGTATCAAATCTATTCTGAACCGTTTCACAGAAGAGGGCGGCAACCTTGAGGCAGGTGCAATCCTTGATCCTGTAAATGACAGCCAGAAGAATCTGATGCTTCAGCTGACAGGTTTTGGTGCAACTGTAGAGAACGCCTTTGAAGAAAAAGCACCACATAAGATCTGTGCATATATTTACGAAGTATCCAATGCATTCAACAGCTTCTATCATGAGACAAAGATCCTCAGCGAAGAGAACGAAGCACAGAAAGCTTCCTTCATCCAGCTGCTGAAACTCACTAAGAAGTTCTGGAGACATGTATCGATCTTCTTGGATTTTCTGCACTCGACAGAATGTAAAAATAAGATTCATCAATAAATCAACTTGTTGGCACACTAAGCCCTGTTTACATATATTGTAAATGGGGCTTTTCAAAAAGAACGAAATGTGCTATTCTGTATTTATCTAATCTATACGTGATGAAATTCTTTCATCATATTTTCCATTTTTATTTTAACAATTTGAACAGGAGGTGAACCAGTGAATTTATCTGGAACTGTATTAAAAGGGCGTTACTGTATTCTGGATCCTGTTGGAAAAGGCGGTGGAGGGAAAGTTTACCTTGCCAGAGATCTGGAACTGGGCGTTTTGTGGGCGGTAAAAGAAATACCGGCATCCGGCAAAAGTGAAGTCCGTATGCTTTTGAAGCTTTCACATCCGTCTCTGCCAAAGATGGTAGATTACATAGAAGACAACCGGAAATGCTACCTTGTCATGGAATATGTCAGGGGAAAATCTCTGGGTGAGTATTTAAGAAACGGAAAACATTTTTCCATAAATGAAATCGTTAAATATGGAATGGAAATTTCAGAGGTATTCTCCTATTTTCATGGTCAGAAACCACCGGTTTATTACGGAGATTTGAAGCCTGACAATCTGATGCTGGGTGAGAATGGCAGATTATATCTGATCGATCTGGGCGGTGCTGTAAACGGATATAAATATCATCATAAAGTATGCACAGGCACTGCCGGTTTTGCCGCACCGGAACAATATGAGGGAAAGATAAATGCAGCAACAGATATTTATACATTTGGAAAAACATTATCTGCCTTATGTGGAAAAACAGATTATCTGTTATTCATCCGGAACATGCCATTATTTTGGCTTATTTTCAGATGCTGCATGAAGAAACCGGAAATGCGTTATCAAAATATGAAGACTGTACAGAAAAAACTAAGCAGAATCCAAAAGAGACAAAATCAGAGTAAAATTAAAAACATGTTGGTTTTGGCAGGAAGCAGTATTGCTTTTGCAGTAATAACTGTTTTTCTTCTGTTTAGTTCTGATCTGGTATCCGGCTCCAAAACATTTGATTTTTATGAAGAGCTAACTGATATTACAGACCTTTATTATCAGGAAGAATTTCAAAACGGCAGTAAAGCGGACAGGGAAAAATTTGTGAACAGGCAGATACCGGACTGCGGAAATTACAAAAACAATGCACAGAAAAAGAAGAGTCCCGAAAGATTTTGCAGCTTCTGGCTGTAAACAGTGAGTATCAGGAAAATTATGAAAATGCAGGATTCTACTATGAGCAAATGCTTCTTTATGATGAAACTTACAGAGCCGGATACGGTGAATATGGAATGTTCCTGTTCCGTACCGGGCAAAAGGAAGCCGGTCAGATGCTATGGACAGAATATAAGTCGAAAGAAACAATGTTAGACGATACAGTCAGCAGAAATCTGAGATTGTGGGAAAAGGAGATGACTAAGAGTGAAGAAAAATCATAACAGACTCTGGATTGTGACATCTGTATGTTTATGCCTGTGCCTGACTTCGACTATCTCTGCCATGCAGATGGGAGGCTTTGATATTGATGTAGGAAATGGAGAAAGCAGTAGCTGGCAATGGCAGGAACAGCAGCAGTGGAATCAGAGCAGTTGGGAGAATACGTGGGAAAATAACTGGCAGGCTGGAGACAACACATCAGAAACTCCTGCACAGAACGATCAGACGCAGGACAATGGATATCAGTATCATTCTGATACAGGAAATGGAACACAGGATAATATACAGCAATGGAATGGTGTACAGCAGAATAATAATGACCAGAATAATAACGTTCAGAGTAATAATGCCTGGAATAATAATCCTGCATGGAATGATCAATCTCAGACGGGTAATAATATGCAGACAACGTCCCGGACGGATAATGAATCCACTGTTAAGATGCCGGAAAACCCTGCCCCAACATCAACACCTGTACCAACACCCAAACCCACGAAAAATCCGAAGCCAACAAAAACGCCCAAATCAACTCAGACACCAACGCCTAAGTCATCAAAAAGGAAAAATAAGAAGAAACAAAATAAAGCAAAGAAAACAGAAAAAGAAAACACGAATACAGATAATTCCAAAATACATCAAAATAAAGAAGACCAGGGGGATACTGCTGAATACACGCATGTAAAAGATGAATCTGTTAAGTTTTATTGCACACAAAATACAGATAGTTCCCATACCCCGCAAATTCAGATAATATCTCAAGGCTCTGTTCAGATTCTGTCTTTTCGGCTTAACAAAACAGAATGTCCCTGGCATTGGGAAGGAGACCGGATCATACCGGAGACAGAAGATAAAAATGTAAAAGAAATAGATGTGTTGGTTATTTCTCAAGGTGGAAAACTGATAAAAATGGATCCCTGGATTTTTTCTGCATAGACGCTTCAGGAAAACAATGCTATAATCTATCATATTATATCAATTTTTCTGAAACAGGAGGAATCTATGTACAAAGTAATTTTGTTTGATTTAGATGGAACATTAACAGAATCCGGAGAGGGTATCACGAAGTCTGTTCAGTATGCACTGGAGAGAATCGGCAAGCCTGAAGCGGACCTTGAGAAGCTGAAGGTTTTCGTAGGACCGCCGCTTATGGAAATGTTTATGAAATATGCGCAGATTGACGAAGAAACTGCAAAAAAGCAGTGGAAATTACAGAGAACGTTATTCTGTAACAGGAATTTTCGAGAATGCAGTATATCCGGGAATTGAGGACATGCTGGCACAGCTAGAGAAGAAAGGGTATATTCTCGCAGTAGCATCCTCTAAACCGGAAGTATATGTGAGACAGATCCTGGATCATTTTGGACTTACCCGGTACTTCACAGAAATCGGCGGAAGCGAATTGAATGGTCGAAGAACAAACAAGACAGAAGTGATCGAAGATGTTCTGAAACGTCTGAATATGGACAAACACAGAGATCAGGTTATTATGGTTGGAGATAAAGAACATGATGTATACGGAGCACGCAAAGCTGGCCTGGAATGTATTGCAGTTTCTTTCGGATATGGAACTGAAGAAGAGCTTAAACAGGCAAAACCTCTGAAAATCGTTGATTCTGCAGAAGGAATCGTAGATTTTTCGCCTGAGCCCTCTGCGAAAACAAAATATTGTTTCTAAAATATGGAGGGCAGGATATCCGGCAGGAATCCATTTTGTGATTTCGCAGATCGTTGCAGGGACTGCGTTGGCAGTATTTGCAAGAACAGCAGAAAATTCGGCAGAGACATACTATAATTACACGATTTTTCTCACAGGCTTAACAGGAATCCTGGCTATGATCCCGGCATTGTATTTTTATCGAAGAGATAAAGTCAGAAGAATTGCCAGCGGCCTGATCCCGGCGCAGAAAAAGTACCGCTTTCCTTACTGGAATAATTCTTCTGCTTCTGGCAGGAGCCGGACTTGCACAGTATGGAAATTTCCTGATGGCAATTCTTCAGTCATTTATCAACAGCAGTGCCTACCAGGAAAGCATGACCAGAATTACAGAAGGAAAATCACTTCTTATGATGATTTTCTGGATGGGAATTATTGCACCTGCGGCGGAGGAAATGATCTTCCGCTGGTTAATCTATCTGCGTCTGCGTGACTGGCTGAAGATGCCGGTGGCAGCAGTGATTTCCGGCTGATATTTGGTATCTATCACGGAAATATCGTACAGGGAATTTACGCAAGTATCCTCGGAACTGCATTTGCATGGATACTGGAAATGAGTGGAAATATTTACAGCAGTATGCTGCTCCATATGGGAGCAAACATCTGGTCACTGCTTATCTCAGAATATGCACTGGATTTGTATTCCATGAAATATGGGGTACAGATTCTCATATTAATCTATCTGATTCTGTTGATCAGTGTGGTATATTGCCTTACCCATTTCGAAAGATGTGCAGTATAAGAAAAAGAAAGAATGATATAAAAATAGAGACAAGATAAAGACATCTGCAATTGTGGAATGACAGTACACATGCAGGTGTCTTTGTTATTAGAAAAAAGATTATGTTAAGGCAAAAAGAAAATAATCAGTATACGGAAATTTAGATGTACTGGAAAGAGTAAAACCTAACAGTTTGATTAGGATTCGGAAATAACCTTTTACTGAATTAAACAGAGAATATCTGTTTGACAAATAAGTATTTAGCTATTAAGTACTTGACAGATACAACAGGATTCTGTATTATGAATGTATCAATACAACTAATACACTAAGTACACACATAAAATAAAACAACACATCATGAAACACGTAACAGAAAGGAGGAACCATCAGTGATTGTTTTGGATTATCAGGACAGGCGTCCAATCTATGAACAGGTTACAGATAAATTTCAGATCCTAATCCTGAACGGTGTCCTGCCGCCGGGATCGCAGATGCCGTCAGTAAGGCAGCTTGCCACAGAACTGTCCGTCAATCCCAACACGATCCAGCGTGCATATATGGAGCTGGAGAAACTGGGACTGATCTATCCTGTAAAAGGCAGAGGAAATTTCGTAGCAGACAGCTCTCAGGTACAGAAGATAAACAGAGAGAGCTACCGAAAAGAATTCACAGCACTGATACAGAAAGGCAGAAACACAGGATTCAATAGAGAGGAACTGGAGAAAATGCTTGCGGAAATCTTTGAAAAGGAGGACGAATCATGATAGAGATCAGAAACTGCAGTAAAGCTTTCGGAGAGATCCATGCCATTGACCATGTATTAATGGAAATCGGTGAACGCCAGATTTTCGGACTGGTAGGGACCAACGGTGCAGGAAAGAGCACGCTGCTTCGAATGGCTGCCGGAGTGATAAAGCCGGACGAAGGAGAAATCCTGGTGGATCAGGAACCGGTCTATGAGAATGAAAAGATAAAACAGCAGATATTTTACATTTCAGACGGTGGATATTTTCCACAGGGATATACGGCAGCAGATCTGAAAGATTTCTACAGAGAATATTATCCGGACTTTATGACTGACCGTTACAGTAAATTAATGGACCAGTTTCATCTGGATGAGAAACGCAGGATCAGTTCCTACAGCAAGGGAATGAAGAAACAGCTTCTGGTCATTATGGGAATCAGTGCAGGGACAAAATATCTGTTATGCGATGAAACGTTCGATGGACTTGATCCGGTCATGCGTCAGGCAGTAAAGAGTCTGTTTGTGTCTGAAATCATGAATCGGGATTTTACCCCGGTGATCGCATCTCATAATATGAGAGAACTGGAGGACGTGTGTGACCATGTAGGATTCCTGCACAAAGGAGGAATTCTTTTATCCAGAGAACTGGAAGACATGAAATTCCATATCCATAAGATCCAGTGTGTACTGCCGGATCAGACAAAAGAAGAAGCACTTTTGAAAGAATTGGACGTTTTAAAGAAAGAACATCAGGGATCACTTCTGATACTTACTGCAAGAGGAACCAGAGAAGAAATACTTCAGAAAGTACAGACACAGAATCCAATATCTGCGAAGTGATTCCATTGACACTGGAGGAGATATTTATCAGCGAAACGGAGGTGGCAGGCTATGAAGTCAAAACATTTTCTGGTAGATCATTAAGAAGCAGCTTAAAAGGCAGTACCTGGATTCTGGTGCTGTTGTTACTGGGGTTTATGGCTGCATTTCCGGTAGCAGAACTGATGCTGATCGGAAATCAGACGGATGAAATCCACAGGATGACTTTGTCATGATCTGTTCCTATCTGATAGTTCCAGGCTTTTTGGTTACAATGCTTGCGGCCGTTGTAAATGCCTGAATGAATTCTGGTATCTTTTTCCAGAGATAAGATTGATTTTTATCACAGTCTTCCGGTAACAAGAAGCAGGTTCTTTTGGGAAAAAGCAATCAGAGGTCTGGTGCTGTATCTGGTTCCATATGTGATCATGGAACTGATCACAATGGCGATCGCAGTCAGCAAAGGACATGGTAGTCATCTGATCACGGCAGCGGGGAAAATGTTTCTGGAACATTTGCTTATGTATCTGCTGCTGTATTTCGGAGCAGTGTTGGCACTGGCAATTGCGGGAAATATTCTGGCAGGTATTCTGTCATTATGCTGTGTTTACCTTTACGGACCGGTACTGGGCATTCTTTTATGGGTGCTGGAAATGATGTATTTCAGAACGAATATGGGACTTAAAGAGGGAATGGCAGAAAAGATATCTGTTTTTCTTTCACCTGTATCTATTTCCGTGGCATTGCGGACTTATTCAGGACAAAAGAATTTCTGGATCATTATAGTGGGCGGGATACTGCTTCTGATTGTTCTGGCAGTATGTGCATATCTGGCATATACAAAGCGTCCAGCTGAGAAAACAGGAAAATCTTTTGTTTACGGATTTCTGGAACCAATCCTTTTGTTTATGGTCGTAATCCCTGCTGCTCTGGCAATTGGAACGATGTTTGCGCTGATCGGACCGGAAGAGAACAGGACTGGCTGGTGGATATTCGGGCTTGTGCTGGGGACAGTTGTATTTTATGGAATTTTGCAGGTTATTTTTGCAATGGATTTCCGTAAAATGGCAGCACATAAGCTGCAGCTTCTGCTTTTGGGAATATGTGTAGCTGTCAGTGCCTGGATATTACACACAGATGCCATCGGATATGATACAAGAATTCCGACAATGGCAAAAACTGAGGGAATCAGTCTGAATCTGGAGTGGATAGGAACTGAGAGTGTGAATGAACCGCAGATGGAAGTGAGTTCTGGTTCATATAAACTGGACAGACTCTTTTATTTTATGGGCGGAAATTATGGCAGATGGACAGATGCAGGAATGTCAGATAAAATCTATGAAGTGTTAAAAGAAATTGCGTCTTATCAGAACAGTAAGGAGTGCAGCGGAACAGAAATAGGAGTTCAGTTTAAAAAGAAGAGCGGTTTCGATATTACCAGACAATATATAGTGACAGCGGAGCAGCTTGGCAGACTGCTGGAAGCATGTTATGAGCAGGGAACATTAAAAGATAATAAATATGATATTCTGGAAAAGTACAGACAGAAAGTGTCTTTTATAACAGTAGATCCTTTAAATGAATTAGATGATCAGTACTCTGTAACATTGGAAAAATCTGACAGTCAGAAGCTGCTGGATCTCCTGAAACAGGATATAGCAGAAGCCTCACCGCAGGAACTTATAGGAATCCCGTGTGGACAGATGGAGCTTTACGCTACTTCCTATGCAGATATGGATGAGCATATTGCACCGGAATCCTATGCAGAAGTAGGAAGATATATTTTCCCGACATTTAAGCGGACACTTGTTTTCCTGAAAGAAAAAGGTTATGCTTTTGTTATGGAAAAAGAAAATCTGAAACAGTACGATTATTCAGTGACATATAATGCAGAAGAAATGGATGTCACAGATCCTGAACAGAAAGAAGAATTAGCCCAGAGCCTGATCCGTGAATGGGAGTGTCCGGCATGGCTGGAAACGGAGGCGGGTGTGAGTGTGAAAGTGGCTCTGAACAGTACAGAGTCTGCCGGAGAATCGCTAAACGGAATAGAGTTTGCTGTACTGAAAGCGAAAGAGCCGGAATTTATAAAGAAAATAGTAGAAACTGGCGAGGAAGAAGAATGAAGAAAGCAGTTCGTCTGGACAAGTTCCTGGCAGATGCAGGAGCAGGAACCAGAAGTGAGGTAAAAAAATTTATTCAAAAAGGAAAAGTCCAGGTCAACGGTGTGACTGCAAAGAAATCGGAGATCAAGGTCAGTGAAGAGGATGAAGTAGTTCTGGACGGAAACAGAATTTCCCAGGCACCGGAATTTGTCTATTATCTTCTGCACAAACCGGCAGGGTATGTTAGTGCCACAGAAGATAAGCGGGACAAAACAGTGATGGAACTTGTAGCATCAGACAGAAAAGGCCTGTTTCCGGTGGGAAGACTGGACAAAGATACGGAAGGACTGCTTCTGATCACAGACGACGGAGCACTGGCGCATGAATTGCTTTCTCCAAAGAAACATGTGGACAAGACCTATTATGCGGTTACAGACGGATGTATGACCAAAGAGGATGTGCAGCGCTTCGCAGATGGTCTGGAAATCGGAGAAAAAAATCCCACAATGCCGGCAAAACTGGAGATCCTCAGTACAAGAAAAGTTGAAGAGACAGAACTGGAACAGTACCCGTCAGGATGGTCATCAGAAATTCAGCTTACGATCAAAGAGGGGAAATTCCATCAGTCAAGCGAATGACAGAAGCAGTAGGAAAGAAAGTCGTCTATCTGAAACGAATTTCCATGGGAGTATTGACATTGCCGGATGATCTCAAAAAAGGCGAATGCCGACAGTTGACTGCAGAAGAAGAAAAGAGATTAAAAGAAAGTGTTGTCACAAAATAAGTAAAATTGTAAGAATACATGGTTGATTGTCCGCTGATATAATGGACATTATAACATGTGTCGGTAAAGTGCAGGAAACTGAGTTTGTCAGAAGCAGATCAGAACCTGGAAGAAACTGTAAAAATAATAAAAAATTTGCAAAAAACCCTCTTTACATGGAGGGTTTTTGTATGCTATACTACAGAAGTTGCGAGTCATGCGCATCTATTGCGCATACAAAAATATACACGTTCGGAGATTCCCGCGGATGGTGCCCTGCGGTGTGAGGCTGGGTCCCCAGGAAAAAGAACCGGGCGGAAGAAATTAACCAAAAAGGAGAACAAACATGAGCGTTATTTCAATGAAACAGCTTTTAGAAGCAGGCGTACATTTCGGACATCAGACAAGAAGATGGAACCCTAAAATGGCTCCATACATCTACACAGAGAGAAACGGTATCTACATTATCGACTTACAGCAGTCTGTAGGTATGGTTGACGATGCTTACAATGCAATCGCTGATATCGTAGCAGACGGTGGAAGCATCTTATTCGTAGGAACAAAGAAACAGGCTCAGGATGCTATCAAAACAGAAGCAGAGCGTTGCGGACAGTTCTATGTAAACGAGAGATGGTTAGGTGGTATGCTTACAAAACTTCAAAACTATCCAGAGCCGTATTGCAAGACTGAAAGAAATCGAAGCTATGGAAGCTGATGGAACATTTGACGTTCTTCCTAAGAAAGAAGTTATTGAGCTGAAAAAAGAACTTGCAAAATTACAGAAAAACATCGGCGGTATCAAAGAAATGAAGAGACTTCCGGATGCAATCTTCATCGTAGATCCTAAGAAAGAAAGAATCTGCGTACAGGAAGCTCATACATTAGGAATCCCGCTTATCGTATCTGCGATACAAACTGCGATCCGGAGGAACTGGATTATGTAATTCCTGGTAACGATGATGCAATCCGTGCAGTAAAATTAATCGTTTCCAAAATGGCAGACGCTGTTATCGAAGCAAAACAGGTACTGCAGATGTAGACAGTGAAATCGAAGCTGAATCTGAAGAGTTCGCAGCTACAGAAGAATAATTTTTTGAACCAGTACAGGAAAGCCGACAGGCTTTCCTGTCATTGAAAAAGGAAAAGCCCCTCCGGGCGATTTACGAATATTATTCAGGAGGAAAATGAAATGGCTATCACAGCAGCACAGGTAAAAGAATTAAGAGAAATGACTGGCGCCGGAATGATGGATTGTAAGAAAGCTCTTACAGCTACAGAAGGTGATATGGATAAAGCAGTAGAATTCCTTCGCGAAAAAGGTCTTGCTACAGCACAGAAGAAAGCAAGCCGTGTAGCAGCAGAAGGTCTTTGCAAAACTTAGTTTCCGAAGATGGAAAGAAAGCAGTTGTTGTAGAAGTTAACGCTGAGACAGACTTCGTAGCTAAGAATGAAAAATTCCAGAACTACGTTGCAGATGTAGCAGCTCAGGCTATGAACACAACAGCAGCAGATATCGATGCTTTCCTTGCAGAAGCATGGGCACTTGATACAACTAAGACTGTTAAAGAAGCTCTTGCAGCTCAGATCGCAGTTATCGGCGAGAACATGAACATCAGAAGATTTGCTCAGGTTACAGAAGAGAACGGTTTCGTTGCTTCCTACACACATATGGGCGGTAAGATCGGTGTTCTTGTAGACGTTGAAACAGACGTAGTTAACGATGCTGTTAAAGAAATGGCTAAGAACGTAGCAATGCAGATTGCAGCTCTGAAACCACAGTACACAAGCGATAGCGAAGTAAGCGCAGAATACATTGAGCATGAGAAAGAAATCCTTATGGCTCAGATCCAGAACGATCCGAAAGAATCCCAGAAACCGGCTAAGGTTATCGAAGGAATGATTACAGGACGTATCAAAAAAGAGCTTAAAGAAATCTGCCTTCTTGACCAGACATACGTTAAAGCTGAAGACGGAAAACAGTCTGTAGCTAAATACGTAGAGCAGGTTGCTAAAGAAAACGGTGCTAAGATCACTGTTAAAGGTTTCGTACGTTACGAGACAGGTGATGGTATCGAAAAGAAAGAAGAGAACTTTGCAGAAGAAGTTGCAAAGCAGATGGGTAAGTATCTGTAAGGATTAATTGTCTAATTAAATTTAAGTATTTATAGGCTCGGAAAGCCTTATAAACACTATGTTTCTGGAGTGTTTGTAAGGTTTTCTGGGCTTTTTTTCTATATTTTTTTTCTAAAAAGTCTAAAGTATCTCCAAATATCGTTGGAAATCATCGAAAACCGCAATAAGTTGAGTACAAATTGAGTAAAAGTTGAGTAAAAACCGAGGTCAGAAATCTTCAGCGAAGTTTACTCAAGTTATCAGCGGTTTCATCAGATCACCATAATTTTCAAACTTAAAATTATAAAATTTCAAACTAAAAGAAAGGGGGAAAATGGTCAAGATTAGATTAATGGGGAAAAAAGAAGATATGCATGAAATGATAAAAAAATTATATCAGATTAAGGATATTGAAATCATGGAAATATCAGATTTTTACACCAATAAAGGTACAAGCAAGTATGGCAGAATTTATATGGAAGTAGAAACGAGAAAATAAAAAAGATGATGCCAGTGTAGAAAGGGTCAGGTGATAGGAATGAGGAATACAGCGCTAAGTGCAATGGAGGTATTAGAGTTTGCAGACAAAGAGCATGAAGCTTTTTTCTTTGAGAACCTTGATAAATGCAGATGCCAGGATGTATACCATATGGCTCTGATTTATTGTTTGGGTATTAGTGAAACTACAAGGAAAAACATAAACAGTATTTATGATTTTAAGACAGGAAGTATTAAAACAGAATGTCTTTGTCAGGGATGGCAGACAAGCGGAAGTATCCGGGTAGTAAGATTAGCGTTTAATCTGTACTGCAATGGAACACCGAGTGTTAATGATATGGAAGATACTGAAGCGAAGATTGACGAATGTAAAGAATATTCCGTAGAGCAGATCTTCTGTTGTGATCATGCTAAATATTTTTGGGAAGCAGTTAAATTAAGATATCCAGAATATTGTCTGTAAAACTAAGGAGGAAAAGATATGTGTATTATAGCAGTAGCAAATCAGAAAGGTGGAACAGGAAAAACAACCACTTGTGTGAATTTAGGGATTGGACTTGCCAGGGCAGGAAAAAAGGTTTTATTGGTAGATGCAGATGCGCAGGGAAGTATGGCTGTAAGTCTTGGAGTCAGAGAGCCGGACAATCTCGATCATACAATCGTAAATATCATGGAAAAAGTAATCAATGACGAAGATATAGCCGATAATGAGGGAATTATGCACCATGAAGAGGGCGTTGACTTATTCCTGCCAATATTGAATTAGCCGGATTGGAAACTGCTCTGGTTGGTGTAATGAGTCGTGAATTTGTATTGAAATCGTATCTGGATAATATTAAAGACAAATACGACTATATATTGATTGACTGTATGCCGTCATTGGGAATGGTAACGATTAATGCACTGGTAGCTGCTGATTATGTATTGATTCCAGTGGAAGCTGCATATCTTCCAACAAAAGGGTTACAGCAGTTGATAAAAACAATCGGGAAAGTTCACCGCAGGCTGAATCCGTCGTTAGAAATCCTGGGAATATTATTAACAAAAGTAGACCGCCGTGCAAATTTTTCTAAGGATATCTGCGATCAGATCAGAGAAGTGTACGGCAGGAACATTCATATATTTGAAAATTGCATTCCAATGTCAATCCGGGCGGCAGAAACATCTGCAGAGGGAAGAAGTATTTATTATTACGATCCTAAAGGCATTGTAGCAGAGGGATATCAGAGTCTGACAAAAGAGGTGCTGAGAAATGAGAAGTAGAAGTGCTGAAAAAATCAAACTTACATCATATGAAGATCTGTTTGGAGAAACTGATCAGGACAATGGAGAGAAAATTACTTACGTTCCTCTTAATAAACTGCATCCATTCAAGAATCATCGTTTCAGGTAAAGGATGATTCCAAAATGCAGGAAACGGTAGCTAGTGTAGAGCAGTATGGTATATTGGTCCCTGGTATTGTTCGTCCCTCTGAAATGGTACATATGAGATTATTTCTGGACATAGACGGTGTAGAGCGTGTGAACTGGCAGGCATGAATGACATGCCTGTCCTGATCAGAGATTTGAACGATGATGAAGCTACTATTATAATGGTAGATTCCAACATTCAGAGAGAAGATATTGCTCCCAGTGAAAAGGCTTTTGCTTATAAAATGAAATTGAAGCGTTAAAGCATCAGGGAAGTAAAGGGGAAAGGTTTACAGCTGATATAGTAGGTGAAAAAGCAGGAGAAAGTGGAAGAACCGTACATCGTTATATTCGTTTGACTGAGCTGATCTCTGGGATGCTGGAAATGGTAGATAACAATATAATCAATGTAGGCATTGGTGAAAGATTATCTTATCTGAGAAAGAATGAGCAGGAATGCCTGTTGAAATTATTAGTGGAAAGAAACATCCGTATAAAAAAGGATCAAGCAGAACAGCTGAAAAAATTAAGTTCTGAAAAAATGCTTACAGAGGAAACGATAGTATCACTTCTTATTAAAAAGGATACACCGGAGAAAAAGGATATTCTTTCATATAAGACAATCGGAAAATTTTTTCCACCGGAGTATACAAAGGAACAGATAACTGCTGTCGTATTTGAACTTTTGGCAGAATGGAAAGAGAACAAGGCAGGTGAGGAATAAATGCAGAAAGTACAGTTTGAATATTTTTATAATGATGATTCTGAGCAGTATAGTTTTTATCGCATTCCGAAACTACTGTTTACAGAGGAATATTTTTCCTCACTTTCTTGTGAAGCAAAGGTATTGTACGGTCTTATGTTAGACCGTATGAGCTTGAGCTTAAAGAACAAATGGTTTGATGAGCAGAATCGGGCATACATCATTTTTACAATAGAGGATGTAATGGAACTTTTGAATTGCAAAAGCCAGAAAGCAGTTAAGATCATGAAAGAACTTGATGCAGAGGAGGGAATTGGACTCATTGAGAAAATAAGACAGGGGTTTGGAAAGCCTAATATCATTTATGTGAAAAATTTTATGATAAAAGAAGCTGAAGAACAACAGCAGCAAGTCCAGGAGAATGAGCAACCTAAGAATTGTGAAAATCAAAATTCAGTAATACAGAATCCGGGGGTGCGGACGTTTTCTTGGACTAAGTTGCTATTCCTAGACTACGTCTATACTCAAGTGGGCTCATTCCACCAAGTGACATTTTGATTCGATCTTCATTATACCAGTGCATATATTTATCAAGTTCATTAACGAACGATTCTATAGAAATATGATTCCAGTTTCTGTTATAAAACATTTCATTCTTGAGGCGGCCAAAGAACCCTTCACATGCAGAATTGTCCGGAGAACATCCTTTTTTTGACATAGAACGGGTCAGTGCAGCCCCATCCATCAAGTTTATCCAATCTGGCCATCGATAATGACAACCTCTGTCCGAATGAACCAAAGGACGTTCATTATCTTTCAATGTGTCAATTGCGTTGACAAGCATGGTATTCGCCAGCTCAGCATTTGGTGAAGTTCCTATTGTCCATGAAACAGCCATACCATCAAAGCAATCTATTATAGGCGAAAGATAAATTTTTCCTGCAGGTATATGAAATTCAGTTATATCGGTAAGCCACTTCTGATTTGGTTGAGGTGCTGAAAAATCGCGATTGATTACATTTTCAACCTCTGGACTTAATTCACCTTTATATGAGTTGTATTTACGTTTCTTTGTTGTTTTTACTAGTAGTTGTTCCTCATTCATTATACGACGAACGACTTTTTCAGAGACAATAATGCCCTCTCGTTTTAGCAGACAATGTATACGCCGATAGCCATATCTTTCCTTATTGTGCACAAAGAGTACTTTTATTTTCTCGCGAATCTCTTTATATTTATCTTCACGTTTTATGCATTGTACCTGATAACAATAACTGCTTTTAGAGAGCCTTAGAACCGGTAATAGTTCATTTAACTTATATTGATTTCGTAGGGCATCAATCAAGAATACTTTTTCGCGATTTGTCAATTTATCGAGACTGATGCCCTTCTCTTTTTTAAGATATCACCGGCTTTTTCAAGGACATCTCGTTCTAATTGCAACTTGTATACATCGCATTCGAGGCGTTTGACTTTTGCTTCTAATTCAGCCTTTTCGCGCATCAGTTCATCAATAGATTTATCATTAGCAGAGGGTTGTTGCATTTTCAATATTCTCCCTTCGCTAAGCAGCTCTTTTCTCCAAGTGGAAACCGCAGAAGGGGTAACACCGTATATCTCAGCAATTTGTGATATCTTTAAGTTACCTCTGCATGATTCCATAACTGCCTGGATTTTTTCCTCTTGAGAACATCTTACATGTGGTTTAAAAGATTTACAACGTCTTTCTCCTTCTTCTGGATAAAGTTCTTTAACCCATTGAATGAGAAGTGGTCGACTGGGATACCCTAGATTCTTAACCGTCTTCAATGCATTACAATCGTGACTAAAGTAGTAATCAACAGCATCTCGTTTCTCTTTATCAGAAAATTTGCTGACTTTTTTACGACCTTGATGCAGATCATTGTACTGAGAGTACTCACGGTACCAGTGCTTTAAATTGGTCACATCAGGATACCCCAATTTACGTACAGTATACGCAGCATTGTAACCACAGTTAATATAAAACTTACAGCGCGGATACGGTCTTCGTATGAATACATATGAACCTCCTAAAACTTATTTGGTCCAGGATTCTGTCCCGCACCCCCAACCGTAAAATCCATTATCCTGATGGTAAATGCAAAACTGAAATTCTTTGAAACACCGGGGATTCGCCGGATCTTTGAGGATGATGATATGGAGCTGGAATCTCTGGGGACCGGAAAGAACAGGGACGGAAAGACAAAACCAGCACTGTTTCTGATCATCGGACAATGACAATTCCTTTGTCTTTGTGATGGGAATGCTCTATACGCAGATCTTTGAAACCCTGATTCATGTGGCGGATCTGGAATACCACGGGCCACTGCCGGTTCCGGTGGAAGTCTGGATGGATGAGTTTGCAAATGGAGCCAGACCGGACCGGTTTGAGAACCTTATCACAACTCTGCGAAGCAGAAATATTTCCGCACTGATCTTTCTGCAGAGTGTGGATCAGATCAAGAAGATCTATACGGGCGATACCTGGGGAATCCTGATGGATGCCTGCAGTGCATTTATCTTTTTAGGATCTGGCAGAGGATCCCTCAATACCCAGGAATATATCTCCAAACTCCTCGGACAGGCGACCATAGATAAACGGACAGAGGGAGAGAACAGGGGAAAAAGCGGAAACAGTAGCTTAAACTTCGACCGTGCAGGACGAGACCTTATGACTCCTGCAGAGATTGGAAGAATGCCGAGAGAAAAATGCATCATCCTTTTGGAGGGACAGCAGCCGGTCCTGGATGATAAAGTGCGTCCATTTGCAGATAAGATATTCCTACATGCAAAGAGCCTGGGAAGATACCAGAATCCCGTAGTAGTAAAACTCAATGAACAGGGACAGTACCAGACCATAAAATCTCCCGGAAGTCTGGAGGCATTAAGCGAAGAAAGTGTAGCCTACTATAAAAGCCTTGCAAAAGAGGGAAAAGCCAGGATCTATGAGCTGGGTGAGGAAGAGTTTTTGAAATGGAATCTGAAAGATGGATGATAGGGATACTGTAAATGTACTTACCTTTGGTTTTATATAAAATGTAAGGTGAAATTACCGCTTTTTAATGGATTTTTCATGATGATGGATAGAAACATGATTGACATATTTAAGCACCTAGATTAGTATAATATTAACAACAGGCAACAAGTGTGTCTGTCAAGGGTTGAAGTAGGGTGTTGTGCCAGAAAGCAGTGCCTTACCAACTTTATAAGGGTTTAGTATTTACCACAATCAGGCTAGAGAGCGAAAACTCTTAAAAGAAAATGCCGGGAGGTTCTGCCAAAGTGCAGGACCTTTCTTTTGTTTATTTTAAAGAGGAGTTGTAAAATAGAGTTGATGAGAGCGGGAATTGATTGTGTTTCAGCATTTGTTCCGTTCTTATCGACAGAGTATAAGATTATTCTGGGAAAAAAGGCATTGCTGCAAAATTGACAATAACTTTTGATAAAGAAGATTGTTTCCATTTGTTGATGGGTCTGTAGAATTTTATAGATGAATCGGAAGTAAGGCATGACAAAGGAAAGCTATAAAATAACAGGTAGAGATAGATGCAAGAGATATTGTTCCAATGGAGAGTATGGAATAGGATTCCTTTTTATAAATGTATTAATATTGGAAGAGGTGAAGTGGTGATATGTTTAATTTTGGTGATACGAGAGATTGAGGATGAACAGTTGGAAATTCATAAAATAGAGATATGAACTGATGAGTGTAGATGAGGTATATAGAGATTTGGTAGATATGATTCAGCATTATAAGGAAAGCCTATTGGTACAGGATGCAATTAATGATAAAGAAAAATATTCGGGTGAGAAACTTGGAAGAGTGCAGGAGACAGAATAGGTTGTGGAAATGAAAAAGGAGGTTTCTGAAGCACCAGTAAAGAAAAAATATGTATTAGCAGAACAGATTCAGACACAAAAGAAAAGTTTGCATAAGGGGAGCTAAAAAGATATGTCTTGCAGTCCTTAAAGGAACTTTTCAGATAAGGATAGAAAATCAGAAAAGTAAAAGAAAAATTGGGCATGCTGTTATAAAATAGAAAGTGAGTAAATGATTATGGAAATACTAGAAATGAAAATACAAAATATAGTGAAACTGCACAAAATAAAGTTATATATTTAATGTAAAATATTCAAAAAAACTTTATTTAGTAAAAAAGCATTGACAATTTTTGTTGTGTGCGATAATGTATACAACGTAAGATACAAAACAAATGAGTCATTAATTGTATGGGAAGTATGTGCACATAAAAACTTATGAAGATGACAAAAGTAAAGGGAGATGAAAAATGAGCAGAACAAATTATAGAAAGGAAAATATATTGAAAAAGGGAATAGAGAAGATTATAGATGTATTATCTTCACTTTTTTTACCTTTTGTTAATTTGATGGTATCAGCTGGTATTTTAAAGGGAATTCTGACATTACTGATTGTAATGGGAGTGGTGATAGAAGGGACAACTACATATGAAATTTTAAATGCTATGAGTGATGCTTTCTTTTATTTCATTTCAGTGTTTTTGGCTTATACTGCTGCTAAAAAGTTTGAAGTTGAACCATTTACGGCTATTTTGATGGCATGCATTTTATTACATCCAAGTATGATGAGTGTAATGTCAGGAGAAACTGCTGATTTATTCGGAATTACAGTTCAGCAAGTTACATATTCATCAGCTGTTTTGCCGATTCTTTTAGCTGTTTATTTTATGAGATATGCACAACGATTTTGCTACAAAATTATTCCGGAAACATTTAAAGAACTGTTTACACCGCCAATTTGTATTTTGATTACAGCCCCTTTAACATTATTGTTTTTTGGATCAATTGGTGGTTTTGTTGGAAACTGGATGGCAAAAGGATATGAAGAAATATATGCGTTGAGTCCTTTAGTTGCAGGAGCATTTATTGGAGCATTACAACCATTTATGGTCATTTTTGGACTTCATTGGGCTTTGTTTCCAATTGCTTTAAACAATGTTGCAGTATACGGATATGATACAATTATGGCACTGTTTGGTGGTGCAATTTTTGCACAAGGCGGTGCAGCACTGGCAGTTGCAATAAAAACAAAAAATAAGAAATTTAAATCGCAGGCATTTTCAGCGGCAGTAACTACGTTGCTTGGGATTACAGAACCAGCTATGTTTGGAGTCAATCTGCGTTTAACGTCCAATGGTATGTGCATGCATAGCTGGTGGAATAGGCAGTGCGATTGCTGGATTTGCAGGTTGTCGGACAATTTCTTTTGCATTGCCAGCAGTAACTACGTTGCCTGTTTTTATGAGTCATGCTTTTGGCTGGTTTGTAATATCGTTACTTGTTTCATTTGGACTTGCATTTGTTTTTACACTATTTGTTAAAATTCCGGACATTGACAATGCAGAAGAGGAAAATAACAGATAGACATACTTTATTAGGATTATTAAAAATAATATAAAAACAAACTGAAGGGAGAAAAAGATGAAAATTATTGACGCACATGCACACATTTTTGAGAGAATTGGAAGTTTTGGTAAACGTGGAGAGTTACGCCCAATTGGTAATGGAATGTGCCGTTGGGCAAATGGGGAGGAAATTGCTATTATTCCGAAAGGATATGGGGACAGAGAATTTCTTGCAGAATCGCTCTTAAAAATTATGGACGAAGAAGATGTAGAGAGAGCAATTTTACTTCAGGGAAGTATGTATGGATTCCAGAATGAATATGCAATAGAAACAGCTGAAAAATATCCAGATCGTTTTAAAGCCGCTGTTACTGTTGATCCATTTTGCAAAGATGCAGAAGAAATTTTGGAACATTTTATTAAAGATTTGCACGCAAAAATTTTTAAGTTTGAAGTAAGTGTAGGAGGAGGTATGATGGGATACCATGATGATTTTATCATTGATGGAAAGCCTATGGATAAGATATATGCACGAATAGCAGAGGAAGAAAATGTAACATTGGTACTTGATATTGGAAGTCCATGTATGGCAAGATGCCAGCCAGAGGCTGTTGCACGTATTGCACAGAAATATCCGAATCTTCATATTGTAGTGTGTCATTTATTGGCTCCGGGAAAATCAGATCGACAGTCACTTGAAAATGCATTACCATATTTAAAACATGACAATGTTTGGGTAGATCTTTCTGCATTACCGTGGAATGTGTCACCAGAAGCTTATCCATATCCAACAGCACAGGAGTATATTTCTTTAGCTAAGAGTATTCTGGGAGCAGAAAAGATGATATGGGGAACAGATCTTCCAACTGTATTGACAAAATTTGAGTACAAGGAATTATATCGTTTTATATCTGAGTCAGATATTTTTACAGAAGAAGAATGTCAAAAAGTGCTTTACGACAACGCTGTTCAGGCATATTATCTGTAATTGAAGAAGAACTGCCTTTAGAATATTATATAAGTATATTGAAGAACGGGAGAGAACTTAATGAACTCTTCTGTTCTTTTTTGATATATGCATTGAAAGAGAATGAGTATTTACATACATAATAGCATATAAGTTAAATAGTAAAAATACACAAAAATATATAAAAATATTCATAAAAAATGACTGTTTTTAATTTTTTAAGTTGTAAATATTGACAGACTTTAATGTATTCTATGATATATACATCATAGAATATAACATATCTCAGGAGGAATTCATTATGATTATGAAATTTTACAAAAGGTACCTGCGGGCTTGATGCTTGTGCCATTGCTTATGGGAGCAGTAATACATACGTTTTTTCCAAATGTATTGGAAATAGGTGGTTTGACGACGGCTGCATTTTCCAATGCAGGAGCCGCAACATGCATGGGACTACAGTTGTTTTGTTTGGGTACGATACTTCAGTTGAAAGATATGCCTGCTGTGTTGAAAAGAGGAGGGACGCTATTATTGTCTAAATTTCTGATAGGTGCAATTCTTGGAATCGTGGTAGGGAAAGTTTTTGGACAAGCTGGATTTTGGGGTCTTACAGCGTTATCAATTGTTGCAGGTGTAACAAATAGTAATGGCTCTTTATATTTATCACTAGTAAAGACCTATGGAGATGATGCAGATGCGGCGTCAGTTGCACTCCTTGCTTTAAATGATGGCCCTTTTTTTACTTTACTGGCATTAGGTGCATCTGGAATGGCCAGTATTCCAATGATGTCACTGGTTGCGGTGATTGTACCAATGCTGTTGGGAATGCTTATTGGAAATATTGATAAGTCAATGATGAAATTTTTTGCGCCAATGGCAGATATCCTGATTCCATTTGTTGGGCTAACACTTGGAGCAGGTATTATCTGAAGGATGTTGTAAAAGGGGGATCGCAGGGAATTCTCTTGGGATTGATTACGGTATTTGTTGGTGGATTCTTTACACTGCTTTTTGATAGATTTATATGTAAACAACCTGGATATGCGGCATTTGCAGTTGCATCTACAGCGGGTAATGCAGTAGCGGTTCCAGCAGCAGTCGTTCTTATTGATCCAAGCTGGGCACCATATCAGGCTATTGTTACAACACAGATAGCAGCATCTGTTGTTGTTACTGCAATTTTAGTTCCAATTATTACAAGTATTTGGGCAAAAAATTTGGGTGTCCGAAACTATCTTTGAAATAAATAATGACAGAAAAGCAGGCATTGAAATTCAAGCCTGCTTTTTTCTGTCATTATTTATTTGATATTCATAGAATCAGCATGGAAAGCGGCCTCAAAGGCAGCTTCTTTAGAATGATAAAGATGCTCTTCCATAGCTTTTGACGCAAGTTCCCAGTTTTGCTTCAGACAGCATTCGACAATTTTCAGATGTTCGTTTTGAGAGGCCAGCAGACGGTTTTTGCTTTTTCTGCCAGAGTAAATGCGAAGACGTGTATTCTGCTGGGAAATCCGTTCATAAGTGCTGATCAGATAATCATTATTTGTCGCAGTAATAAACATTTGATGAAACTGATTATCAGACTCATAGGATTCATTAAGATCTGAAGTATACGTGACTTCGCGTTGGAATAATCGATAATAATTTTGGTAGATATCATCGGATATTTTATTTCCGTAATGTAGAATAGCAAAAGGTTCAATCAAAGTGCGCGCCTCATGAACCATATTAATTTCACGGATCGTCAAAGGGGCAACGATAATACCTTTTTTGGGAAGAATGGTTATTAATCCTTCTTGTTCTAAACGTCCTAAAGCATCTCGGATAGGAGTGCGGCTTGCCTGAATATCCTCTTTTAACATTTCCTCATTAAGTAAAGCACTAGGAGGATATTCGCAGTTGATAATTTTTTCTTTGATGATGTTGTAGGCTTGTTGCTTTAAAGTTTCTTTTTTCATAGGAAATCTACTCTTTCTAAAGTTATTATAATGTTTGAAAACTTTCATGTATTCTATATTGTATATTATATCTTATTATAGAGCAGCGGTCTATAACAAATTTCTAAATAATAAAACAATAGTAGATAAAAAGAATAATAACCAAAATAAAAAGTATTGTTATTGTCAATAAAAAACACAACTAAAAATTATATAAAACATACAAAAAATAAGAAAAGTAATAAAAAATATTGACAGATGATTAGATGGATGCTATGTTGTATACAACAACAAATACAACATAAAAACGGAGGAATAAAATGAAGACAATTTTAATTAAAGAACCAGGAAAAGTTGTAATTGAAGAACGTGAAAAACCAGTAAGAAAACCGGGAGAAGTACTTTTAAAAATTCTTTACGGTGGAATCTGCGGCAGTGATCTGGGGACATACAGAGGAACTTTTGCATATGCCTCTTATCCAAGGATTCCGGGACATGAATTTTCAGGAGAGATTATTGAGATTGATGAAAACGACAGAGGTTTAAAACCAGGAATGGTTGTTACAGTTAATCCATATTTCAATGATGGCACCTGCTATTCCTGCCAGAGAGGACTTCTGAACTGCTGTGAACACAATGAAACAATGGGAGCTCAGAGGATGGAGCGTTTTCAGAGTATGTTACAGTTCCAATCGAACGTGTATATGACGGAAAAGGTCTTCCGGCAAAAACACTTGCGCTGATCGAACCTTTCTGCATCAGCTGGCACGGTGTATCAAGAGCAAATGTAAAGAAGGAGACAAGGTTCTGGTAGTAGGAGCCGGTACAATCGGAGTTCTTGCAGCAAATGCAGCGAAAGCGAGAGGGGCTGAAGTATATATTGCGGATATTGCAAAGGAGAAACTGGATTATGCTGTAAACACTTTTCATCTGAATGGTGCAATTCTAAATACTTCCGCAGAAATACTGGAAGAAGAAGTCCGCAGAATCACAAATGGAAATGGTTTTGACGTAACAATCGAAGCAGTAGGTCTTCCTTCAACTTTCCAGAATTGTATTGACGCAGCAGCATATGGCGGAAGAGTAGTTCTGATCGGAGTAGGAAAGAAAAATCTGGATTTCAACTTTACGATCATTCAGAAAAAAGAACTTAATATTTTCGGTTCAAGAAATGCATTAAAGAAAGATTTCCTGGAACTGATCGATCTGGTAAAAGCAGGAAAGTTGATCTGGAGAAGATTGTAACCAATACTTATAAACTGGATGATGCACAAAAGGCATTTAAAGAATTTTCAGAGAATGCAGGATCTATGTTAAAAGTTGTAATTGATTTTACAAAGTAAAAAACGGGGAGTCGAAAAGAAATGTCTGGAAAAAAAGAATTTATAAGAATTAATCCTATAGATTCGGTTGCAGTTGCATTACAGCCTCTTTCCAAAGGAATGGAGACAGAGCTGGACGGTATCAATATTACGCTTCAGGAAGATATTCCGCAGGGTCATAAGTTTGCATTACATGAAATAAAAGAGGGAGATCCGGTCATTAAGTATGGATATCCAATCGGAAAAGCAAAAGAAAAGATACCTGCCGGATGCTGGGTTCATGTACATAATATGAAAACAGGGCTTGGAGATTTGCTTGATTATACTTATCAGCCGAAGAAAAGTAATATCAAGGAAAGAAAACCAGATGAATTTATGGGATTTCGAAGAACTGATGGAAGTGTTGGAGTAAGAAATGAAATCTGGATCATTCCAACTGTCGGATGCGTAAACAGTGTGGCAGAAAAGATTGCTGAATTATCTGGAAAATATGTGGAAGGAACGGTTGATGATGTGATTGCTTTTTCACATCCATATGGCTGCTCCCAGATGGGAGAAGACCAGGAAAATTCCAGAAAAATTCTTGCGGATCTCATAAAGCATCCAAATGCAGGCGGTGTACTGGTTCTCGGACTTGGATGTGAAAACAGTGGTATTGAGATTCTGAAAAATTATATCGGTGATTACGATGAACAGCGTGTAAGATTTTTAAATGCGCAGGATCATGAAAATGAGATAGAAGATGGTGTCCAGATCGTAAAAGAGTTGCTGAAATATGCGGGCAGCTTTGAGCGGGAAGCAATTCCATGCAGTGAACTGATCATTGGCATGAAATGCGGCGGGTCGGATGGTTTATCCGGAATTACAGCTAACCCTACAGTAGGCGGATTTTCTGATATGCTGATTGCAAGAGGAGGAACAACAATCCTTACAGAAGTACCGGAAATGTTTGGAGCAGAAACACTTCTTATGAACCGTTGCGAGAATGAAAAATTATTTGACCAGACAGTAGATCTGATCAATGATTTTAAGAATTATTTCACTTCTCACAATCAGACAATATATGAGAATCCATCACCGGGAAATAAAAAAGGAGGGATTTCTTCCCTGGAAGATAAATCTCTGGGTTGTGTGCAGAAATCCGGTACGGCACCTGTAAAAGGCGTTCTCGCATACGGAGAACGTGTGAAGAATAAAGGACTTAATCTGTTAAGTGCACCGGGAAATGATCTTGTTGCATCAACAGCTTGTGCAGCATCGGGAGCACACATTGTTCTTTTTACAACAGGGCGGGGAACTCCATTTGCTTCTCCGGTACCGACAGTGAAGATTTCCTCCAACAATCTGTTATTTAGCAGAAAGAATAACTGGATTGACTTTAACTGCGGGGAATTAGTTGATGATAGCACATTAGAGGAATTATCTCAGAAACTTTATGATTATGTACTTCGGGTGGCAAGCGGAGAAAAGTAAAAGCAGAAGAAGCAGGCTTCCATGATATGGCAATCTTTAAACAAGGAGTAACACTCTGAGAAAATATAAGAAAGGGACGTGTAGTTGTATTATGAAGAAATTAAATTATGAAGTATTAAAAGAATCCGGGTATACAGGATATGTGTTAAAGGATGCACCGGAAAAAGTTCTTCAGTTTGGAGAAGGTAATTTTATGCGTGCATTTGTAGATTACTTTATTGATGTGATGAATGAGAAAGCTGGATTTAACGGAAAAGTAGTCCTTGTTCAGCCAATCCGTAATGTAGAAGGCGGATTTTGTTTAAACGACAGGATCAATGAACAGGAAGGTCTTTATACATTATTCCTTCGTGGTTTTCAGGATGGAAAGAAAGTAAATGATAAAAGAGTCATTTCCAGCGTAAGTAGATGTCTGAATGCTTATGAAGACTATGCAGAGGTAATGAAGTGCGCAGAAAATCCAGAACTTAGATTTATCATGTGTAACACAACAGAAGCAGGAATCCGATACGATGCCGGATGTAAATTTACAGATAAACCGGGAGACACGTATCCTGCAAAACTGACTCAGTTTCTGTATCACAGATTCGAAAAGTTTGGAAAAGAAGAGGGAAAAGGTTTCATCATTCTTTCCTGCGAGTTGATTGATGATAATGGAAAAGAGCTGGAGAAATGTGTTTTGAAATATGCAGAGCAGTGGGAACTGGGCGAAGAATTTACTGCATGGATTAAAAAAGAAAATGTTTTCTGCTCTACTCTTGTTGACAGGATTGTTACCGGATATCCAAGAAGCGAAGCTGCATCAATCTACGAGGAACTTGGATATGAAGATAATGTTCTGGACACAGGCGAGATCTTTGGATTCTGGGTAATTGAAGGTCCTCAGTCCATTAAAGATGAATTCCCGGTTGATAAAGCAGGACTTCCGATTCTTATTACAGATAATCATAAACCGTACAAACAGCGTAAAGTACGTATTCTGAATGGTGCCCATACTTCTTTTGTACTTGGCGCATATCTTGCAGGAAAAGATATTGTAAGAGACTGTATGAATGATGAAGTTATCTGTGGATTTATGAATAAGACTATTTATGATGAAATTATTCCTACACTTGATCTTCCAAAAGAAGAACTTCTGGATTTTGCGTCTGCGGTAACAGAACGTTTTAAAAATCCGTTTATTGATCATGCATTGCTGGCTATTTCTCTGAATTCAACTTCCAAATGGAAAGCACGTGTTATGCCATCACTGAAAGAATATGTAAAACGTAAAGGTACACTTCCGAAATGCATTACTGCTTCCTTTGCATTTTATATTGCATTTTTAATGGACATACACTGACAGAAGAAGGGCTTACTGCTGGAAGAATGGATAATACCTATTCGGTTAAAGATGACAAAGCAGTACTGAAATTCTATTATGATCACAAAGATGATTCTGTAGAAAATCTGGTACATGCTGTCTGCACAAGTATTGATTTCTGGGGAGAAGACCTTACTGAAATTGAAGGATTTGAGACTGCTGTCAGCAATTATCTGAACCAGATTCATAAAGAAGGAACATATGCAGTTATGAAATCTCTTCTGTAAACAGGAAATAGAAGGGATTGATATGGGTAAGCAGATCACAGATATCTGCCTGACGAGGAGTAATTAAATGAATATCACATTAAAAAAACTTGAACAGTTTGGCATTGTACCGGTTGTTGTGCTGGAAGATACAAAGGATGCGGCACCGTTGGCGAAAGCTCTTTGCGATGGTGGGCTTGCATGTGCGGAAGTTACTTTCCGGACAGATGCAGCAGAAGAGTCAATCCGTATTATGACAAAAGAGTTTCCGGAAATGGTTGTTGGAGCGGGAACAGTCCTGACAACAGAACAGGTTGACCGTGCAGTAAATGCAGGAGCGCAGTTTATCGTAAGTCCTGGATTCAATCCTGCAGTTGTAAAATACTGTATTGAAAAAAATATACCTGTCACTCCAGGTGTGGTTACACCAAGCGAAATGGAAAAAGCAATTGAAATGGGACTTGAGGTAGTAAAGTTTTTCCCGGCAGAACCATCAGGAGGACTGGAAATGATCAAAGCCGTGGCAGCTCCGTATACAATGCTGAAATTTATGCCTACCGGAGGGATTAATCCGAAAAATATTGTTCCGTATCTTCAATATGAAAAAATTCTAGCATGTGGCGGAAGCTGGATGGTAAAAGGGAATCTTATATCAGAAGGAGCTTTTGACAAAATTACTGATCTCACGAAAGAAGCAGTTGAGCTGGTTCGGTCATCCAGGGAGGTGAAATAGTGGCTAAAGTCGTTACTCTGGGAGAAATCATGCTTAGGCTGTCACCGCCAGGTTACCAACGGTTTGTTCAGGCATCGGACTTTGAAGTTAATTATGGTGGAGCAGAGGCAAATGTGGCTGCATCTCTTGCCCAGTTTGGTGATTCAGTGACATTTGTTTCAAAAATACCTTCAAATGCAATTGGTGATTGTGCTGTTTCTACTTTAAGAAAACTTGGAGTAGACTGCCGACATATTGCAAGGGGCGGGAAACGTCTTGGGATTTATTTTCTGGAAATGGTGCATCCGTACGCCCGTCAAATGTTGTATATGACAGAATGGACTCTTCTATTACAGAGGCCGATTTGGAAGATTTTGATTTTGACAGTATTTTTGAAGGAGCAGATTTATTTCATGTATCAGGGATTACCCCTGTTTTGAGTGAAAATGTTGCTGTGATTACGAAAATGGCATTGGAAAAGGCAAAAGAACATGGAGTTATGGTATCTTTTGATCTGAATTATCGGGCAAAACTCTGGACAGAAGGTGTAAAAGAAAAACAGAAAATGCTTTCGGAGATGATGTCCTATGTTGATATTTGCTTCGGAAATGCAAGAGATGCCGCAAAATGTCTTGGATATACAGAAGAAGATACAGACTTTATTAATGACGATTATAGTATCTGCGTTGATGAAAAGCACATGCATAGTGTGATGAAATTCTATGGATTTTCTTATCTGATCACAACACTCAGGAAGAGTGTAAGTGCGTCAGACAATGGATGGTCAGGCGCGATATGCAGTGACCATGGATTTATCATGGAAACAATTATGATCTTCATATCGTGGACCGTGTTGGCGGTGGTGATTCTTTTGCGGCGGGATGTCTGCATGGGATTCTGAATGATATGGGACCGGAAAAATCATTGGAATTTGGTCTTGCAGCTGCAGCAATAAAACATACAATTTCTGGAGATCTGAATTTTATTTCTGAAGCTGAGGTATTAAATCTGATGAACAGTGACGGTACAGGAAGAGTGCAAAGATAATATTTTAGTGTAGAAAGACACATATGAATGCGATGTAAAACATATGTGTCTTTTTTGTGAAAGCATGAATTCTTTTGCTGAAAGTTATGTTTAAAGCATTTGGATAACAGGCATAACATAATCAATCATTTTTTCCGGAGATTCCTGTAGACCATCCATAATCCACTTTCGGGCAATTCCATCTAACAGGCATAATTTTGCTACCCAGTCATATTTTTGTGATATGGTCAAATTTGAAGAATCAGAAACAGGAAAAGAATGTTCAAATTTAGCACTAAGATAAGACGAAAAAGTATTGCTGTTTATGGAGCCCAGTGCCCACATTTCCTCATGATTTAATGAAATCTGATAAAAGCAATTAAACAAAAATTCCCGGAGGTTCCGTTCATCTCCGGTATCTATTAGCGGTGAAAGTTCTATATTAAATTTCTGCATGGTCTGTTCTGCAATACTCTCAAGAATATCTGCAATAGAAGAAAAATTTCGATAGAAAGAAACCAGTGCAACTTCGCCTCCTTCACAACATCGGTTATAGTTATATCTGTGTATTCTTTTTGAGTCAGTAATTTTAGAAGTGCTTTTTCTATTTCTGCTTTTACAGAGTAGTTTTCTTTGTTTGCCATGTTATAACATATCCCCCTCTGTTTAATTTGTATTGCTTTTCGTATTTTGAAATATCTATAATGCTCCTTACGTGGTACAAAGTGTTTCATTTATGAGTATGATTGTATATTTTAAGCAGACAATGTCAAAAAGAAAGAGAATAGAGAACATGACAAAATTACAGAAACAATTAAAAGTTAGAGAATGGATCTATGTTTTGGTTGCACTTATTTTTATTGTTGTGCAGGTCTGGATGGATTTGAAAATGCTAGACTATATGAAACTAATTACTCAGATTGCACAAGGAAAAGTCTTGCATATGAGTTATCTGATATATAGGTGAATGGCAGCTATATGCTGCTTTGTACGCTTGGAAGCATATCATGTTCCAGTATTACCAGCTTTTTGTAGTGCAGATTGTGGCTAACTTTTCTGCCAGACTTAGAGAGCAGTTATATCGAAAAGTTCAGGGATTTTCCATGGCAGAGATTAATAAATTTAATACTGCATCTTTGATTACCCGCACGACAAATGATGTCCAGCAGGATTGATTACAATGGAACTGCAGAGGATTAAAACTCCGATTACAGCTGTGTGAACTATTACAAAAATCGCAGGAAAGCAATGGCAATGGTCACTTTCTGTTGCAGTTATATTTATGTTGATAAGTATTGCAATTGTACTTCTTTTGGTATCTTGATTCTTATATTTTCAATTATGGGTGTATCATTGTATTTTCTAATTGGATTAAATGGTGGTACACACAAAATAGAAGAACGATATGGGTACATCAATAGAATGTTGTTGCTGTTGCTTACAGAAAACAAAGAATGCATGGAAAAAATTATAGATAAAATCACCAAGGCAGAGAAATTTATTTTTATGGAATAATAACCGTAATCATAGAAAAATTACAATCATTGATGGAAAGGATGGTTTTACAGGGGGATATAATCTGGCGAATGAGTATTTTAACTATATAAATCCATATGGATAATGGAAAGATACAGGTATCCTATTAGAAGATGGGAAAGTCAGGTCAATGACGATTATGCTTTTGAGAATATGGGTGTATACAAAGAAGTTACAGTAAATGTGAAATAAAAATACCTGTCCGGGAAATGCCGGATGGAAAATATTATGGGTGAATGACTACCGGATTCATCAGAATTTGGCAGTTGTTTTCTAACAGAGAGGATAAAGAGGTGCAGGGAAAACAGACAAAGGAAAGAGAACTTCTGATTTATGATGTGATAGAGTCGGCGGTTTCGGGGGATATGCTGGCGGTTAGTGAAGTAGTGGAACATTATCGGAACTATATTTTGAAACTATCTACAAGGAAGTACGTTGACAGCTATGGGAAAGTTTCTTATGTAGTAGATGAAGTGTTGCGGGGAAATCTGGAAAATAAACTGATGATAAAAATATTGAATTTCAAATTATAAAATGTAGTCTGTATATTAAAAATAAAATGCAGGCTACATTTTTTATTTTATGTGTGATATTTGTTGTTTTAATTCGTATATATAATGGGGACTTTTTTCATAAGATCCGAACATTTTGACGTTGGGGATTGGGAGATAGAATGAAGAGGTAAAATCTCCTGATAAAACGGAAAATGGGGGCATTTTATGTGTACAGGTTCTTTGTACCAGGAAACAGTAAAACATCAGTTCGATTATTTATGCATAAGTCGTTAAAGGGAGAAGCTGCCAATTATATCAAGGCTATGGACTGTAGACAGAAAAAAGAAATCCTGTTCAGTGAAATGACACAAGCGCAGCTTGAGGAACTGGACTGGGAAGATGATTATAATGTATATAAAACTTCTTTTAATATTTTGGACTATGAGATACTGGTAGAAGATGAAGATTTGGCTGAAGCTTAGGAAATTTAAACAGGCAGAAGCAGGTAGTAGTGTTTTTATTTTACTTTATGGAAATGAATGAATCTGAAATAGCCAGAAGTATGCAACTGGCAAAAAGTACGGTTAATGAACATCATAGGCGTTCCATAGAACTGCTGAGGCAGGCTTTAACATCTGATGACTAAAATGGAAAAGTAGTTTTGCTTTGTATGTAAAAAGAGGTATATTAGAACTACAACTCATCGCCTGATATTTTCTCAGCGCATCGCAGGTAAACTCTATACAATTATTTCCGGAAGTAAATTTACGTAGCCTTATCAAAAATAACAGTTTAAGAAGTAAAAAGAAAATGTTATAATAAAATAGAAAAGAGGGATGGAATGAATAATACAATATTTGATGATGTATTTCGTACAATGATAGAGAAAATGCCTTATCTGGCAGTACCATTGATAAATGAAGTGTTTCATACTTCTTATCCGCAGGGTGTACCGATCATACAGCTGCGTAATGAACATCAGCAGGAAAATGGAGAAATTATTACAGACTCTTGTTTGAAGATTGGTGGCAAATTGTATCATATTGAATGTCAGAGTACAGATGATGCAACTATGGCAATCCGGATGATAGAATATGATTTTTTCTATTGCTGTCGAAAATGCGCAGAAACTGGGACGCAGATACAAGATGGAGTTTCCAAAGTCCTGCGTGTTATATCTAAGAAGTGGAAGCAATACACTGGATTTTCTGGAAGTGGAAATGGCACTTTCAGATGAGCATACATTGCTTTACCGGATTCCGACTATCAAGTTGGAGTCGTATACAAAAGACAGTATTTTTGAAAAGAATTTGCTGATGCTTCTGCCATTTTATATTATGAGATATGAAAAGAATATTCACGAAATGAGTGAAAATCCGGAATTATTTCAGGTATTATTAAATGAATATGAGGAAATCCGGAGAAACTTGGTAAAAGAACTGTCAGGGGAAGACAAGGCAGTTTTATATATGGACTTAAACAAACTGATCATAAAGATAGCGGACTACATATGCCAGAATGAGGAAGTAGTTCGGAAAGGAATAGGTGAGGTTATGGGTGGAAAAGTTCTTGAACTGGAATCTGAACGACTTCGGGCAGAGGGCAAAGAGATTGGAAAAGAGATTGGAAAAGCAGAGGGAGAAGAACGTCTGAGCATCTTGATCAATCGTTTAATAATGGATGGAAGAAGTACAGAGATCTAGGCTGTTGTAACAAATGCAGAGACTCGAAAACAGTTATATAAAGAGTATGGAATGTAATTCCGATAATTTAAACATTTTAAAGATCTGATTTATTTATGTTATCTGAAATGGTGGCTATGAAATAAATCAGATCTTTTTTGCGAAAATATATAGAAACCCGAACATTTTTCATTTTTTGTTGGGGGATATAAAGAAAAGAAAAATTTCACTATATATTTTCCAGAAAGGAGGGCTTTCATGGATGTAGAGGTATCTTGGTGTTTTATGAGAGGTTTTTAGCAACAAAAAGTAGAAAGAGGGCGACAGGTTGGAACTTGAAAAAACATTATTGTCCGTAGACGAATTTGCTATTTATATGGGAATTGGGAAAACAAAAGCAAGAGAGCTGATTTCTAAACCTAATTGTAAATATGTAGTTCGGATTGGACGAAGAGTATTGATTCATAAGGAACTTTTAGATGCTGAATTGAAGAAAAGTGCTAAATTTCAGTTAAAAATGTAGTGCTTGAAAAATAAAAGGCGGTAATAGACACTTGATATTGATGCACAATTATGCTACAATATAGGAGAAAGGAGATGGAACGATGCCTAAAATAATTCCTATTAGAGAACTAAGAGATACGAATAGAATGTCAGAAATGTGTCATGAGTCAGAAGAACCAGTTTTTATAACGAAGAATGGTTATGGAGACATGGTGATTATGAGTCTGGAAACTTTTGAAAAAAACTCTGGCATGAGTGACTTTTATGGAGATGTAAAATTTAAAAAAGGAAAGTATTCTGATAGGATAGAAGAAAAGCAGCATCCCATTTCCGAGTGATCTGATAAACCGCCGATAGTTTTTACTTTTAAAATTTCAAGCAATAATTATAAAGGTGAAAATTATGGGAAAAGACTTAAAAGGAAAAGAAATTGGCAGAGGTTTATCGCAGAGACCTGATGGACGCTATATGGCAAGGTGTCAGGTTGCAGGAAAAACAATCTTATTGTATGGATGGAACTTACGAGAAGTTAAAAAACAATTGGCGGAAGCAATAGATGAGGCTAGGAGATGTTTCGTACCAGGATTTGATGGTATTGGTATTACGCTGAATGAATGGTTTGATGAATGGTATGATAAATATAAGGCTCCGATATTGAAAATGGAGGTTCTGCATCTTATAAGCGTAAATTTATAAATTACTATGGCATAAGATTGGTGCAAAAAGTCTGAAAGACATTCGACAGTTGCATGTTCAGACAGCGATTGCTGATATGATTGAAGTTGGAAGATCATCAAAATCTATAAGAGAAGCAACCAGTATTTTACAAAATTGTGTTGAGGCAGCTATAGCCAATGGTTTAATGTCTATAAATCCAACAGTAGGAGTTGTTATACCAAAGTGTATGAAAGTAGAAAGAAGAGTTTTAACAGTAGATGAACAGGAACTTTTTATCAAACATCTGGAAAGAACAAAAAGCTGGTATGAAGAAATGTATAAGCTGATGTTGCTTACAGGGATGAGAATTGGGGAAGTTGGTGGACTTCAATGGGAGGACATTGATTTTACAAACAAGTTTATCTATATAAAGAGGTCATTATCATATCAATATGAAGATGGTGAAAAAAGGTATTTTTAACCTCACCTAAAACAGAAAATTCGGTCAGGAAAATTCCATTTTTCGGAGAAACAAAAGATATTTTGTTAAGACAGTTTGAGAAACAAAAGAATCGGCGTTCAGATATGGGAAAAAAATGGAAACAGCCGGAAGAATTAGGTGATTTAGTATTTACGACTTCGTTAGGTTCGCCTATCGGTCGTTATACAATTGAAAATGATATGAGAAAGATAACAAAGCAGATAAACGAGGAATTGAGGGTTGAATCAATGTATTCCGGAGCAGTTCCAAAAACAATTTGAACGAGTTCATCCACATGCTTTACGGCATACAATTCGCGACTAAGGTGTTTTGAAAAAGGAATGATTCCTCGTACTGTACAAGAAATCATGGGACATTCAAATTATAATACTACAGTTTCATATACACATGTGTTGGATGACATGAAGCAAAAGGAAGCTGAACGTGTAGGCGACTTTTAGATAATACAAACGTAGTGGAAAAGTTGTACAAAATGAGCTTCTTGGTATTATGTAAGCAGTAAAAATTACTCAACAAATTGAGTAAACAAAACGAAAGAAACAGTTTTAATAGAAAATTAATTAAAGTTACAAATACATAAATCTTGCGATATATAATGTCTAAAAACATTGATTTTATGCGGATTATTCATATATTAAGAGTTGAATAAATAGGGCAGAAAAGAGTGATTTTGTATCGTAAGTAAGTATGTAAGCAAAAAACTTCGCAAAGCAGATGGGTAAATAATCTGTAAAGATTAATTTTCTATTTAAATTTCAGTATTTATAGGCCCTGAGAGTCTTATAAACACTACGTTTTAGAAGTGATTATAAGATTTTCAGGGCTTTTTTCTCTAATTTTTTCTAAAGACGCAGCCAACGCTTCATTCATTTTCTGCAAATTCATGTTCCCGCCATTTGGATCTATTGTATCAGATAAAACTTTTATCATATCCGTAATGCTATTGGCATAAGATAGTTCTTGACCAAGTCCATTCTGATATCGTATATCAATATTTTTTACGTTTGTAATATTTCTTCAATCCTTTGGGATGTTGTATCGTTTTGTCAATAACCTTCTTATGGTATTCGTCTAAATTATTAACATGCTTAGAAATATCCAATGCTCCAAACCAGTGCTGAACTTGTAGTCCTATATCCCCGATTATATCCCCCCAGTTTTCCCCATACTGTAGTTTCTG
>ENA-OQDF01000050-OQDF01000050.1-human-gut-metagenome-genome-assembly--contig:-NODE-50-length-34335-cov-2.180776_pt1 | contig 34335 bp, 44 predicted proteins | sample MGYA00242769_ERZ504597 | MGnify/ENA primary metagenome ERZ504597 (study PRJEB26092, sample SAMD00036305) | human gut metagenome | host: Homo sapiens | study: EMG produced TPA metagenomics assembly of...
AGGACTTCGCGATTCTTCTGAGCTCGAGTCTATGGTTGAGCAGTTTGCTGACGAAGAAGAGGTTACTGCTCCTACTGATATAACTGATCCTACCTATGATGAGATCTTAAACGTCACCTTTAATTGGTGAATGCGGCAGACTACTACGAATACGACAGTGGGTATAACGTATGGCGCGATAAGACTGACAATGAAAGTTATATGCGTGATCTGATCAATAACGGCGAAGATGTAAAGATTGTCGGTATTGTTCAGCCTAAAGAGGACGCAAATGCTTCAATGTTGTCGGCGGGTATCAATTATCCTGCGTCAATGACTGATCATGTTATTGAGCAAGCTGCGCAAAGCGAAATCGTGCAAGATCAACTCTCGGACTCTTCGATAAATGTCTTTACGGGTGAGCCATTTGGCGAGGAGGACCAGGGCAACTCTAGTTTCAGCATGGATTCTTTGTTCACGATTGATGGAAATGCGATATCGGCTGCATTCCAGATAGATGAAAGTGCTTTGACTGCTGGCTTGGGCGACATGAATCTTGACTTGTCGAATGTAAGTATCGATATGAGTTCGCTTCCTGCTTTTGATGCTTCATCCATTGAAGTAGATCCTGGCTCAATAGATATGAGTAGTCTTGAAAATATGTCATTTGATCTGGGAAGCATAGATCTTAATCAAGATGTATCAGTGGATTCTGGCATACTTGCTGAAGCTATGACGAATACCGTGAAAGATTTTTGGCCTTGGTATGCAGCAAATGTTGGAAACTATGAAGATTTCGATTCTGCATTAAACGCCTACTTGTCTTCCTCTGAGGTGCAGAAATCCTTAAATGAAAAATTGCGGCTGCGGTTGATGTAAGTGGCATAGAAGAAAACATTCGAGATGAAGTTAAACAACAGACAGAAGCGCAATTGGGAAGTAATGTCGCTTTGCAAATTCAGTCTCAGATCTCTTCCGCTTTGCAGTCTGCAGTACAAACACAACTTCAGAATGCAATTCAGCAATACATGACACAGGCAATTTCAACAACAATGAGCCAATTCGGCACGGCGCTTGAGCAACAACTTGGCGGCGCAATGCAAATGCAAATGGCTCAGCTTGCTACTAATATGGCATCAGCTATGCAGGTGGATCCAAACGCTATGGCACAAGCGTTCCAGGTCAACATGGATGAAGAGAGCTTGGGTGAGCTCATGATGTCCATGATGACGGGCGGTGAAACTACCTATGACAGCAATTTACGAGAGCTGGGCTATGCTGATAAATCTGAGCCGGCAGGTATCGATATTTATCCACTTGATTTCGACAGCAAAGAGCATGTCATTGAAATCTTAGATAACTACAATACGCAGATGGAAGATAATGGCGAGGAAGATAAGGTTATTACCTATACCGACTGGTAGGCACTTTGATGTCGTCGGTTACCACTATTGTCGATATGATCAGTTATGTTCTGATAGCTTTTGTTTCTATTTCGCTTGTGGTTTCCTCAATTATGATTGGCGTAATAACGTATATCAGTGTTTTGGAGCGTCGCAAAGAAATTGGCATTTTACGTGCTATTGGGGCGAGCAAGAAGGATATTTCTCACGTATTTAATGCTGAGACCATAATTGAAGGTCTGATTGCAGGTTTGCTTGGTGTGGGAATTACGGCGTTGCTCTGCATTCCGGTAAGTGCCTTGATTGAGTTGCTCTTTGATGTTCCTAATATCGCATTGTTGCCTGTCAATGCTGCAGTGATATTAGTATTGATCAGTGTGTTCCTTACCTTTATTGCTGGTTTAATTCCTTCTTCGTCGGCAAGTCGAAAAGACCCTGTAGAAGCTCTGCGAAGCGAATAGCGAGATAGTTCTAAAGAAAAGAAATTGTGACAGTGCCCTAGCGCAGATTACGTGCTAGGGCACTCATGTTGTAGTTTCGCGAACATAGATTGTGTGAGAGCCGCGTTAGTGTAATTCGGTAGCCACCCTAGTACAAAGCGAACTTAGAAGTTTAAGCAAAGTCGAACAGTCGTCGTTATTTCGAAGTGCCTGATAAATACTTTGCCATATAAAACAAGCAAGTTGGGCAGTACCTATTGCGGAGAGCTTTTGCTGGTTGATTGATTTGTCTGCGACAATGACTTTTTCCAAGCTGTGATAGATATGCTCGAAACAAGCGTTTTCCGCTTGACGTCCCTTTTGACGTGTTCGTGCATCGAGTGATGATACCTCACCAAGCCAGTTGTTTCTAAATTTTTCGAGCGCGTGTTCATGGTGGAATATAGACGCTCGCAGAAGGTTATAAGCCTCTCTCCTTCGCGGTAATTAAGGCAGGTTCGAGTTTCTTCCGAAAAAGCAATGGTGGTCCAAAACTTTAGTATGACCTCTGTCACCAAAGCTGCTTTATCAGGGAAATAATTGTAAATACTTCCTACCGAAACCGAGCATTCTTTAGCTATGGTGCGAATACTCAAGGACGAAAGACCGTGCTCACAGGCATAGTGGTAGGCGGTATCTACAATGGTTGCACGCATTTTTGCGGGTCCTGCTGTCATAAGATCATGAGATCCTTTCTGAACATTTTCGTGGAGAGTTCAGGGAAATATACTCGCAAATCTCCTTTAAGATGTGTTTCTTGGTGAAGTTTAACAATGATTCTCCTATAATGAACAGTGTTCAGATGAACATTGTTCAGAGTGAAACGAGGATCTCAAATGCTTCGACTTTCAAACACTTACATAAAGAGAATAGCACGTACTCAGAGCAGGGAGCATCTCTGTCCAAAAGCAGAAAAGCACTTCGTCTAAGAGAAAGCCACTGCAAGTAAAAAAGAATAACTTACTGGTAATAGCAGCATTGGTGTGGATAGCGGCTGGAGTTAATATCTTGCATATTGGCTTAGAAGCCTATGCGGAAGGATATGCAAATCTTCTTAACGAGGCACTTTCGTTAGTAGTGGGTCTTGTGTTTTGGTTTGGAACCTTTTATCGGCTTACCAAAAAGCATACTGATCGGATAACGAATTACGAAGATCAACACCAGTATTTTTGGCGCTTCTTTGATTTGAAGTCTTTTATCATAATGGCGATTATGATGACGGGTGGAATTGCCTTACGTGTTTCGGGAGTTGCTCCTTCAATTTTTATTGCAGTGTTCTACACGGGATTAGGTACCGCTCTTGCCCTTGCGGGTGTGCTGTTTGCCCGCAATAGAGTAAAGCTGGCTTTTGCTTAATTAAATGAGGTTGTTGATTTGCTTTTGATGACGGTCGCGTTTCCGATATAGAGAGAAGTAGTCCAAAATTGTGAGTTTTTGCGGCTCAGTCTCATGGAGTGGACTGAGCGTTTCGTTGATTTCGCTGATTGGAAATTTTGTCTGGTCGAAGTTTGGTAATACCGGTGAGTGAAACGGGTATTATTAGGGGCATAGCTATAAAGAAGGACTAGAACTTGCGGTAAAGCAGTAGTTCTACTGAACGTTTAGGGGATCTTATGCTTAATGAAACCATTCGATCAATGACAAAAGAACAGCTTCTTGAGCTGATGGAAATAGACGCAAAGGATAGCGTGGCACTTGACGGGGTATGGTTTCAGTCAGTAGAGCGCAAGTTTGGTATGGATGAAGCGATGTACCACGATCAGGAAGCATGGAAGCGTTTTTCTCCTGTAGAGGCACGTCGTATTAAAAAGTTTTTGGGGCTGGGCGAGCATCCAGGTTTGGAAGGCTTGGCCAAGGCGTTGCCTCTTCATATTGTAGATCGTGCAAATACTTGTGAGGTGATCGAAGAAGAGGGACGCGTTGTTAATCGTGTGATAGATTGTCGTGTGCAGTCGGCGCGCTCTCGAAAGGGTATGGAATATCACCCTTGTAAGCTTGCAGCGATTTATGAGTATAGCTGTTTTGCATCAGCGATCGATGATCGAATTGAGTGCCGCTGCTTGAGCTGTTATCCAGATGTAACCGATGAAACCTGTTCTTGTTCATGGGAATTCACGTTACGGGAAAGCTCTGATCCCGAGCAGGCAAGTGAGGAATAAACAATGTATTGTACGGCATGCGGAAAAGAAATAGAGCCAGGTGCGCGTTTTTGCAATCATTGTGGTGCACCGATTGAAAGCCAAATGAATGAATCTGCAGGGAATTCTTTTGAGAAAACCGTGCCTTTGAATACTTCGGGTGCTGCTTCTTCTGAAAATGCACCAGTAACTTCTGCCTCGAGCAAAAGGACTCCACTTTCTAGAAATGCCAAGATTGGTATTGCGATTGGGGCAGTAGTAATTATCGTGTTGGTGATAATCGCCCTCGTTTTCTTGCTGCCTAATCAGTCGCAGGATAATTCGACACCGACCGAAAGTGAAACAAAAACTACCGTTATTGATCGAACTCAGTCTCAAGATCAGTCTCAAGATCAAAATTCTGGTCAATCTTCTTCTCAAGATACCGCAAGTGATGCCGACGCTTCAGAAAGTAGTTCACAGAGCGGCACAGCTTCTGATGCGTATAACGAATCCTCAATTGAAGGTTATACCCTCTATACCAATGGGCGTTTTGGTTATAGCATTGCGTATCCTAATTACTATCTTGTTCCCTATGTTTCAGAAAATGGATCAGGGATTACCATCGAAGATAACAACGATGAAGAAATTAGAATCGATGTATGGGGGAATAACAATTCTGCGGGAGAGACGCTCGATGAGCGTTTCACGAGCTTAGTGGAAACCGTTGGAATTGAAGGATACACCGCGTCGGGTGATACTTGGTATGTATATTCATACGAAGCTAATGGACGCGTTATATACACGAAGGAGTATGTGGGCTCAGGAAGCATTGCAACTATGAGTATTTCTTATCCACGTTCAATGTCTTCAGTAGGTGATGCTTTGGTTGAAGCAGTAGCACCGACTTTTGAACCTGGAGATACCTCGGTTGCTCATTAATGCTAGATGAAATGCCTGATATCAGTGCCAAAATTGTCCCTAGATCTCTTTTAGAGAAATAGGGAGACAGTGTTCGTATTACTCCCGTTAATCCTTTTGATATTGTGTATACCTACGATAAGAAAAGGATTTAGTTATTTTTCATGCTTTAGTTAATCAAAAAGCAGCTTGGTAAGTTGCTTTTTTGTAGAAGTAATTTGCGCGCTTGGGAAGTATTTCGAACGTGCATAGTAGATATTCTTATTTTGTAGGGGCAGCTTTGTTTCATTTGAAGTAGCTAGAAGCCAGGAATGCAGCATCGAGAAGAAAATAGAAAGCGATTTGAGACATTTTTTCCGTTTCTGAAACGGTTTGAGGCGAAGCAGGGAAAACACATTGAGGCACTTCGGGATTTAAAAGCTGCGTCTTATTGCGTAAATACTGACATAGAAACAGTCTGTCTTAGCGACGGGGATAGTTTGTGCGTGGGGGACTATCAATTTCAAGTACTTCACACTCCTGGGCATGAAAGACATGAGCTTTGTTTGTGGGAAGAAGAAAAAGGCTTGTTGTTTTCTGGTGATGCGATAATTCATAAGCTCTATAGCAATATGTATCCGATCGATTTTGCGTGCGATGAAGTAGAAGAATATTTTCAATCTATTCGCCGACTTAAAACACTGCCAGTAAATACGGTATTTGCGGGACATAAGGACCCAATGAATCGCGATGAGCTTACTGAGGCGTGCGAGGATGCTATTGCGCATCATAAACGACGCATGAATGATGTACTGCGGGTGATATCTCAAGGGCATCATGAACTTGCTGAAATTACCTATTATTTCACCTATCAAGGGAAAAGACGCCATTGGGAAGATTATCCTGTGGCGTTTCATTGGACATTGATGGTGGAAATGGTCGCCTACTTACGTCATCTTTTGGCGAAGAATAAAGTGGAGCTTCATCAAACGGCAAGTGGATGTATCTTTACGCTGGCGGACGCCTTTTAGCCGTTAACACCTTAAAGAAGTGTAAGATTTATGACTCGACCTTGACTTATCGCTATAAGCTTACAGAATAGGTACTGCTTGCACGGAGGGCGAGTTATCCAAAGAAGAGATAACAAGCTGGATAAGGCACAGGCTGAAATGCCTGCATCTTATCCAGCTTTTTACGCTTGTGAGCTTAAGCGCTCGTAAGCCTAAACCTCATGGAGGACCTAAGGTTACCAAGGTGCTTTAGGCATTTTTAGCTGTTTTTGAAGACGTGATTGAAAGGGAAATGAATCATGGGTCTTACGCGCCAGCAAACTACTATGATTGCGGTACTGCTCGCTGGAGCATTTTTGGTGGTGTTGAATCAGACGTTACTGACACCTGCGTTGCCTACCATCATGTCTCATTTGAATGTGAATGCTACAACGGTTCAATGGTTGACGAGCGGATACGCTTTAGTTGAAGCAGTAATTATTCCTCTTAATGCTTATTTGATCGGACGTTTTTCTACGCGTAAGTTGTTTATCGGCGGAATGCTACTATTTGCTGCAGGGTCTGCCCTTTGCGCGAGTGCCCCAAGTTTTCCGTTTTTGTTGCTGGGGCGCGTTATGCAGGCTTGCGCAACTGGTGTGGTAATGCCTATGGTGTTCGCCCTTATTTTACTTATTTTCCCGCGAGAAAATCGCGGTGTTGGTATGGGCTTAGTCGGCTTGATCATTAGTTTTGCTCCCGCAATGGGACCTTCTGTTTCTGGCGTCCTGGTGGATAGTATTGGCTGGCGTGCTCAATTTGTTCTTGTAGTTTGCTTAGCTCTTTGTGTAGTAGTTGCAGCTCTTTTGGCCCTGAAAAATTCGAGGTTTTGACCGCACTACGTTTGATGGACTATCGGTTGTGCTTATTGCGGCAGGTATGGTGTGCTTGCTCTATGGTATTTCCACTTCGACCTCTAGTCCAACGCCAATACTGCCATAGTGCTGATTGTGGTAGGTCTCGCCGTTATTGTTTTATTCTTCCGTCGTCAGGTAAAACTTGAAAATCCTATTTTACAGGTGCAAGTTTGCGACATCGGGAATTTTTGATCATTGCGATAATTATTTTGTTTCTTGAAGGGGTACTCATTGGAGGAAGCGTATTATTCCCGCTCTATATTCAAAACGCCCTTCAAGCTTCAGCTACCGTCTCGGGACTCATCATGCTGCCGGGTGCGCTTATCGGTGCCTTTTTCGGACTGCTTTCAGGCAAGCTTTTTGATAAATACGGTGTACGTGGTATTTCTGTCACGGGTGCGTTGGTTTTGCTTGCCGGTGGCATAAGCTACGTATTACTTGGTGATGCAACGTCTTTATTGTTGGCTTGTATTGCATATACCATTGTTACGCTGGGTATTCAGGCGCTTATCACTCCGCTTAATACATGGGGTATCAATTCTCTTCCTAACAACGAACTCCCGCACGGTAATGCAATTATTGCCACAATTGAACAGGTGGGAAGTTCTTTAGGTACCGCTTTTGTAGTTAGCCTAACGGCGTTATCGTCGTTATATGCGACACCAGAAATGCCTGCTCAAGAAGTATCGTATATCGGTTGTCATTTTGCTTTCATTGGCATGCTGCTTCTAATTTCGGTAATCGCAATTTTGATATTGATATTTGTTCGCGATAAAAAGAAAACGTCCATGAGTGCAGCGGTGGAATCGGGTGCAATTCCAGGAATTGATCGTCCTTGGTTGGTTTCAGATATCATGAACACAAACCCAAGCACTCTTCCGGCAACGGCGAAAATTCGTGACGCAATCGCAATTATGCAAGAAACCGAAACAAATGGCGTTCCTTTGGTGGATGATGCGGGTAAAGTGGTTGGCTTTCTTTCTGATGGCGACATACTAAAGTATTTGTCGCGTCATGAATCTTCTCAAACCGATGGTGTGAGCTACATCATTATGCTGGAGACCGATAGCTTTCAGGATCGTATTAGGTCGGTATATGATCTTGATGCGATGCGCCTTGCGACAAAATCGGTCATTACGGTAGAAGCGCATGAGCACGCAGACTTAGCATTCCGTACTTTATCCGACAAAAAGATTAAGAAAGCCCCAGTGATTCACGAGGGGAAACTCGTTGGCACCCTCAGTCGTCGCAACATTATGAAGGCACTTAATATTATGGAACAGGCAATGGAGACGAAATAGGTTTGTGCTTACCTATCCTTGGTGTTTAACAAGGCAACTTGGTTTGTGAAGGAAAACTTTGAAGCGATTAAGTGTAAAAGTTTACCTGAAGAGGCAAAGTTGCCTTTTCGTATGTAAAAGGCAACTTTTGTTGTAAGAGCCTAGGTGTTGCTTTCCGTTTCATTATTGGCGTCGAGTGCGCGAATATTTTTACTAAACCAAGCAAGCGCACAGCAGAGAGCAACTAACGTACCACACACTATAAACCAGGTAGTTATGCCAATTGCTTCAGCAATAAAGCCAGAGAAAGAAAGCCCTATAGGTGCAGCTAAAGAAGATCCTGCTAAAAAGATGCCCATAACGCGACCGAATTTTTCATCAGGGGTTCGTTTTTGCAGTATAGGCATAATAGGTGCGTTGTAGCAGCCGATTGCTGCAGCACTTATTCCTACAAGAACGGCGAATAAAGGAAATTGATCTGATTGTAAAAAGCCACAAGCGGCAAGGGAAAGACCGAGCACTATTCCCGAAACGATAATTAAAGGTACCCGTCGTGATCCGCCGCCCCAAATGAGAATTGCGGCAGATCCGACCAGCAGACCGACTCCAAATACCGCTTCAACTAAAGAAGCTTGAAACCATCACCTTTAAGTGTTCGTAGGTCATCAAGGGGTCTAGAGATGCTACGGGCATAAATAAGAGCATAGTAAACATGACAAGAAGCATAAGGTTGCGTAATCCTTTATCGCGAAGAATGAAATGACAACCTTCTTTCATTTCTTGAAGAACTGATTTCCGTTCAGAAGCATGGGGGGAATTTAAGGTAATGCGAACTGCGCCAAGACAGCAGCAGGCAAGAGCGGCGCAGGCGGCGTCAAGAAGCATGACTCCCTGTAATCCAATAAAGGTGTATAAGAGAATGCCTAATGCGGGTCCAATGATAGAGGATAAACTGGTTATAGTTTGATCCATGCTATTTATGCGTATAAGATGCCGCTCAGGTACAAGGTGAGGCATGAGAGCAGACATAGCAGGGCCGTGAAAGGCTTGCCCGCCGGTACGCACAGCTAAAAGAAGAAGCATCAACGGCACGCTTAAATGACCCGACATAATTACCAGAGCAAGAATGAATGAGAAGATACCAGCACTTCCGTCAGCTAGGATAATGACATGTTTTCGATTGTACCGATCAGCTGCTACTCCTCCAAAGGGACTCAAGAGAGCAACTGGCAAAAGAGCAGCCATAGATGCCAACGAGAGCCATATTGCTGAAGAGGTGGTTTCTGTGATGTACCACATAGCGGCAAAACTTGCTGCTACGGTTGCGAAGATAGAAAGCGCTTGACCGCACCAAATAATGGCAATAACGGAAATCCAATTGCGGGGAAGAGGATTACCTGCAGCATTTGTCTCTTTGGGTGCTTCTGGTTTTGAGTGTTTCATAGCTACTCTTTCGTTTTACGCATTGTTCTTACGGCGATTCTTACGATAAACTGTGGGGTAACAACATGGTCAAGCACCTTTTTGATATTCTTTGATCTTGATTAAGAAGGGATAGCATGGACCCTTTATTAAAATCGGGAGAGTTCGCTCAATTGTGTCGCACCACAAAAGAGACCCTGCGTCACTATGCCAAAATAGATTTGCTTTCTCCTTCAATCCGCGCAAAGAATGGGTATAACTACTACGCGTTTACCCAGTTTGCTGATTATGCTCTTATTTCAGCACTTCAAAGTACGGGTTTGTCACTCAGTCAGATTCGAACTTATTTAATGAATCCTTCAAGTTCGTCGTTAAAGGTTTTACTGGAAGAAAGAATTGAATCTATTGATAAGCAAATCAATGAATTGGAACGAAAACAGCAGGTACTAAAAGAGGCACTTAATCAAGCTCAAAGACTTGATTCTTGGTTCGATGATTCAATCTGTATCACACCCGAAGGATATAGGTGGCGGATAGTTCAATGTCCAGAGGAGTTTTTTCTCGAAACATCGGTGGCGTATATCCAGGTAAAGAAGATGATTTCATATCTTCCCTCATAGACCATGTATCGTATTGCGAAAATCAAGGTTGGACGGCAACATTTCAAGAAGCTTATCGAATTGATGAAGCCCATGTTGTATCAGGTGATTATGCGGGAGGCTTCTGCGCTGAAGAATGTATACCGAGGCGAATTGAATCGTCGCGATTACGAGTGAAGCCAGCGGGCACCTATCTCCAATGGCTTAATTGCATTGATTTAACAATGCTCGTCGATGATGAGGGAGAAACTCCGGAAATTGTTGCAGGAGACTTTTCTTCTTCAGAAGATAATCCTATGTTTGCCGCCTATGATGCGCTTCATACATTGCCACAGAGCAAGGAATCACGTTGGTGGGTGACTTGTATGACGTTGTTTTGTCTCTCTATGGTGGCAGCTTTAAAGAAGCGATATATACTGAAGTATCAAGACGAATACGATAAACGAGCAATTTCGATAGTTCTAAGCTCTTCGAAAACATGAATTTCTAAAGGCTTCATATTAGAGTTAACCGATTTAAAAGGAGTTCACCATGATTCGCATCAATAAAGATCTCTGCACGGGCTGCGGAGCATGTGTGTCTGATTGTATTTCTGGAGTTTTATCAATAACCCAAGGTAAAGCCCAAGTTTTTGATGAGTGTCTGCAATGTGGGCATTGTATTGCGATTTGTCCCCAGGCTGCTCCTTCGATTTCGGTTTATAGCGATGAACCTATTGAATATCATTCTGAGACCTTTGATATTCCTACTCAAAATATGCTCAACACCATAAAATTCGTCGAAGTGTAAGACAATTTAAGGAGCAACCGCTCTCTTATGATGATCTGCACCTTCTTATTGATGCGGCAGCGCATACCCCTACGGCAAAGAATGCTCAGGCGTGCCGTTTTGTGTTCATCCAGGACAGCCTAGAAGACTTAAAGCAGACAATATGGAGTAATCTTCGTTCAGCATTCGAGGAGCAGAGAGAATTACCTATTCCTCAAGAAGCGTACAAAACTTTTGAATTTACGAGAAGGAGAACATCCTCAAGATATCTATTCCGAAACGCTCCTGCAGTCTTATGCATTCAAGCTCCAGATCCTGTGGATGCGGGTTTGGCGGCTTCGGCGATTGAGATGGTGGGTACTACCTTGGGCATCGGGGTGCTTTATAACGGTTATTTGCGGCGTACTATTGCGGCTATGGAAGATATTCAAGCGTATTTAGATATGGATTTGGAAGAGAAGCCGCTGGTGGTATGTATGCTTATGGGCTATTCCGATGTGAAATACCAGCGTACAGCACCGCGTCGCAATCCCAGTGTAGTGCTGCGATGAGAGTGGTCTAGGTTTCGAGATTATCTAAACAAGCAAAGATATTCCTCTAAAGCAGGGAGGCAAGTATGGGCATCAAAGCAGGTATGTAGTTCCTCATCCGCCGCTCATCATTCCTTCGGTTGGACGTGGGGAGGAGCAAGTATAGCGCAAACAATCAGTGCTTACAAAGAAGTAGCTCGTAGGATTGTGGCTTTGTGTCCAGAAACTATCGTGGTAAGTTCACCTCATGTGACTGCATATCGAGATGGGTTTCACGTGACTAGTGATACTACTTTATCAGGGGATATGGATGTCTTCGGTGCGCCACAAACGCAGCTAGAAGTGGGAATTGATACTGAGCTTAGTCAGGCTATTATTAAGCATGCTCAACGAAATAATATAGTGACCGCTCCGAGTAGTTGGCGTGATCAGGAAATGGATCATGCTACGTTTATTCCGCTGTATTTCATTGAGCAAGCGTATAGAGAAGCCAGAATAAGGCCGAACTATCGTTTGGTGCACGTAGGATTATCGGGTCTCTCTGCTGATATTCATCGAAGCTTTGGCCGTGTGATTGCGGAGGCAATAGAGGTAGTTGGCCGATCTTGTGTTTTTGTTGCAAGTGGAGATTTGTCTCATAAGTTAAAAGCGGACGGCCCTTATGGGTTTGCTCCCGAGGGACCAAAGCTTGACAAGGGTCTTGTGATCTGTTCGAACAAGGCAACCTTAGGGGTCTTTTTGAATTAGATGAACAGATATGTGATTCTGCTGCGGAGTGCGGAGTTCGTTCGTTCCAGATAATGGCAGGGGCTTTAGAGGAAATTTCTTCTACGAAAAGTTCGCGCAAAAACGCTTCAGCGGGTTTCATGCATCTGAAAACCTTTGTTTGGTGCCTATCAAGCAGAACTTCTCAGCTACGAGGGGCCTTTTGGGGTTGGCTATGCAGTTGCTGCTTTTGAGCGGTTGGATACTGCTAATTCAGGAGGCTTTGGTGCTGACCCTTATGTAAGACTTGCTTGTGCTTCAATCGAAACCTATCTTCGTACTGGAAAACCACTTGAACTTACTGACGAGTGGCAAAACGCTTTACCCGATGAAATGCTTTTACAACAAGCAGGAGTCTTTGTTTCTATTCACAAGAATGGAGAGCTTCGAGGCTGCATTGGCACTATCGTACCCACTACATCAAGCATTGCTCAGGAGATAATTCAAAACGGTATTTCGGCTTCTACTCGTGATCCGCGATTTCCGGCAATTCAGGTAGATGAGCTTGATTGTCTCGAAGTAAGCGTTGATGTGCTTACTGAGCCAGAGCCCATCAATTCGGAAGCTGATTTGGACCCTTGTCGTTATGGGTGATGGTAACGAAAGGCTATAAGCGCGGGCTGCTGCTTCCCGATCTTGAAGGAGTAGATTCAGTGGCGCAGCAAGTTGCAATAGCTAAACAAAAAGCAGGTATACGGGTAGATGATTACGATGTCCAGCTCGAGCGTTTTTGAAGTGATTCGACATGAAGCCTCGTGAGGAGAAACCTAAAAAGGAGCGGGTGCATTGTTCGCTTTGTCCAAATTCCTGTGTTCTTGCAGAAGGTCAAGTGGGAGCTTGTCGTGCGAGGCGTGCACGGAATGGCGAGGTGGTAAGCGATTCATATGGGAAGGTTACCAGTCTTGCGCTTGATCCTATAGAGAAGAAGCCGTTTGCGCGTTTTATGTCGGGAAGTAGGATTTTATCTATTGGCTCATTTGGCTGCAATTTACATTGTGCATTTTGTCAGAATGCTTCAATTTCTCAAGCGGGTATTGATGATGTTCCCTGGCAGGAAATATCGCCAGAAAAATTGATCAACGAAGCACTTCGTCTAAAACCACAAGGAAATGTTGGCATTGCCTATACCTACAATGAACCTCTGATTAATTTTGAGTATGTATTCGACTGTTCATATCTTGCTCATGAAGCAGGACTTATGAATGTGTTAGTAAGTAACGGCACGATTAATGCTGAAATGCTTGAGAGGCTGCTACCTTATTTGGATGCCGTTAATATAGATTTGAAGGGATTTAGCCAAGATTTTTATTCCTTTGTGGGTGGTTCACTTGAAACGGTTATGCATTCAATAGAGCTTTTCGCGCAGTGTTCGACTTGCCATATAGAGGTAACTACCCTTATTGTGCCAGGCATGAACGACTCAGAGGAAGAAATCGATGCGTTATCGAGTTGGTTAGCTTCGCTCAATCCTGAAATTCCTTACCATGTTAGCCGTTTTTTCCCTTGCTACAAAATGAAGGAGATAGCGCCAACGCCTATTCAATCTGTCTATCATTTAGCTGAGGTTGCGCGGAAGCATTTGAGGTACGTGTACACCGGAAATTGTTAGATGAAGCAGGGTAAGTAACGTCGTATCTATGCGCTTATTGCCACATCTCTTTTATCTTTTCTAGAAAAACTCCGGCGGCAGGAGAAAAACTCTGATAGCGTTTCCAGGCAATAAAGATATCAGCTTTTAGCGGTGGCTCAAGAGGACGAAAAGTGATATCGAGCATTTGTGATCGTGTTTCTCCTACTGATGAAGAGAGAGCATTTTCGTTAGTTGAAGAAGTTACTAAACCATCGAGACTTAGTGCGTATCCAATACCCTGAGATACTAGAATCGATGCATTGTAGAGGAGATTATAGGTTGCAACAACGTTGAGTTTGTCGGCATTTTTACCAAACCAAGAAGACATATCATTTAGAGCCTGCTGGGAAAGAATAAGTGGTTGATTATACAGATCATCAGGCTTGATGGTGGTGTGCGAGGCAAGAGGACTGTCTTTTCGCATAATGACGCCCCAGGTGTCTTTCATGGGAAGCTTTAGCGCTTCATATTTATCATGATCTACATTCCCGACGAACAAGCCAAAATCCAAGCGTCCCATATCAAGACGCTCTCCAACATCGACGCCGTTGCCACTGTAGAGATTAAATGATAGGTGAGGGTATTCCGATAAAACTTGCTCTATAGCTTCTGCAATAAAGGTCATCGCAGGGGTTTCGCCCCCTCCAATACGAACTTCACCCGTGATGGTGTCTCCTGAAGCAAGGAAGTCCGATTCAGTGCGCTCCATTAGATCGACTATTTCTTCAGCGCGTTTGCGCAGGCGTATTCCAGCTTCGGTTAATTCGATGCGGCGACTACCTCGAGTAAAAAGCGTGCAACCGAGTTCTCGTTCGAGATCTTTCATTTGGCGAGAAAGGGCAGGCTGGGATACATGAAGTACCTTTGCGGCACCTAAAATGGTTCCCTCTCGAGCAATCATAAGAAAATAGCGTAGCGAGCGAAATTCCATGGAAGCTACCTCCGAGTGTAAAGGCAAGCGTAAGGCGAACGCTTTTTATGCCAAGCAAGAAGCGAACGGTTTTGATGATCTCATCTCATGAAGTATAACATCATGTAATAGCTAAAAATCAGATATAAGTATTATACATATAAGTTAATTCTTCTTATACTGGGCAAAATTCAATTGATAGATTCGCTGATTTTATGTAGCCATTTGGTGTTTTGTTCCGTATTTAGATAGAGGAATTTCGTGAAAAAAGTAAACAACAAGACGCTGGTTCTCATTTTAACAATGGGCGTATTTAGCATTCTCAATACTGAGATGGGCATAGTAGGTGTTATTCCTTATGTTTCGGAAAGGTTTAGTGTCTCAATTCCTGACGCAGGGCTTCTTGTCAGTGGATTTGCTCTTGTTGTCGCTCTCGCGGGCCCTACTATGCCGCTTTTGTTTTCGAAAATTAATCGTAAGAAAGTGATGCTTCTGTCGCTCGGCGTTTTTTCTCTTTGTAATGTGGTGTCCGTGTTTGCACCAACTTTTGAAATACTTGTTGCTGCTCGAGTGATCCCTGCTGCGTTTCATCCTTTGTATGTGTCAATGGCGATGGCTCTTGCTCAGCATACGGGTGCCGCTCCTGAAGAGCGCGCAAAATCTTCAGCGCAGGTTTTTATTGGTGTTTCAGCGGGTATGGTTGTTGGTGCGCCCATTGCAGGTATGCTGGCTGATTATATTTCGTTTCCAGCTGCCATGAGCTTCTTTGCCGCGGTTACAATTGCGGTATTTGTTCTTAGCGTTATAGCTATTCCTTCGATGCCTGTAAAAGAGCCCCTTTCGTATGGCAAGCAAATTGCCGTTCTTAAGCGTCCTGTAGTTCTAGTTTCTCTCCTTGCGGCAGGAGCGATTAATGCAGCGATGTTTGGATTTTATAGCTTCATGGCAGAATTTCTTGGTAGTTCCATTGGGTTGGATGCTGCTTTAGTAAGTGCTTTGCTGTTGGTATATGGGCTTTCTAATGTTGCAGGGAATATCATTGCGGGAAAGACACTTGGTAGAGCCCCTTATAAAACTATGATCGTTGGACCCTTGTTGCTCATTCTGCTTTATGTGCTGCTTTTAGTGTCAGAAGCAAATAATCTTTTGCTGCGATAGTCGTCGTGCTTCTTGGAATTGTGGTGGGTGTAGCAAATACCACTGATCAGTTTATGGTGTCTCGTTCTGCCCTGATGCCCCTGACTTTATAAATGGGTTATTTCTGACCACAACCAATCTTGGCACCACGATTGGCACCAGCGTCTGCGGATTATTTATCTCGGATTGGGGTATTTCCTTTTCCGTGGGAGGAACTATTCCTTGTTTAATCCTTGGGTTTGTTTTTGTATTACTTCGTATGAAGTGTGTTCGAGTGGGTATGCTCTGAATCGGTTTTGGATTCGGTAATTTTATTTCCTGCCTGTTTGAGCAAGTCTGCTCCAAGGGAAATACCCTTTACTAAGGCTTTTGATACTGTTTCTGCAACCACGGGTGCCCCCGCTATTACCTTGTCAGCAACCTTGGGAGCAGTCTGCGCCATTTTCTCTGCAGCTCGAGGGGCTGACTTTGCAACTTTGTCAGTAATGATAGGCGCTGCTTTTATGGTGGCGTTTGCCACTGTCGCTGCTCCATCGGCGACTTTTCGGGCAATTTCAGGTGCCTGCTTGCTTACTTTTCGGCAACTACAGGTGCTGATTTGCTCACTTTCTTGCTGCAATAGGTGCTTTATCTCCGATAGTTTTAGCCACTACTGGTGCTGTTTCTGAGATTTTTTGGCAACAACAGGTGCGGTGTCCGCAACTTTTGAGCCAAGATAGGTGCTGTATCTGCTACTTCTTTGCTACTACAGGTGCCGTATCTGCAGCCTTTTTTGCGGCAATAGGAATTTGTTGCGCAATATTTTTTGCAACATGGGGAGCTTCTTTTGCTGCATTTTGGGCGGCTTGCTTTGCTTGTTCTTTTGCAATTTCTGCCATCTTAGCTGCGGCAGTATCAAGCTTAGCTTCAAGAGGAGAAGCTGCTCGTCCAGAAAAATTCCGTTGACCTTTGCTTGCAAGTGCGACGCCGCCCACGATAAAGACTGCACCAGGACCCGGTAGAATAAGGAGGGGTACGCCTGCAACCGCAAGGGCGCCACCTGCTGCCATTTGGGCTGCACCTTTGATTTTTTGTGTTTGTGATGCGGGAATTTCTTCTCCATCGACTGGGATAACATTAGGGATCACGGTAACAGGATCATTGGTAGATTCTGCTGTAGCTGTTACTTTACTGGTGGTAGTGTTGTTCCGCACGTCGGATTCAGAGTTATTATCACCAGGTGAGACAGTTGACGAATTATCGCTTATGGCGCTTGTGACTTCGTAGTATTTTGCTGTTACCTGCTCAAAAACATCGCCGTTTTTATCCCCGAGGCCTTGCTGTTTTGATCTAAATCAAGTGGAGTGACATCAATTATTTCAGGCTCTTGTGTTTCGAGATTAGTAGTTTTTGAACAGTTTTCATTTGTTTTATTATCTGTGGCTTTTGGATTGTCTGTAGTCATAATAATCCCTCGCACATGATCAGGCGCTATTGTTTTATCTGAATTATATCGAAGCAGGATTTTGTACGTAGTCTACATAGTGATAAATGTTGGGAATTTGTTGTTTAAGACGGGCTGCTACAATGGCTCCTATGAATACGAAAACGAATACGACAACTCCTTCAACCAATAAAAAGCTTCTTGTTTTAGCAATTCCGACGTTTGGTCAGCTAATCGCAGAACCGACCTTTGTTCTAATTGATACAGCAATCGTGGGACATGTTAGCGATTCTGCATTGGCAGGATTATCTTTGGGATCAACCATTGTCCTGACGGCAGTTGGGCTTTGTGTATTTCTGGCATATTCCACTACATCACAGGTTGCTCGTCTTTTCGGCGCAGGAAGAAAACGTGAAGGCTTGCAAGCTGGCATGAACAGTTTATGGCTGTCACTAAGTATCGGATTAGTATTAGCCGTACTGCTTTTTGTCTTTGCCGAGCTCCTCTGTAGCTTTTTAGGCGGAAAGGGAGAAACCCTTCAACAGGCAACTATTTACACTCAAATGGTTTTGCTTGGAGTTCCTGGGATGTTATTAGTTTATGCATCGAATGGTATTTTTAGAGGGTTGCAAAAAGTGAAATATCACCTTGGTTGCTGCAGTGAGTGGTGCAGCTCTTAATACCGTGCTTGATATTTTGTTTGTAATCGTTTGGGGCTGGGGTATTGCTGGATCTGGTATTGCTACGGCAATTGCCCAGTGGTTTATGGGCATCTTTCTGCTTGTTCCTGCGCTGCGTTGGATTGTGCAAGGAGGAGCTTCTCTTGAACCGTCTGCGAGCGGGATTGTTTCTGCGGGAAGTGATGGTTTTCCTTTATTTGTAAGAACATTGGCTCTTCGTTTGGCTTTAGTGGCAAGTGTGATGGCTGCAGCTTCCATGGGCACTGAAATACTTGCAGCTTATCAAGTGGTAAATGCGGCTTGGAACTTTACGGTGAATGCTCTTGATTCTATAGCGATAGCGGGTCAAACCCTTGTTGGGGCAGAGTTAGGTGCGCAAGCGTATGATCGTGCACGTAATCTAACAAAAGAAACAGCGCGAGCAGGATTTATCGCAGGAATTATTATTGGGGTTGTTTTTGCAATGTTAGGATTAGTTGCGGGGTCGCTATTTTCTCCTAATCCTGCTATTCAAACACTGGTAACAACTGGAATGATCGTGGTTGGTATTCTGATGCCGCTTCAGGGTTGGATGTGGGCGCTCGATGGTATTTTGATTGGAGCAGGTGATTTTCGCTACTTGGCATTTACGTGTGGAGCGTCAGCTCTTGTGCATATTGCTGCATTGGTAGTCTTGGTATTTGCTATTGGGCCATATTTGCCAGATGATTTGGCTCGTATAGCGGCGCTTTGGCTGGTGATGGGAGTCTTTCTTATGGGCTGCAGAGGGATTGCTAATGGTTTACGCGCTAAGGGTGACACTTGGATAAAGAATGCCGTACTGTAGTTTGCGCGTAGTATTCGGTTTATTCTGTTTTCATATGTCCAGGTAGAAGTGCTAGCGCTTGTTTCTGGTCCTTTGATTTTCTGGCGGCTTGCTACCGAACTTTTTCTTGAAGATGAGTTTTCTCATCGAATGCTTTTGATGATTTGTATGATGCCGCCCAGATTATTAGGGCGACTACGAGAGTGATAGCAGCTCCAGTCATAACTGCATGCCAACCTCCTATATTCCAAAGTATTGAGGCGAGGGTGCTACCAATTGCGCAGAATATAAAATTATTAACTACAAAACAGGTATTGAGACGACTTCGTTTGGTTGGATTAAGAGAAAACAGGCGTGATTGATTCAAAATCGAAACGCTTTGGTTGGCGAGTGAGTAAATTGCCGCAAGCACGATTAGAACAATTACTGAAGTTTCTGCAAATAAATCTGCAAGGATAATGCATGTCAAATTAAGGGCAAGAAAAACACCTGTTGCTTTAACCCCCAATCCACGATCTTGCAATGATCCTACTTTCATGGCGGCGAGTGCTCCCGTAATTGCGGTTAAGCTTACTAGGCCAATTTGAAAAGTTGAATAATGGAATGGCTCTGCTGAAAGCAGAAAGGTAACCGATGTCCAAAAAATATTGAATACAATGCCAAATGAACACGCCGCAATCATCATTAAAGGGATAAGGGTTGGGGTGGTGTGAAGGGTATGAAATACATCGTGAATAAGGGCTGGGTAAGATATTTTTCCCGATCGGGTGTTTCAGGAATCATGCGGACAATAATGAAAGCCAAAATAATATTAATTCCTGCTGCAAAAAGATAAATTGCGCGCCAATCAAACACATCGGCAACCAGGCCACTTATGGTTCGTGCAGATAAAATACCAATCGTAATTCCGCCAGAATAATGCCTACGTTTTTGCCTCGCTCAGTTGGGCTCGATATATCGCCAGTTAAGGGCATGATTATTTGACCTGAAATGGTCACTAAACCTAAACAGCCGAGAGAAAAAGCAAGCGCTGCAAAAGAAGGTGCCAGAGAAACTGCTATAAGGGCAATTACGGTGAGCAGCATCATAGTAAATATTAACTTGCGACGATGGAGAACATCACCAAGCGGGACTATAAAGAAAAGGCCTAGAGCGTATCCGATCTGAGTTGCCATTATTAAAAAGCCACCCTGAGCAGTATCTATGCCAAAACTGTGAGTGATCTGCGCTAAAAGAGGCTGCGCCCAGTAGAGATTACCTACTGCCATACCCGAAGCAACGGCAAGCATAATGATTAAAGCGGGTGGGACTACTGAAGGGGAGTTGTCCTTCATAGCTTCCGTGGTGTTTGAGGTGTGTTTGATATTTTCTGAATCAATATTCATAGCGTAATTATGATACTAATTCAAAGTGGAATCACTTGTCCTTGCGATTCGTGTCGTATCACTTTTTGCAAGGATCGGAATAAATGGCAGAAAGGGTATTGTTTAAAATCGCAAGATAAGGAACAATATAAATGATTGATTGATCTTACCGAGGTCTTTATATATTTTTGGGGCATTTTAGTGATTTTGGCGTTTCTAGTTCGGAAAGGAATATCGCATGTTTGGCTTCGGTAGAAAAATCATAGAAGAATTTCTTAACAAAAACGTTTCTGGCAGTTCTTACGGGCGTAGCTCGTATTGTAGAACTTCTTCCTACGACTCTTCATATTCGCCTTCTCGGGAATCTGCATATCCGAGTTACGATTATCCCGAGAATCCTGCAAGATCTCAGGATTCTTCGAGATATCAAGGCTATCCAGTATCTCAAAATCCATTAGAGCCTAACGAAATAACTAAAGTAGTAAGTTATTTCAATAGGCAAGTACAAGATTTCGACACGTATAAGCTTTTCATTTGTGTTCAAGATCCTAATTCGGATCGACCTGTTGCAGTGCGCACGCCTTCACTGCTTAGTCCTTCTGATGTTTTGTTTATCTTGGATAATCCAGATTTGTTTTGGTAGGTACTGATATCACTGGTACGGTGTCGGATAGCTACTATGCGACTGAGCCTCGAACAATTGTAGTGGATCATCCTAGTAGCAAGAGGCGACTTGATCTTTCTCGTTTAGATGAAAAAGGGAGATTCACAATTACTATGCCTAAATATACGGTCGTTGCACGCGATGATTTGTCTGATGTGCCTCTTCAAGGACATAATGGGCCTAAAACGAGATAGGGCTAAACTTTGTCGTCTGAGAATGTCTGAATCGGCGGCTTGCTGAAATTTGTTGGTACTGTTTAGGCAAAGGAATACTCTATGGAATTCATCGCTTTAATTTTCTATATCTATGCGTTTGTGCAATTCGTTAAAATGTGCGGCTTTTTGCTAACTGATTCTGTTGCTATTCGTATGCACGACAAGCCATACAGGGACAGCGAGCCAAGAATGGGTCGCTTAGGTAGATCCTATAAGGCTTTTGGCAAAATGATTTTGGCAATTTTGCTTGGTACGGGCTGCATGATGCTTACGATGTAGCGTCATTCTCGTTTTGGTTTGGGGTGCTACCTGGATTAATACCTGGATTAATCCAGTCCTACGGCATGGCTATAAGGTATACAATAGGAATAGAGAAAATTGCACTAAGCAAAAGGGGATTTAAAGGTTTGGTGCAAGACTTAAAGAAGCTTATTTCTCGCATTTCAAATGCTGAAGGAGGGATGGGAAATGGCTGGATTGAATATTTGTCCGTATTGCGGAAGTCCTGAAGTTCATGTTTCTGAATGGTTTGATAGTGACAGTGGTGAACCATCTACTATGTTGCATGCGACAAGTGCGGTTATGAAGCAGAGACAAAACAGCCTACCTACGAAGAAGCAGTTGATCATTGGAACAGGCGTGCGTCGTTTGATGTTCATAATGCCGACGAGGGTGAAAAGGGCTTATACAGCGATCCTATTTAGAAAAAGCAAAGAGCATCAGAGCTATATATTCAAAGTAAATTCAAAGAGCGCCTGTTTAGAGCATTGGTTGTACGCTTAAGCAGGCGCTCATTCTACTTTTATATTTGTTCTGCAATCTTTCCTTTACGATAAGCAGAAATTAGTTTTTCTAAATCAGCAATACGCTTTTTGAGGTGTTTTCCTGCATCAGTTTCGGCAACTTGAAGTGTGTGGTCTGCCTCGCTAATGATCCGTTCAGTTGATTCAACCCATTTATCTTCTCGAATTGCAGCAACGCTTCCCACAAAAGGCTGATGAGATACAAGACGTATTCCTTTGGCATCAGAGACCAAGGTAAAACCTGCAATGCCAGTGGTAGATTGATAGGCATTAGACATTCCGCCGTCAATAATAATGACTTTGCCACCACACTTAACGGGATCTTCGCCATCCTTTACTTTGACAGGCGTATGACCGCATACAATGCGTGCGGTTTCAGGGTTCATACCGAAATCTTCAAAAATCGCATCAAGAACTTCGGCATCTTCAAGGAGCGAGTAGTAAGAGTTTTTTACTTCTTTACGTGCTGTTTTATCTTCGATCAGATAAATTTCGAACGTTGCCATCTTGCTTTTTGCGAATAAAGGCGATCCTTCTCCCAGCCAGAGATACCAAAGCAAATCACAACCACGCTTGCGGCTTTCAGGATCTTTGGCGGTAAAGGCATCGCGTACATATTTGTCTACGGCATCAAAAGCGCTTTTCCTTTGTAGGTTTTACCATAGATGTTTACCTCTTTAAGTGTTCCATCAGGGTTAAGGGGAACACAGGCATGATACATAAGCGTATTGTTTTCGATTTTATATAAGCTACCTTTTTTAAGAAGGAGCGCCATGTGACGTTGAAGCTTTTCACAATTAAGGAAGGCTTGCTCAAGCGAGCACATAACCGCTTCTTCTTCGTCGGTTAGTTTGTAGGGATCTGTCCAATCGACGGTAGGGAATACCGTATCGGTAATTGCGTATTCAACACCATCTACTTCTACCGTATTAGTTTCGAGGTTAATTTTATGCAGTAATTTTCGATCTTCCAGGTTAAAAGAAGGATTGTCATCGATATGTTTTGCTTCTACTTTGAATTGCAGAATAGCCATCGCTTTTTGGATCTTTACATTGAGATCATATTCTTGTTGCGAAAGAGCAGGGTTGCCCTTTAGTCCATACCCAACACAGGGATCGTCACGATAGGCTTCAAGTGCAAAGTTGGCTAGGGGTAAAATATTTATGCCGTAGGCATCGGTTAGGATGGACAGATTTCCATAGCGGGCACAGTTGCGTACAACATGAGCAATGCAACCGCGCTGGCCAAGCGCAGCTCCCATCCAAACAATATCGTGGTTGCCCCATTGAATATCGATACGGGGCGAATTTGCAAGCTCGTCCATGATCAGTTCAGGAAAAGGACCGCGGTCATATACATCGCCTACCATATGAAGCTTGCCAACGAGCAAAGTTCTTACTGCAAGGCACAAAGCTTCCAGGTAAGGAGCTGCGGTGTTGGTTGCGATGAGCGATGAGACGATTTCGGTTGGGTAATCAAGCGAGAGCAAGTCTTGGGTGAGAACGGTAAATTCTTCAGGAAGCGCATCGGCTAATTCGCGATTGGAATGAGTAAGTAAAAGATAGTCAATCAAAACTAATAGTTGTGAAATGGATTCTTCGTACCATGCTGCGGTTTCAACTTCGTCGGATAGAACACAGTCCATTTTTTCTTGCGGATAACAAATTAGACAGGTAAGAGCTGCTTTTTCTTGATCGGTTAGCGATTGGTCAAACGCTTCGTTTATAACGCGCTGTAAACTTCCGCAGCCAGTTCTTAAAATGTTGGCAAATGCTTCATATTCACCATGAATATCAGATATATAAAGTTCAGTAGATTTTGGAAGTGATAGCTCTCCGGAATAGTGAGCTATTGCGCTTGCGGCTTGGCGTGAAGTGGGAAAAGAATGCGATAGCAGTTCTAAGTAGCGAGCTTTTTTCATGATGTTAGTTCGACCTCCGATATAGCATGGGCCTATGTTGGGTAATGCTTAAAGTATTTTTTAGCATAGAGCGAATGAGATAGACACAATTCTATACGAAATAGTGCTTAAGTGAGAAAAAGGGATAAGGTCCCTGAAAAGAAAGACGGCATGCAGAACTTAATACGAACGAACGTCGAAATAGCACAAGAAAAAAGAGCTGGAATAACATTGAAACGAGGATAACCGTCACCTTCTCAAAGAAAATAACATGTCGCATTATTTCTTTTTATTGGTTTTAGCGGCAATAGCACGAGTCATTATTTCATCTTCATCCTTGCCAGTGATCAAACAATAGAGGGCAAAAATAATTCGCAGTCCAATATTGAACAACAAAATATAGAAGATTAAAAAAGTACACTCAATACAACATCGGCGATAAATTCAGAGGGGAAAAATACCCAAAACGCTATCTTTTGCACTATTCGGGAAACGAGTAGCAGACAGGCTATTCCGACCAGAATGCGTGCTGGTAGCCACACCTTACATAGAGCACCTATTGATCGAATAGAGTTAAGAACAAGCATGGATACTATTGCAAGTGTTGCTGCGCATATTCCCGAACATAGCAAAGTAAAACCAATATCAAGAGATTCATTATTTGCTTGAGCGCTAGAAAAACCAACAAGGATCCCAAAAAGTGCACCGAAAATGGCAAATCCAATAATAATCCGCGCATCCCATTTGCGTTTACCTTGTATGACATCTCTGGCATATTGTATTTCGTCTTTGGTTGGCGGGGTGTTGAAGTCGGTCATGAAAAGTCGCTTCGCTTGTAGGTTATTGTCTTATTTATGAGTATAAGGCGGCGCTTTTTGCAACCATGGGACTAGACGGCTCGTTTAACACTTATTTTGCAATGAGTTGAAATGGGATGCTCATTTACTGCAGTCGTTAAGTTTTGTTGTTTGTCAATCTCTAAAAGAAGATTTGGCGATAAGAGCTGTTCGCGGTGCTTACCTATTTGAAAGTTCCTAGAATCGTACCTGCTTGGAAGATATAATTTTGGTACATTCACGCATGGATGGGGTTAATGGGATACCTTATCTTTGTTGCTTGAGTGTAATTAAAAGGCGTACGGTGGGGAATTACGCTGAAGAAGGGGATTGTATATGCTGGTAAGTTCAAATGAAATGCTTCAAAAGGCATGGAAGGAAGGCTACGCTATTCCTTCACCTGATTTTGTAGATTCAAATTCCGTTCGTGCTTATGCGCAAGTAGCCCAGGAATTTAATGCTCCTTTGATTTTGAGTTTTGCGGAAGTTCATTTGGAGCAGTTAAGCATTGAAGAAGCTGCGCTGTTGGGCAAGTACTATGCGGAAAAAACGGATGCACCTGTGGCGCTTCACTTAGATCATGGCACCAAATTGGAAACGGTAGAAGAATCAATTAGATGTGGTTTTACTTCGGTCATGATTGATGCTTCCAGTAAAACTTTGGAGGAAAACATAGCTCTTACTAAAGAGGTTTGCCAATTAGCGCACGCTCATGGGGTGACGGTTGAAGCTGAAATTGGCCATGTGGGAACTGAAGAAAGCAATAATCCCCATGCGATGTCTGAGAGCGTATATACGAAGTGGATTCGGCAAAGAAATTAGTGGAGGCAACAGGGGTAGATTCCTTGGCGGTTTCTATTGGCACCGTGCATGGTACGTACAAAGGTGAGCCTCATATTAGCTTTGAACGCTTGGCAGAGCTTAATGCAGCACTTCAAATTCCGCTTGTTCTGCACGGAGGCTCTGGTTCAGGTGATGAAAACTTGGCGAGGTGCGCTCAAGGCGGTATCGCAAAAGTTAATCTCTACACCGACTTTATTCTTGCAGCACGAGATGCGGTATACGATCAACATCCAAACAATTGGGTTGAACTTTTGAATACAGGCGATGAAGCAATGCGTAAGGTCTTACGTCATTACTATGCCGTATTGCGCTGTATAGCGTAATTGTTGTTTGTGCACGAAGATTCTTGGATGCCATGCGCTTGGTGCAATGGCTGTTTTGCTGCACCAATCTAGTGTTAAACGGAAGAAACTTTCAGTGGTCGATTTAAGTTTAAGAGTTTAGTGTTTTGCTTTGATGGGGGTCAAAGGCTTTAGGAGGGGTAAAAGTGATTACAAAAGAGGAGCTTGCAGCTCGCTTTGTTCATGCGAGCGAAAACGTTATTGCCGCTGAAGACAAACTTACTGAAATTGATTCTCAGTTTGGGGATGCAGATCATGGGTTAACCATGGTCAAGATGCTAATGCGATAAAAGGGGCAATTGACGAATCGGATGGCGGTATCCAGGAAATGCTTGATGATGTCGCCATGGCGGTAATGGTTCTTAATGGAGGCAGCGCGGTCCCCCTTTGGAATACTTGGCTTGATGGACTACAGGAAGTAGCACCTGAGGGTGCTGAAGTGGATACCGAGCAGTTAAAAGCAATGTTTGCTCACGCGCTAGAAGAGCTTGCCGATATGAGTGGTGCCGAAGTGGGCGATAAGACCATGATGGATGCGGTTATTCCTGCGAGTGAAGCAATTGCTGCATATTCAGGCGATGAAGCAGGTTTATTTGAAATAGCAGCTCAGGCAGCAGAAGCGGGCGCAGAGAATTCAAAGAATTTTGTTTCAAAATTTGGTCGCGCAAAAAGCTACGGAGAAAAAACTATTGGTACGCCAGATGCTGGAGCAGTATCGATGGCATGCTTTTTTAGGGGTCTTGCGCAAGCATAAGGGGAAGCTGTGCATTACGGAAAAACAAGGAGGAAACCAATGATGAAAAAATTTATTAACAGCCAGGAGACCATCACTGACGAAGAGCTTGTGGGCTTTGGATTGGCTTATGGAGATATCTTAACCGTAGACGGCCATACCGTAGTAAGCAAAGATCTTGAAAAAGCGGATCGCGTAACGATTGTTACCTATGGAGTTCTGCCACGAACCTGCACAAAAGGGGTTTGTAGGTAAGGGCATGCTGGATATTCAAGTTGATGGTGATATTTTTGCTGCACCCAATGGGGCAGCGGTTTTTGAGGCGATGAAGCTTGCTGATAAGGGTCACGGAGTTTTGCTTCTGACGCTCAATTATGCAGGTGACCAGCTAGCTGGAAAGCAAGCAATGAAGCTTGCAAAGAAAGCTGGAATGAACGTTCGTCAGGTAATTACGGGTGAAGAAATTCGCTATAATGGAGAATGTGAAGATAATCAGCGCGGTTTAGCAGGTTGTGTGCCTGTATATCATATTGCTGCAGCAGCTGCTGCCGAAGGAAAGACTCTTGATGAAGTAGCAGATATTGCTCAGCGCTATGCTGAGAGCATGGCTTCAATTACAGTAAAGAGCACCGATGCAACTCATCCCCAAAATGGTATGTCATTTGGCGATTTAGGCGAGACAGACCAGATGGAAATTGGCGCAGGTCAGCATGGTGAAGGTGGCGGTGTTCGCGTTCCAATGGCTTCCTCCAAAGAGACGGTTGGGATGATTGCTCCTAAGTTGGTGGAGCATGTAGGTCTTGAAAAAGGCGACAAGGCTTTCGTTATGATTAATGGCTGCGGCGCTACGACTATGATGGAAATGCTTATTCTCTACAAGGATACGGTTGAGTATCTTGAAGAGCTCGGTGTAGAAGTAGTTGCCAATATGGTTGGAGAGATTTTGACCGTTCAAGAATCAGGCGGATTCCAGATGAATATTGCAAAATGGGATGATGAGTTCTTGAGCCTTTGGAATACCCCTGCTCATACTCCTGTTTTCTTTAAGGAATAGGCTAGAGGAGTGGTTATACGTTTGTCCTAACCGATTTGTGGTTTAGTGCTTGAATATAAGGAGGCTTCAATGTCTGCTGAGTATATGCATATTGGAATTCCTGTTCTTAATAAAAAGCCAAATATGGTGTACAACGAATGGGGAGGGTTCTGGGTCAACGAAAGTGTTGATGAATACGACTATAAGATCGAGTATCTAAAGTTTGAGGAAGGTACTCGATTCCCAGAGATTTTATCCAAACAGCCCCATGTTGCGTACAAAGTGGATAAGCTAGAAACTTACATGGACGATGCCGATCGTGTTATTTTTGGGCCTGAGGCATTAGGTGATGCACGTTTGGCATTCGTAATCAAAGATGATGCCATCATTGAATTGTACGAAGAATAAATCTTTTCCTAAGAAATAATGGGATTTTGTGCCCCAGATCACATCTGATGATTTGGGGCACTGTTATGCTGTTGTCTGGAAGGTAAAAGCGTTTATTAAATAATGGGGCGAGTCCATTCGGATAATCCCTTTTTTCTACGATTAGCACGACGGCCACGCATGTTTGTCACGCATCCTTGCATTCCATGAGGAATGTATTCTAAGTCTTCAACATTTTCGGGTAAATAGCTCACAAGACTCAAAGGAGCTGTTTGTATGATTTGCTCAGGTAAAGAGCCTGGCACTGCTTCAAACCCGTAGACGGTGTTTCCTTGTGCGGTGAGCTTTTGTTCGTATGCACTTAGAGGTTCATCAGGGAAAAGCTTACGAACATCGTCGCTTTTCCATTTTAAATCGTAGCCGGCAAGCTCTAATTGAGTTAGGGAGAAGTCACGCAAAGGAAAGCTATCAGTTCTCAAACGAACGGAGGCTTTTGGTGCAAGAACGTTGCGGTACGTTATGAGGCGATCGAGGTAGGTTAGGCGCAGCGGCGCTCGTTTCTTTTTTGGGTAAGGAGTGGGAAAGTTGAGGAGGATACCGTTGAGTTCTTCTGGAGCGAAAAGTTCGGTTAAATCGGGGTCCTTTGCGCAGACGAATACTGCATTTGGAATCTTTTGATCGATTGCTCGTTCGGCACCTCTAATAGCACAAATTACTTCAATATCGAGTCCAATAAACAGGGTATCGGGATGAAGTTTTGCGCATGCAACCGTATATTCTCCTTTACCGCATCCAAGATCAAGAATGATTCGTTGATACGGTTTTCCATAACCCCATCTGTTCCATTTGCCTCGCCAAACACCAGGATATAGTTCTAGAGCTTGTTCGCAATCTATGAGACGTTTTTCGAGAGAAAAGCCTTTTGAAAGGCGAGAACGTGGTGTACGCACAGAAACTCCTAGCAAGGTGATAATTAAATGCCGAGGCAACAATTGAGTAGTGATTTAGCAGATAACTATATAATGAACAACGTATTGTCGCTCTAGCATATGCTGTTTTGGTAATTAGTAGCGCTGGGCATCTTCGGCAGCGTAGTCGTTAAAGTTCAAGACAGGTTTCCCTATCAAACTCTTGCACGCTTACGGTTTCTTCTTCCCCATTTAATTGGCGATAGAAGGCATCATCGCGAAAACCTATTTCAGCACTATCCTGGCGCGTGCATCCATAATATACCTGCGACATATTGGACCAGAGAATTGCCCCTAGACACATAGGACATGGTTCAGCAGTAGTATAGAGTTCGCAGCCTGAAAGATCATGTGTCCCTAAGTTTTTGCAGGCATCACGAATTGCTTCCATTTCACCATGACAAGTGGGATCGTTTTCGGCGAGTACCGATTGTGGCCCTGTCCTACTATTTCGCCGTTTTTCACAATCACTGAACCGAAGGGTCCGCCGTCACCGGCTTGAATGCCTTGATAAGCTTCATCTATGGCAACTTGCATAAAATCAGAAGAAGGTTGCATTTCGGTTCCTTCGCTATTGTTTGCGTCTTCGGACGAGTTTTGATCTGTTGTTTGAGCCTGAGAAGCAGACTGTTGTTCTTGTGCTGATTGGTTATTTTCAGTTGAAGAACAACCAGATAATGAAATAGCCAAAATAAAGGCTATACATAAACTCGCGAGTGTGCGTCGTGCAATAACGGTAGTCATGGAAAGCCTTTCGTCGGGGAATGTGCGTTCATGGTATCACAGATCCCGTTCGTCGCTTTACCCATTCGAAGATCATTTTAGGTAGTAGAAAGCACCTTACTTATGACCTGCCGACGTTATGATTGCCGCCAGGGTCATACTGGAATTCTTGATTTGGAAAAGTAATGAGTAAAAATGCTTCTTTTGGCAAAAAATTGCTTTATCGGTTGAGGTTTTTTCGCGACGTTGTTTAACTTCAACCCGATAAAGCGTTAATATGCCAAAACGTATTTAATTGGTAAATATGAGGCTTGGATCCATAGCCTATTCACATGCTTTATTGACTTTCAGAAGCTCTGAATAGGGGATTATCGACCCGACAAGAACAGTTTTTGCAAAAAGCTAGTTTTGCGGCAAATCTGCGATGCGCCCAAATTTTGCGAGGATTTCAGTTGCGGCACTGCATGCTTCGCAATCGCACCATTTAGCTCCAGCTTCTTTGCGTGCAAGCTGTGCAGCTAAGCCTTGCGCCGCTGCTTCTTCGCCCATCATTTCTTTTGCTGGACCCTCTAAAAATGCGATAACATCATCAATGGTTGTGGGGCGACCTTCAAGGATGTTGAGCAAATTAGTGGTTGCTTCTTCTACTGCAGCATCGCTATTATCGGCTGCCACTGCGTTTTTCCATGCAAGCGCTGCATCTTTGGTAATTTGTGTGCTGAAATCAGATACTGCGAGGATATCAACACGCTTAGCGATGTAGTCAAATGTTTCTTTTTTCATAGTAGTGCTCCTCAATTGAATGCTTGTTTTGTCTGTTTTAGAGCATATTCGAGCCCTTAACTTTGTAAGTCTAGGAATGTTTCGTGTGCTCCTTATCATATTACTTTTTCGGAAGTGATATATCTGTTGCAGTTATCGTGGCGCTTCGAAGGAGCTTAAGTAGGATATGAAGTAATTACGGTCATAATAAATATGATTAGAATTCCATTTAAGTGTGTGCCCCCGCACTGAGAAGCAGCAGATCGAATATCCAGATATTTTTTAGAAGTCAAATAACTGGATGTTACTTTTAGATTTGAATTACTTTCAGATGTGAAGTGGAGGTTGTCATGACTCGAAAAATGATAAGAGCACTTGTCGTGCTGATAACTTCCATGCTGGTGGTCTCTTTTTTCTTATCGGGATGCTCGCAGAATTCTAACCAAGGAACAGAAGGCTCCTCTGATGAGACGGGGATTGTCGCAGGCACTTCAAATGAAAACGATACTTCCAAAACTGAATCCGAGACAGAGAAAGCTAGCGGGGGAGAAGTTAATGAATCATCTTTGAAAACGTATTCTGTGGTACGGGTGGATGGTGAACCTGATTGGGGTAATGTTCCAGTACTTGATATAAACAACCAACAATGGCTTGATCCCGTTGATATTTCCGCCTATGCGCAACTTTGTTATAGCATGATGCATTTATGTAAGAATGTGGGCTCAAGAGGAGCACATTCGTGCCGAATATCCCGAATCGGATCTCTTAGCTAACACCTATGAAGATAGTTGCTGGAATTTTTTATCGCAGCGGTTACGGGAGATGTGCGTTATTTAAATTTGGAATTTAATCCAAATTGTGCAGTTGGTGTTCAAATTGGGACAACGAAAACCGATCGTACGCGACTTGTACGAACCGATAATCTTTTTAATGCGGTATCGACGCGCACTGAAGATGGCTGGGAGATTACCTACTGCGTTCCGTTTGATTTTATTAGATCATTTTATCCCGAGTTTTTTGTGGAATCGGGAATGCAGCTTCGTGGCAACTTTTACAAGTGCGGAAACCTGACTGAACAAAAGCATTATCTTTCGTGGAATGCGATAGAAAGCGACACTCCCAATTTTCATAAACCTGAATGTTTTGGAGTTTTAAAACTGAGGCGTAACTTTGACTTAAAATGAATTCAGTAGAATCTTCGATTTAGATTTCAGTTTGTATTTTCTCGGCAATACGACTTCATTCAGTCTGTCATTCTGTTTTAAAGAGACAGGCATCTATAATGTCTTTTCCACGCAAGTTTTAAGCCACTGCTCTGGGATTGCGTTGTATCCATAGATTGCTCCGGCAAGTGCTCCTGCCACGCATGCAGTGGTGTCAGTGTCGCTACCAAGATTTACCGCTTCCCGTACGCATTCAGCGTAACTTTCTGTATTGAGGTTACACCAAAGTGCTGCTTCAAGCGTGTGGAGAACAAATCCAGTGGATTGGATTTCATCGCGGCTCTTATTCTCGATGTCGGCAAGAAAAGCGAATTGCTCGTTGTCGGGGATGGTGTTATGTATAGCGGCGGGGAGGTCTACTTCGTGCATTACTTTGCGCAGGATGTGCACAAAAACAATGCAGGCGGTGGTGGAGATGGGGTGGGCATGTGTGATAGCGGAGACTTCAGTTATTTGTTGATCTGTGGCATCTGTGAGTGCAAGTGGCGCTATTCGCATAAGCGAGCCGTTGCCGTTGGATTGCTCGTGGGTGAGGCCGCGCCCTTCGTTGAGTGCGGTGGCGGTAGCATTGCCGACATCAAATACCTTGCATCGATGGCGTAGTCTCCGTTGTTGAGCCAGTTGCAAAAGCGATTTGACATGTCGTTGGTATCGATTTCGCCATTGCAGGCGCGAATGCTGTCGCAGGTGGCAATAAGCAGCGATGTATCATCCGAGAACGTTCCGGCAGGCATGCCGTGTACGCCACCAGATGACATGTGTGTGCATCTAAAGGTATTGCGACCTTGAAACTCAAAGGGTACTCCTAGGGCATCTCCCACAGCAGCGCCGTAGACGAGTGCCTTGAGATCATACATTGCAGGCTCCTTAGGGTCGTTTCCATTTAGTGCGTTAAGTTGCAAAATGGAATAGGGGGAGTTTTCGAGATTTGAACTTTCCCTTTTGTGGTTACCTTAATTATGTTTGAAAAGCAGCAAAAGAAGCTGGAGAATCTTCTTGTCTTCGGGCATTTTCATACGGAACAGGCTCGGATCAGGCTACTTGCATCCTTCTTTTTTCGTAATTTGTCAAAACAAGTGTCTTGTCAGATGTATATGCTGTGCTATGGTTAGTCATGCCTCTTTGAAGATGAAAACATGAAACACGAACTAGCAAAGCAGGAGATAATGAACATTTCACAGAGACTTGAACGTCTTCCTATGACACCTACCATGAACAAGATCCTCTTGATAGTTGGTATTGGGTGGCTTTTTGACGCAATGGACCAAGGTATGGTTTCGGGTGTTTTAGCGGCAGTAGGAAGTGATTGGACGTTATCTCCCCTTGATCAAAGTATGCTTGCAAGTGCAGGCACCTTTGGCATGATTATTGGTGCAGCATTTTCGGGAATTGCTTCAGATAAATGGGGTCGCCGTAAGGTTATTTTATTTACCCTGCTTATGTATAGTGTTGGAAGCTTCTTGTGCGGTGTATCGGCTAATTTCACTATGCTGGTTATCTGCCGTTTTATTACTGGCTTAGGTCTTGGTGGGGAATTACCAGCAGCATCAACACTGGTTAGTGAGTTTTCTCCAATCAAGCAGCGCGGTAGAAACGTAGTTTTATTGGAAAGCTTTTGGGCTTGGGGCTGGATTATAGCGGCGCTTGTTGCTTATTTGCTGATTCCAGTTTATGGCTGGCGTATTGCCTTTTTGGTTGGAGCTGTTCCAGCTTTGTTTGCTGCGGTACTTCGCATTATGGTCCCGGAGTCTCCAAGATATCTTGATTTGATCGGTAAGCATAAACAGGCTGATGAGATTGTTACCAAAATGGAAGCAGAGGCAGATATTGTTGTTCCCGACAATAAAAAGACTCAGTTGAGCGCCATCAAAACTTCTGCGTGGAAATCGTTTTCTCAGTTGTGGTCAAAGAATAACCTTCGCGCTACGTTGGTTTTGTGGGTTATTTGGTTTGGTATTAATTTCGGTTACTACGGTTTTGTTTTGTGGACGCCAAGCTTGCTGGTAGCCCAAGGGTTTTCTTTGGTGCAAAGCTTTGGTTTTACGGTAATCATGTGTTTGGCTCAGCTTCCCGGCTACTTTAGTGCGGCATGGCTTATTGAGCGATTGGTAGAAAGAAGTTCTTATTGCTTACTTTGCAGGTACAGCATTTGCTGCATGGCTGTTTGGTCATGCGGGATCGGAAATGGCAGTATTAGCAACGGGTTGCTTGCTTTATTTCTTCGCTCTTGGTGCTTGGGGTTGCGTGTATTCTTACACACCTGAGGTATATCCGACCGATGTGCGTGGTTCGGGTACTGGCTGGGCGGCATGCTTTGGTCGTATCGGTGCTTTTGTTGCTCCGTTTATTGTGCCTTTAGTCTATGCTTCATTTGGTGAGGGCGTAGGCTTTACCGTAGTTTTCATAATGCTCGCTTCTGCGTTTGCGGTAGTAGCGGTAGTAATTGCGCTTTTCGGAATGGAAACGAAGGGGAAGCCTTAAGCGATACAAGTGATGGAAAAGTAGGAACGAGAGCGATGGAGATGGATGAAGCAGCATCTAAGAATTCAGCGAATCAAGTAGTGTAGTAGCTCTTAAAGTGCCGTTCCATTCTCGATGCAAAGCTATTTTCTTGAGAGTTGCGGCTAGAGCTTTAAAGTAATCTGTTTATTTGATTACGAGCCTTTCGTAAAATGGAGTAGTGCTTTTGTTTCAGAAAGACGAAAAGTAAGTTTTTAGAGAGGCTTTCTCATGGTGGATTCTCCCCGTCGCAAAGAAATAATTAGGACTCTGCAGACCAGCAAAACTCCTTTATCGGGGACAGCCTTGGG
>ENA-OQDF01000051-OQDF01000051.1-human-gut-metagenome-genome-assembly--contig:-NODE-51-length-34310-cov-2.166223_pt1 | contig 34310 bp, 49 predicted proteins | sample MGYA00242769_ERZ504597 | MGnify/ENA primary metagenome ERZ504597 (study PRJEB26092, sample SAMD00036305) | human gut metagenome | host: Homo sapiens | study: EMG produced TPA metagenomics assembly of...
GTCAGGATATCAAGGATAATTTACGGGAATTATTTTATAGAAAGAATGATCTGACTGGTGAAAAGGGAAACAGGTGAGAATCCTGTACGAACTCGTCACCGTATTTTGCGAGCGGAAGCTGCATACCCACTGGGATGACCGGGAAGGGAGCTGAAGCGCCAGAGCAATAAGCCGGGAGACCTGCCTTTCGCAGTACAGGAACGTAAAAGTTCAGGCCACGAGGAATTGGCAGTACGAAATAAGTCACAGAACTGTATGTGATATGTAGATATTATGTAATACAGTTTTATTTTCGTTGTCTTCGTTTCCTGGCGGAGGCTTTTTTGATATTATGTGTCCAGAAGGAACCGCCGGTGGCAGAGATCTTGTATCTCATGTATTGACAATCAAAAACAGGAGGTAGAAAGAAATGAAAAAGAAACTGGTAGTAGTATTATTATCAGCAGCTATGTGTGTAGCGGCATTTGGCGGATGTGGAGCAAAATCAGACAGCTCCGACAGCAGCAGTAACAAGAAGACAGAGACTTCTTCAAAAAGGAAGATCAGAAAGCAGCGGATGCAGTTGCAAAAAGATTGATGCGATCTACGTTCAGGAAAGAACAGACAAGACGGATGAACAGTGTAAAGCAGCAAAAGAAGCGTGGGATAAATTGACAGATGCGCAGAAAGAACTGGTAGAAGGAGACAATGCAGATCCGGATTACTTCGGAAGAGATACAGGAGATGCTTCCCAGGATGACCCGTTAAATGGAGATGATATCGGAGAAAAGGAACTTCTGGTAGTAAGTTTCGGTACTTCTTTAATGCGAGCCGCGCAGCTGATATCGGTGGAGTAGAGAAAGCACTTCAGGCAGCAAATCCGGACTGGTCTGTAAGAAGAGCATTTACAGCTCAGATCATCATTAACCATGTACAGGCGAGAGATGGCGAGAAGATTGATAATGTGGATCAGGCTTTAGATCGTGCCGTAAAAAATGGTGTCAAGGAACTGGTTATACAGCCAACACACTTAATGCATGGTGCAGAATATAAAGAGTTGACAGAAGCAGTGGAGAGTTACAAAGATAAATTTGAATCTGTCAGGATCGCAGAGCCGCTTCTCGGAGAAGTCGGATCAGATGCAACAGTGATCAATGCAGATAAAGCTGCAGTAGCAGAAGCAATTACAGCAGAAGCTGTTAAGACAGCAGAATATGACAGCCTTGATGCAGCCGCAGCAGACAGTACAGCATTTGTATTCATGGGACACGGAACATCAGATGAAGCAAAGATCAGCTATTCTCAGATGCAGACACAGATGGAAACACTGGGATATAAGAATGTATTTATCGGAACAGTAGAAGGAGAACCGGAGGAAACTTCGTGTGAATCTGTTATCGCAAAAGTAAAAGATGCCGGATATAAGAATGTCATTCTTCGTCCACTGATGGTTGTGGCAGGTGATCATGCGAACAATGACATGGCCGGAGATGATGATGATTCATGGCTGAGCCAGTTCGAGGCATCTAAGAACTTTGACAGTGTGAAGACACAGATCGCAGGTCTTGGAGAAATCGATGCAATCCAGCAGTTATATGCAGCTCATACAAAAGCAGCCATGGATGCACAGTAAAAAATATTAAAGGGAGAGAACAATGTTAAGAAAAAGACTGATGACGCTTGCATTAGCGGTAGTGATGACCGTGTCTGTATTTACAGGATGCGGCAGTAAAGATGACAGTAAGACATCTAGGTCAGAGAGCAAAAAGACAGAACAGCAGAAGTCTGATGCGAAAAAAGAGAAAGCAGCAGAAAAGGAAGAGACAAAAGCTCCGATTGAAGATGGAACCTATACAGCAGAGTTTAAAACGGACAGTTCCATGTTTCATGTAAATGATGCATATGATGATAAGGGGACATTGACGGTAAAAGACGGAAAGATGACGATTCATATCAGTCTTGTATCAAAAAATATTGTAAATCTGTTTCCTGGTACAATAAAAGATGCCAAGAAAAAAGGAGCGAAACTTTTACAGCCAACGACGGATACCATAACAGATGAAAATGGCAATGCTGTAATAGGTATAGATGGTAAGCCGAAAGAAGTCTATGGTTTCGATGTTCCGGTGCCGGCACTGGACGAAGAATTTGATCTGGCACTGATCGGAACAAAAGGAAGTGGTACAATCATAAAGTAAGTGTTTCCAATCCTGTAAAAGCTGAATAAATATCAATTGATCATAAAATCTCTTGTCTTTCATATTATTGTATAAAGTATAGATGTGAAGGATAAGAGATTTTATTCATTTGAAATAGTGAAAATGCATAAAAAATATAATATTTACTAGACTTTTATGTTAAAATATACTAATATTAAATCAACAGCAAAATGTAATAAAAACAGGAAGGAAACAAGCGAATGAAAGGAAATGTAATAGTAGGACAATCTGGGGGACCAACTGCAGCGATCAACGCGAGTCTTGCCGGTGTATACCGGACAGCAAAAGACCGTGGAGCGAATAAAGTGTACGGAATGCTTCATGGAATTCAGGGATTATTAAAGGAAAAATATATTGATCTGTCAGATCACATCAAGACAGAGCTGGATGCAGAGTTATTAAAGAGAACACCGGCTGCATTTTTAGGTTCCTGCCGGTATAAACTTCCGGAGATACATGAGAACCGGGAAGTTTATGATAAGATTTTTGAAATTCTGGATAAACTGGATATTGAAGCATTTATTTATATCGGCGGAAATGATTCTATGGATACGATTAAAAAGTTATCGGATTATGCAATTGTGTTTGGACATTCCATCCGGTTCATAGGATGTCCGAAGACAATTGATAATGATCTTGCGTTGACAGATCATACACCGGGATACGGAAGTGCGGCAAAATATATCGGAACATCAATGAAAGAGATTATCCGTGACAGCTTCTGCCTGGAATATGAAAAGGGCGTAGTATCTATTGTAGAGATCATGGGAAGAAATGCAGGATGGCTGACAGGTTCCACAGCACTGTCACAGGGAGAGGATTGTGAAGGTCCGGATCTTATTTATCTGCCGGAGCTGCCGTTTGATCTTCAGTTATTCGGGGAAAAAATCAGGCAGTTATTACAGGAAAAGACATCCATCGTAGTTGCGGTATCAGAAGGGATCCGTACAGCAGATGGTACATATGTATGTGAACTTGGCAACAGTATTGATTTTGTGGATGCATTCGGACACAAACAGTTATCAGGAACGGCATCTTATCTGGCGAGTTATATTGCAGGTGAGATCGGATGTAAGACACGTGCGATTGAATTAAGTACATTGCAGAGAGCTGCATCGCATGCGGCTTCAAGAGTAGATATTCTGGAGGCATATCAGGTTGGAGGAGCTGCAGTAAAAGCAGCAGACGAAGGAGATACCGGAAAGATGGTTGTCTTAAAACGTCTGTCCGATGATCCGTATCAGTGCGGAACGGAAGTGAAAGATGTACATAAGATTGCCAATGATGAGAAGTTGGTTCCAAGAAGCTGGGTAAACAAAGAAGGCACTTATGTAACAAATGAGTTTATTTCATATGTACGTCCGTTGATCCAGGGAGATGTATCACCGGTTATGGTAGATGGAATTCCAAGACATCTGTATACACCGAAAGAACTCAGCCACAGATAATCCATTTAAATCAGAGAGAAGATAAAAGAACGTCTTGTCATGAGGATATCTCATGTCAGGACGTTTTTTATCGGGACGTCTGATCTTCTGCGATAAAAAAGTGCATGAAAAGTAAAAAAAGTCTTGAAATTTTGAAAATAATCAGGTAGTATATGCTTAATCTATATTTTCAAGATAGATTCGGTTAATCAATCTATAAAGATTCTATAACCTGTGTGAGGGTTCAAAAAATTACCATTTGTAAAAAAACTGAAGAATAGAATTGAGGTGGAATGCATTGCAGCAAAAGGAAAGCTATGATGTACTGCGTCTGATCGAACATGGACAGATCTGTTATATCAGTTCTGAAAATGTACAGGGAAGAACACTTGCCAGATATTTGAAGTATCATCCGGTAATGGAGAAGAAGGAAATGTTCCTGTTGTTAAAGGCAATTGCAGAACAGCTGGAACTGATCCACAGATGCAGAGGGAATCCATGCTATCAGTATGTGAATCCATACAGTATTATTCTGGCGGAGGACGGCAGGGTTTATTTTCTGGATATGAAAGCCGAGACAAACATGAAACAGGTAGTATTTATGCAAAGGAGGGACATGCGGGAATATTTTCTCCCTCCGGAAGAGAATTATTATCAAAATGCCAGTAAAGAGCTGGACATATATGGATTGGGAAAGACATTTCAATATATTCTCGCTTCGTCAGAAACAGAACCGCATCTGAACCGGTGGGAAGAACACAGACTTCAGAGTATCATTTCAAAAACAATGGGAACAAAAGGGTCTTATTATCAAAGCGTTTCAGAAATTCAAAAACAAATCCCAAAATGGAAAGAAAAAGTTAATAAAGAAGTTCGGGAGACAAAGGAAAACGCAGGTGGAAGATATATATCGCATTATTTTTCGCAGTGGTGGCGGCAGGGTACATGTTGATACAGCAAAGAAAAAATGTACCTGACGGAATCATAAAGGAACAACAGAAAGCAACCAGTAATGCCAATACAGAATTACGCACAGACAGTCAGGAGAATGAGAAACGGGACGAAGAATATCTGGAACTGGCACTTGCGTATTTCTTAAATGTCGGGAATGTGGAGAAAAGCCGTATTTGTCTGAATGAACTGACCAATAAAGAACTTGCGGAGAATCTGAAAATGTTGATCGGCGCATATGAAAAACAGGAATGTCCGGAAGATGTAAGAAAATATAAAGAGAGTCTTGCATATCTGGAAAAGGTATGGAAAAAAGGAGCAAGATATCCGAGGAGAAGCAAAAACAGGAAATCCAGTGCCTGATCAGAGGATATGGACTTCTGGATGACGAGGACAGTGTAGAAAAGGTATTAGAACTGGTAAAGAGGGGGATGCAGACGGATTATCTGAATGATCCGGTAAAAAAAGAAAATGTTAGAATACCAGGCGCCGCCTCGTGAAAAAAAGAAGACGGAGGAGGAAGCGGCAAAGATATATACAGAGCTATTGGAGATGGAGCAGGAGGACGGAAACAGAGAAATGTTGTATAAAAAATTGCACAATTATATGAAGCAGCAGGCAGGTGCGATATGGCAATGGATATCTGTATTCAGGGAATCGGAGAATTGAAGGAATCTCAGGAGTTAAACTGATGCATATCCGATTCATGTGTGCAGATCCGTCCGTCAGCAGGGAAGAATGTTCCATGAAGATCAAAGAGTATGTAAGAGATGACGGACAACTGCCGGATCAGGAGGAATTTAAAAAGCTGCAGAAAGAATATGCGATCAAGATGGAAGGAGAAGAGGTATGGGTAGGAAGATAAAAAAAGCAATCACGGTTGTAATAGCAGGAATGATCATAGGCTCACAGTTTGCAGATATGTCAGCAGTTGGAAGCATTGTACAGGCAGAGGCTGGAGATCACAGAGAAGCAGAAAAAGAAACAGATCCGGAAGAAGACAAAGATGAGAATAAAAATCCGGAAGAAGACAAGGATCCGGAAGAAGACAAGAATCCGGAAGAAGACAAGGATGAGAATAAGGATCCGGATAAAGACTCTGAAAAAGAGGATAAAGATCCGGAAGAAGACTCTGAAAAGAAGCGATAAAACCTTATCAGATTGTATATAACGAACCAGATGGGGAAAACGGATACTATATTCATCGTCCGGATGGAAGAATTACGCATATGAGCAAAAGAGGGACAACAAGATATCTCTTCAAAAATGGAAATAATGAACAGCAGGAAGGAATATTGGACAAACAAAATGAAAGCTTCCTGTTGAAACAATTGAATTTTACAGACGGTGGAAATGAATTGAGGATATGGATGGAAGATGAAAAGGACACCGGGTAGAAAATTCAGAAAGTCAAAAAGAATTCTGGCTGGATAGCAGTAAACCTGTAGTACATTATGAAATAACAGGAGGTTCGGAGATATGGCACAAAGATATTGCGGAAGTCCGGGTAGAATCTTCCGATGGGCTAAATGGAAGTCAGATTGCGGAAATTATCTGTAAAACAGGAGAAAAAGTAATTGGAAAAAGCAATAAAGAAACAGAAATATTTCGAATGGAAGAAGAATCGAAGAATGGTGAAGGAATTCCAGTAACTTTTATTGTAAAAGATGTTGCAGGAAATAAGACGATAGTGGCAGATAAGTCTATATTGACAGGAATGTTCCGGAGGCAGCTATACAAGGAGTGCAGGATTATATGATCACCAGTAAACCGGTTAAAGTGAACTATCTGGCAGAAGAGGAAAATATATTTCAGGTTGTGCAGGCACATATTTCGAAGGAAGATATCACCGGAAGAAAAGAAGAAACAGAGATCACAGAGTGGCGGATAGGAAAGTCGGATGAGTCAGGAAAGATGAGAAAAGAAAGCAGTCAGACACTTACAGAAGACGGAATATATAAACTGAGAATGAATGCAGCTGATATGGCAGGACATGAAAATCAGGTGGAGCGACAGGTGATATTGACAAGAAAATCCAGTGATTGTTCATGTGGATGAAACTCGATGGAAATATTTAAAATACTTCCGATGGGATTATTCGGCCGGAGAATCGGTCAAAGATTTTACCAGTTATACGTACACCATGAAATTAGATGATACAGTATACCGTCCGGGAGAGAAGATCGAAAAAGAAGGCATGCATACACTGGTTGTGGAAGCGGTAGATTCTGCAGGCAATAAGAGTGATGCAAAGGCAAGGTTTACAATTGATCATACCCCGCCGGTGATCAGATTTGAAAATATCAGAGAAGGAGAAAGCTATGAAAAGGAAAGAAAATTTTATATCCGAACGGAAAATCCGGAAGATCAGATTGAATACATTAAGATTAATGGAGCGAAGCAAAAGAGTGAAAAGCAAAAGGGACTTTATGAATGTAAAGTAGATGAAGCAAAAGCATATGAAGTTGAAGTAAAGGCAAAAGATCTTGCGGGCAATGAACAGATCTCACGGATTGGATTTCAGATAGAGCAGGAAAAACATTATTACAGAAGATAACAGAGCCTGTAAAGAAATATATTTTTTATGGAAATGAGAAAGCGGTAAAAAAGGAAGAGCAGTTAAAAGAAGAACAGATGAACAAAAGAAATGGTAAAAGTATATTATGTTCAGGTATTATGCTCACGGGTATGTTAACGGGAATTGGCTTCTGGAAGAGAGAAAGATTGGGGAATATATTGAAAAAAATGCAGCCAGACAACAAAAACAAGTAGAATCTTTCCATAAAAGGGAGGATGCCGGGTAACCGCTTTCGCGATTCCCGGCATGTATTATGAAAAAGTTTATTCCAAATAGTATTTACATACTAGATAATGTCTTGTGTATTTCTTTGATGATTATAGTATAAAAAAGACCTATGAAGAAAGAATGTTAAGTAGTGAAAGAATTTTGAAGGATAAATGAACAAATTGTGAACACGGGATTTTACAAAGATTTTGTTGGAAAACAGAGGAAAATAGATTATACTAATAGAAGTCAATTTTGAAGAAAGAGGAGAAAAGAAGAATGAAATATATTTCTTTTGCCATTCCGTGTTACAATTCACAGGACTATATGGCGCATGCGATAGAAAGTATTCTTCCGGGTGGAGAAGACGTTGAAATTATTATCGTAAATGACGGATCAAAAGACAGAACATCAGAGATTGCTCACGACTATATGGAAAAATATCCTACAATTGTTAAAGTAGTAGACAAGGAAAATGGTGGACACGGAGATGCTGTAAACTCCGGACTGACACATGCCACCGGCAAATATTTTAAGGTTGTAGACAGTGATGACTGGGTGGATGAAGATGCACTTCATAAAATTCTGGAAGTATTGCGTCATATGGAAGAAGATGCCATGGAATTGGATATGCTGATTGCCAACTACGTATATGAGAAAGTTGGAGCAGCACACAAGAAAGTAATCCATTACCGTAATGTACTGCCGCAGGATGAGATTTTCCGTTGGGATGATATGGGACATTTTCATCTGGATCAGTATATTCTGATGCATTCAGTTATCTATCGCACCGATATGTTGAAATTAATCCAGCTTCATCTGCCGAAGCATACATTCTATGTGGACAATATTTATGTATATTATCCACTTCCACATGTGCGAAAGATTTACTATATGGATGTAGATTTTTACAGATATTTTATCGGACGCGAGGATCAGTCGGTTAATGAGAAAGTAATGATCAAAAGGCTGGATCAGCAGATATTTGTCACAAAGACAATGATTGATATGTATCAGTTGAAAAACATCGGAAGTAAGAAATTAAGACAGTATATGTTGAATTATCTGGCAATCATGATGACAGTTTCTTCTATTCTTTGTATCCGTTCCAAGAATAAAGAAAATCTGGAGAAGAAAAAGGAATTATGGCGGTATCTGAAGAAGAAAGATCTGCGCAGTTTTATAAAGATCCGCTATGGAATTCTCGGACAGACTATGAATATTCCGGGAAAATCAGGACGTAAGATATCATCGCTGGCGTATACAGTTGCAAGACGTCTGATCGGGTTTAATTAATTTTCTATTTAATGCATTATGGCGGCTATCACCGATCGGAATAAACTTACAAGGTCCGTATGCACAGGATAGGACCTTGTAAGTTTATTCCTGCGGTTTCGCATGCATAATAATTAAATGGAGAACTGTAATCTTTTATTACGGTTCGGGGATTTGGCTTAGTGAATTAAATAGAAATCTCCCCTAAAATAATTCTCAATAGTACTTTATCCAACATAATCGTCCGGTTCCAAGGATTGATGATGATGCCCTGAATGTTATCAGCTGTAATGGCAGAATTAAATAACTGTTTCATGTCAGTAAGAAATGTAGACATTACGCTTCCGGAACCTTTGAGTTCTTCATCGAAGCTGGTAAATGCCGCCCACCATTTGCGGCCGTCATCGGTCTGGATTGCCTGTACCTGGAGGCCGGAGGCAGCGGAAGAGGGATCTACTGCAATGATCAGTTCGCCATGTTCATTCATGCGTCTGCGGATGACCGTCAGAACGTGAGCCAGCATTTCCTGAGACGGTTCCTGTTGAAGAGCTGCAATGGCTGATTCAATCTTGTCATTGCCCTGTAAAGTTTTGTCGGTATGTGTATGTTCAGTCATGATGTACAAAATCCTTTCTATATAAATAATGGGTACAGAAAAACTGTTATTGGCAGCTTTTCTTGCATACTTTGGTATAAAAATATACGGACAGCCGGAGGGCAATCCGTATATTAATATAAAGTATTTCAGGTGGAAGAGCAAGTTAATTGAATTCCAGCGGAGAAATATATTTATTAGGAGAATAAGCACATCCATTATTGTATTTCACCGTAACATATAAAGAATCATCACCATCAACCAGTTTCACATAGCAGATATTATCTTTGTTGAATTTGTGTGTGATATCGATGGACTGATTTTTGTAATACAGGATGACGGAACCATCTTTTTCATATTCTATATCCGGAGCATTTAGTTCTTCCATAATTTCTTCTTCTGTAAGGCTGCGCTCGGATCCATCCGGGTTAAATGCAACGCCGCCTCCGCCAAATTCTTTTTGTTTGCCATCTTTATCGGCATAAGTTCCATTATAAGAACCATCAGAACTGATCTTTAAAGTGGCAGTTGTTTGATCTCCGTGGATCCAGAGCTGGACTTTCCGCTGAATTCCGCCAAGATCGGAAGCGTAGGCTGTTCCGGTTCCGGCTGTTACGATCAGGCATGTGGCAACTGTGGCGGCAATTGTTTTTAATTTGTGCTTTCTATTTAAGATACTCATTTTATCTACCTCCAGGGAAAAATTGTCGGAGGCGGAAAGTGTATCAAAAGCCTGCTTGTATTTTTCTTTATTCGTCATCGTTCCATTCCTCCTTTAAGGTTTCTTTGAGAAGAGCACGTCCGCGGGAAAGCCGGGTCTTACATTGCTGACAGAAAGATGCAGGATATCACTGATCTCTTGTGTTGTATAATCTTCATAGTAAAAGAGATGCAGGACAATTCGGTATTTTTCAGGAAGTTTCATTACTGTGTCAAACAGAGTTTCTGATTCCGGTGTTTCGAAGGTTAATGTTTCCATATATTCTTCTAAGTTGCATTTATTTCTGTGCCAGAATGAGCGGGTGATATTCTTTGCTTTATTGATCGCAACCCGGATCAGCCAGGCACGGATATGTTCTTCTGTATCAAACTCTTTTTTATATGTGTGATACTGAATAAATGTATCCTGAACGACATCTTCTGCATCTTGTTGGTTCCTGCATATATTAAATGCAATCGCATACAGATGCTTTTGATATCGTTCGATTAAAACTTGTGTTGCTGGTTTCATGAGTACTCCTTTTTGGTGTTAGTGGGAAAACAGATGTTCATTTCTTAAGGCCTTTCACTTATAATACAAATGAAAATACGTAAAGGTTACAAATGGAGGTAAGAATATATGTTTTAACTATATCTTACTATCGAGCATAAGCATTTTACATTTTAAAATATACGTTGTAAACTATATTATGAAAAAATAACTTCGAAATAAGAGGTGAAAGATAAAATGTATCTGGTATCGGTGTATTTTGATGATAAAAGCAATAAAATAATTTCCGATTATATTAATAAGATTGCACAAAAGACAGGAAATACTTTTATGACGGACAATCACGTTCCTCCTCATCTGACGATAATGTCAGTAGAGGCAAGGGAGGAAGATAAATTGACAGAGGTGATGGGAAAGTTGGAGAGATATCTGACAAAAGGACAGATCCAGCTGGTCTCTGTCGGAGTGTTATTGCCATATGTACTGTATGTGACACCGGTCCTGAATCTGTATCTGGAAGATATGATCGAACAGGTACATGATATGGTAAAGAATATTCCGGAAGTCAGGATGAGCCGGTATTATCAGCCAATGCAGTGGCTTCCTCATATCACACTGGGAAAGAAGCTTTCCAAAGAGCAGATGCAGGAAGCATTTGCAGTTATGCAGGAACAATTCGTACCGATGGAAGTTACGGTATCGGAGATCGGGCTGGCGAAGACCAATCCACATCAGGATCTTGTAAGAATAGAATTAAATGATTAATTGCGGTGGAAAATAAAATGATTAACAGAGAAGATATGCTGGCACTGACCAGAAGAATGACAGTAAAGCGAACATCCATGACAAGAATTGCCGGAGGATATCTGGACCGGGATGGATATATAGACGGAACATTTAATACCGGATTTTTGAAATTGAGTCCGGATGACAAAGAAAAATTTACAGATAGCAAAATTCATTCCATTTGCAGATACGAATAAAAATCTGAAAGAATATGCATTTTCCGATGAGAAGACGAAAGGCGACAGTATGTGGAAACTGTTAATGGGAATGCGTGCGTGCGGTCTGAAAAATGATGCACTGATGGAGACTTTTTATGAAATTGTTGGTGAACGATATCAGTCAGAGGGAGACTATGCCATTTTCGTATTTCATGACCGATACGATATTCCGGCAAAAGGGAAAGATCATGTCTGTCAGGGTGAATCTGAAGAAATGTTTGAATACTTAATCTGTGCCATCTGTCCGGTAAGTGGAGATTACGAACCGGGAGAACCGGAATGTGGATTCTTATTTCCGGCATATATGGACGGCGGGGCGGCCATGAATTATGTGGATGTATATCAGAAAAATCAGGAATATCCGCATACAGAGCTTTTGAAATTACTTGGAGTATATGAGATAGAGAAAATTTCTTATAAAGGTGTTTAATGGTTTCAAATTCATCTGGGATATCTTATAATATAAAGGATTGAGTTTAGAGGAAAAGGTAGGAATATACAATGCATACAATGAAAAAATTCATTCGGTATTATGCCCCGTATAAGGCGGTATTCTTTCTGGATCTGATCTGTGCGGCAGTCATAAGTCTGGTGGATCTCGCATTTCCACAGATTTTACGTACGCTTACGAAGACGTTGTTTACAGAATCAGCAGATCACATACTGCATGCCTTGCTTCCGATTGGGGCAGGATTGCTTGCAATTTATATATTACAGGCGCTTTGTAAATATTATGTAAGCTATCAGGGACATATGATGGGAGCCAATATGGAACGCGATATGAGGCAGCAGCTTTTTGAGCACTATGAAAAACTGTCATTTTCATATTATGACCAGAATAATTCCGGGCAGATGATGAGTAAGCTGGTATCAGATCTTTTCGATATCTCGGAGTTTGCACATCATGGACCGGAGAACTTATTTATTTCACTGATTAAGATTGTCGGATCGTTTGTATTTTTGTTCCTGATCAACTGGAGACTTGCGATTCCACTTTTAGTTCTTGTAGTGTTCATGTTGGTTTTCTCCTATGGACAGAACAAGAGAATGCAGGCGACATTCATGGATAACCGGCGGAAGATCGGGGATGTCAATTCCAGTCTTCAGGATACACTGGCAGGAATCCGTGTCGTACAGTCTTTTGCAAATGAAGAGATTGAGCGGGAGAAGTTTAAAAAGAGTAATCAGGGATTCCTGATTTCCAAGGATGCAAACTATAAGTGCATGGGAAGTTTTATGAGCGGAAACTTATTCTTTCAGGGGATGATGTATCTGATTACGCTGGTATTCGGCGGCTGGCTGATTGCACAGGGAAGATGGAAGCAGTGGATCTTGCGATGTATGCGCTTTATATCGGTATCTTTATCAGTCCGATTCAGATTCTGGTAGAGCTTACCGAGATGATGCAGAAGGTCTTTCCGGTTTCCGGCGTTTTCTGGATGTTGTGGAGACGGAGCCGGAGATTGTAAATGCACCGGATGCGGAGCCACTTGAAAATGTAAGGGTGAAGTGGAATATAAAAATGTTTCTTTCCATTACAGCGATGATGATACGCCGGTACTGGATCGGGTATCTTTTAAGATCCCGGCTGGCAGATCCATTGCCCTTGTGGGACCGTCGGGAAGTGGAAAGACGACGATCTGTTCCCTGCTTCCAAGATTTTATGATGTGACCGGAGGTGTGATCACGATCGACGGGCAGGATGTAAGAAAGCTGACACTGGAAAGCCTGAGAAGCCAGATCGGACTGGTTACAGCAGGATGTGTATCTGTTCTGTGGAAGTATTAAAGAGAATATCGCATATGGGAAGCCGGGAGCATCTATGGAAGAGATTGAAGACGCAGCAAGGAAAGCGAACATTCATGATTTTATTATGGAACTGCCGGACGGATATGATACATTTGTTGGTGAACGTGGAACAAGACTTTCCGGCGGACAGAAACAGAGAATCTCGATTGCAAGAGTATTTCTTAAGAATCCGTCAATCCTGATTCTGGATGAGGCGACAAGTGCACTGGATAATGAGAGCGAACGCTGGATCCAGAAGAGTCTGGAAGAGCTTGCAAAGAATCGGACAACGATTACGATCGCGCATCGATTATCAACAATCCGCAATGCGGATGAGATCCTTGTAGTGGCAGATAATGGAATCGCAGAGCGTGGAACACATGAAGAACTGTTAAAACAGGGCGGAATCTATGCGCATTATAATGAGATGGGATAGCAGAAGATAAGAAAAACGGAAGCTGCTCTGTGAGTAGAAACATAAAAATTATCAATAAAGAAATTTGCAAAAGAAAAAGATTGTCGTGAAAAGAATATATGATATAATTTACAAAGATATCAGCGGCAGAAAAGACAGTGCAAAACTGTAAAGGAACAGTAGAAATGATTGATATCAGTGAATAAAAACGGCCACAGAATAAGGCGGCAAATCATAAGAAACAGAGGTAGAATTATGGGAAAAATCAGAATTGGTATCGTTGGATACGGTAACATCGGACGCGGAGTAGAGCAGTCTATCAAGCGTAATGATGATATGGAATTAAAAGCAGTATTTACAAGAAGAGATCCTGCAAGTGTCAAGATCCAGACAGAAGGAGCAGAAGTAAAGCACTTGACGATATGGAAGCTATGAAAGATGAGATCGATGTTATGATTCTCTGCGGCGGATCAGCAACAGACCTTCCGGTGATCGGACCTAAGGTAGCTGCATCTTTCAACACGATCGACAGCTTTGACACACACGCAAAGATTCCGGAGTATTTTGCAAATGTAGACAAAGCAGCAAAAGAAGGAAAGAATGTCAGCATCATCTCAGTAGGCTGGGATCCGGGAATGTTCTCTCTGAATCGTCTGTATGCAGAGTCTATCCTGGTACAGGGAAGCACTTATACATTCTGGGGAAAAGGGGTCAGCCAGGGACACTCTGATGCAATCCGCCGTATCGAAGGTGTGAAGAACGGAATCCAGTATACGGTACCGATCGAAGCAGCGGTTGACCAGGTAAGAAGCGGAAGCGAACCGGAGTTGACAACAAGACAGAAACATTTAAGAGAGTGTTATGTAGTAGCAGAAGAAGGAGCAGATAAAGCAGCCATTGAAGAGGCAATCAAGACAATGCCGAACTACTTTGATGAATATGATACAACGGTAACATTTATCACAGAAGAAGAATTAAAAGAAAACCACAGCAAGATGCCTCACGGTGGATTCGTGATCCGTACCGGTGAGACAGGATGCGAAGGCAACAAGCATGTGATCGAATATTCTCTGAAACTGGATTCCAACCCGGAATTCACAGGAAGTGTTCTGGTAGCTTATGCACGTGCTGCACACAGACTTCTAAGAAAGGTGAATCAGGAGCAAGAAGCGTATTCGATATCGCACCGGCTATGCTGTCTCAGATGACACCGGAAGAGTTAAGAGCACATATGTTGTAAGAGATAATTAATAAAAATGTATACAAGTTCTATCGTAGACTATTAATGTTGTGATGGAATATAAGGAGCAGAAGTAAAAAAATCAGGCATCGGAGGCGAAATGAAAACTCGTTTCCGGTGCCTGATTTTGTAGAAACTACGGATGATGATTTTGCGGGTCTTTGACAATATTTCCATAAGAAAATGTAATGTGAAATTCCTCGTAAGTTTTGATAAGGCGGAGAGTGCTTTTAGTAAAAGAAAGAAGCTATCTAAAATGAGAGCTTTTTACGTACAATACCGAAACGTACGATCGGTCAGAATTCTCGCAAAATATCAGTCCAAGCGGCAACATCACAATAATCATAATCGCAGAAGTAAACCATGAAACCGCATCCGTCAGGGACATAATCCCGAAATTATAAATCGCACGGTACAGGTAAAGTCCCGGAACCATGATCACGATAGAAGGCACGGTAAGCGAGATTTCTTGGATATCCATTACTCTTTTTAATAAAAGAAGCAAGCAATCCGGCAGTCAGAGCCCCGATAAATGCGGCGGCGGCCGGAGGCATATGTGTGAAATCAACAAGTTCAAGCCGGAGTGTATTGGCAATGGCACCAATAAATGCAGCCGTTGCCGCCATCGAATGAGAACTGTTGAACATGATCGAGAAACCGAATACTCCGCAAAAGCTTGCAATCACACGGAAAATCAGACGGGCAGCAGCACTTAGATGCAGTGCCGTAAAATCGGCCGGTTCCAGATGCAGAAGTAAAGCCATGATCCATGCAAATAAAGTGGCAACCATAACGATAATGATTGCATAAGTAAGCCGCTCCAGTCCCGAACGCAGATCCAGTTTTGCAAGGTCGATCCCGCTTGTAATAAATGGAAATCCCGGGATGATGAACAGCATCGAGCAGATATAACCAGCTTCATGAAATTCCGGAATGTGAAAGACAAGTTCCGCAAGTTTCAGAAAGACTGCATAGGTAAAACATGCTGCTGAAACAGAGACTGCTATATTCAAAAACAGTGTGTAATTGTGTTTGATCAGTTTCGTCCGGATCAAATTACCAATCCCGGCGGCAATAAAAGCAAGAGCCATCTCAACCGGTCCGCCTCCGAGTAAAAAAGTAAAACCGCAGCAGGCAAGAGCTGCGGCAAGCCCCAGCTTTGCAGGTGAATAAAGAGCATGGATTTCTTCAATTTCATCCAGTCGTTTATGGATATCTTCACCGGTCATATGTGCTTCTTCTTCCGGAAAATGATCTACAAACTGTTCCATGCGGTAAAGCTTGGAGGTATTCACTCCCGTATTGGCAATACTCAACGACTGGGAAATACAATCGTTTCCATCGAAACAGTTAAATACAATGGACATCAATCCCACGTCTACCGTACAGGTTACACCAAGCTCTTTGGAAAGCCGGTTCATGGAAGTCCGTACACGCCATGCACCGGTTCCACAGGAGAGCATGATTAACCCAACACGGCCGATGACGGAAGCTTTCTCGATCAGTCCGGCTTCTGCAATCAACACATTACTGTCATCATTGGCGTAGTCATGCCATGGAATCTCCATATGATTTTTTTCCATAATATCAATAAAGTCAGAATTAGTTGTCTGCATAAATGATCGCCTCTGCTTTGGAAACGTGGCGTTCCAGATTTTTTAAGAAATGTGAATTCGGAAGGAAAACTCCGATCTCATCATAACGGGTATTATCTTCAACAAGAGAATCCTGTCCATAGAATACATAGGACATAGGAAGCTCTTTCTGAAGTTTTATGACAATATCCAGAATAGCAGAATAAGCTTCTGCTTCGGTTTCTTTTAATTTTACGGTATCCGGTAATTCACGGATCAACAGTACACCGTTATTCTTTTCCAGAATGTTTTGTTCCGGTTCCATATCGTCAGATGTATAAGAATGGCTGTAGCAGTATGCCTGTGCCAGAAAAATATTCTTTGGAGCTCCGAGATCTGTATATACCTCATGGAAATGACGGTATTCCCGTTCATGAATCGATCTCTTATATTCAGGAAGTAACATTCCGTTTTCATCTGTCATGATCATCGGATTCTGTTTTCCGTCCGCATTGAACCGATAGGGAATCAGGAATGCATTTCTTAAAAGATCAAAGACTGTATTCTGACAGATAGCCATCAGAAACGCAGATAAATCCCGATTGCGATAAGAATTAAAAAGAGCCTGTGCGAATTCTGTAGATGACGGAGAATCGGGAAGGTCTACCCCATCGTTACTGAATAAATAACTGCAGAATGTTTCCATCAGTTTTTCACATGCCCATTTATCTTCGGATATTTTCTTAAATAAGATTTCTGATTTTTCTTCTCTGGGAAAAAGTGTTTTTTCCTCCATAATAAAGCGCTTCCTTTCATATTTTCATCCGAATAAATTATACAACTGTGATAAAGATAAGTGAAAACTATAATTGATATAATGGATATATGATTATGGTATGCCAGAAAAGTTATCGGTGGCAGCTTCTGTAGATAGTTGGTTGATGATTTGAAAGGGATATTTGATATAGTTTAAAACTATGACAAATACACATTTTTTGTATTATACAAGTTTATCAATACAAATTATAATAAATCTATCGATTGAGAACATCATCAAGAATATGAAAAATATAAAAGAAAGCCATCAAGGACAACAAAAAAGACAGAAAACATAAGTCCCTGGCGGCAAGGAGGAAATAATCATGAACACACCATTTCGTTACGACTTTGTAGGAAGTTTTTACGCCCACAGAAATTAAAAGACGCAAGAAAGAATTTCGAAGAAGGGACAATCTCACAGGAAAAACTGACCGCAGTAGAAGATGAATGCATCCTGGAACTGGTGGCAAAGATTAAGGAACTTGGATATCATGTGATCACGGACGGAGAATTCAGAAGATCGACATGGCATCTGGATTTCATGTGGGGATTTGAAGGTATCGAGCATCAGAAGACAGTAGAGGGGAATACAACATTTGACGCAGAAGCTGCAATGATTGATGATACATACATGACGGGAAAGATTTCAGTAAAGAATCATCCTTTCGTAGAGCATTTCAATTCATCAAAGCATTAGAAGATGAAATACTGTCGCAAAACAGACTATCCCGTCACCGGGACAGTTCTATGCATACTTTACCGGGGCACAGCTTCTGAATACAACATTAGAAATCTATGGATCGGAAGAAGCATTTGCGAGGATGTGATTAAGGCATACGGTGAATTCGTGCAGGAAATCTATGCAGCAGGCTGCCGTAACCTTCAGTTTGATGACTGCGTATGGGGCGGAATGTAGATGCGAAGATGGCAGTTGCATTGACCGGAAGAACAGGACAGAGACTGGAAGATTACAAGAAACTCCTTCTGGAACTGAATAACCAGGTAGTAGCACAGGCACCGGAAGATCTGGTGATCAATACACATGTATGCCGTGGAAATTATCATTCTACATTCTTCAGTTCCGGAGCATATGATTCCGTAGCGGATTTGTTATTCGGAGAAGAAAATGTAAATGCATATTATCTGGAATATGACGACAAGAGATCCGGCGGATTTGCACCACTTGCAAAGGTATCCGGCGATAAGAAGGTCGTACTTGGACTTATAACAACCAAGACACCGGAACTGGAAGACAAAGAAAAAGTAATCTCAAGAATCCACGAAGCAGCAAAATATGTTCCGCTTGACCGCTTATACTTAAGTCCGCAGTGCGGATTTGCATCCTGCGAGATCGGTAATAAGCTGACAGAAGAAGAACAGTGGGCAAAGCTTAAGCTTGTAAAAGAGATTGCCGACGAAGTCTGGTCAGACAGATAAGCCAGAACAGATTGGCCATAAGCCAGCCGATACTGGTAGCAATGGCAGGGGCTGCCAGCCGAATGAGGAAGAAGAACCAGGTTAAGATTACGCGAAGTGCAATCTGGAGCGTACTTCCGGCTAACGTCAGAACCATTTTCCCAAGTCCGTTATAAGTACCGGTGAAGGTTCCGCCGGCAGGAAATTTCTGGAATTTATCAGAACAGAAGGTCTGATGTCATAAACGTACAATTCGTTATGGAGACAATAAAAATCGTTCTGTCATCTGGAAGTATGATATACTGATAACAAGACCTGCAAAAAAGATGGAGGTGGACTACATGGATGTTGCAACGATGGTAGCGATTAATAACCTGAATATGGTTACAGTGATGGCAGTACAGGCGGCAAATAATGTAATCACGATCGTAAATGGAGAAAGGATGGAAGAAGATATGGATGGTTCAATGTTAGATCAGTATATGGGAAAAGATTGTACGGTAAGTCTGTTCAACGAAGTAGGAGCAATCAAAGGAAAACTCATGGACGCAGATATACAGTGGGTAAAGGTTGATACCAAGAAGGGAACACAGCTGATTAACAGAAATATGGTACGGAATATTACTTTGATAATAAATAGAATGAATAAAAATAGTTGTTTACGAAAAAGTCAGAAATCAGTAAAAATGAGTTGACATTTCGTGCAAGTGTTTCTATACTTAAACATGTGGATAAAACACGGGGAGCTTGTGTACCAGGCTGAGAGGAAGTTAAGAACTTCGACCCATATACCTGATTTGGATAATGCCAACGTAGGAATGTATGACGTAGATTTTAGGAGAGATGCATTGAGTTGGTATCTCTCTTTTTTGTTGCTATGTGACGTAAATCAGGAACAATAGAATATCGGATAAGTTGAGAGTGAACGAGAGTTCACGAAGGGGTGCACCACCACGGGTGTATTTACTTCGTGAACTCTTTTTTTTATCTGACAAGTACTTTTGAAGTATGATCCGGGAAAGGAGAACGCATGATTATCGTAAATGGAAAAGAAATCAATTTGACAGAGGATACGACTGTTGCAGAATATCTGGAACAGAATCAGTATCAGGTAAAAAGAATCGCTGTAGAGTTAAATGGAGATATTCTTCCGAAATACAGCTATTCCGATACCATGTTAAAAGACGGCGACCGTCTGGAAGTTGTGACATTCGTGGGAGGAGGCTAACATTCATGGAAGAAACCGGATTAGAAAATATGACGGAGAATACAGAGAAAGAAAAAGTACTTAGTAAAGAAGCGATTGTGGCAGCATTAAATGAGAGACATTCTCCGGAGAAACAGAAACTTCTGTCAGCGGGGAGGGTTGCAATCGCCGGGCTTGGCGGATTGGGGTCAAACGTGGCATATGCACTTGCAAGAATCGGAGTCGGCCATCTGCATCTGATTGATTTTGATGTGGTGGATATCACGAATCTGAACCGGCAGCAGTATTTTATGGAGCATATCGGGATGTATAAGACAGATGCGCTGAAATCATTATTGTTAAAGATCAATCCATATCTGGATATCGATACAGATTGCGTAAAAGTCACAGAAAAAAATCTTACAAAATTATTTTGTGACGACCTGATTGTGTGTGAAGCATTCGATAATCCAGAAGCGAAAGCAATGCTGGTAAATGGAATACTGGAACATTTTCCGGAAAAGAAACTGGTATCGGCAACCGGTATGGCAGGATACGGAAGCAGTAATACGATTCGCACACAGAAGTTAATGAAGAACTTTTACCTGTGCGGAGACCGCGAGACGGCACCAACGTATGGAAATGGCCTGATGGCACCAAGAGTGGCCATCTGTGCAGCGCATGAAGCAAATATGATCACACGTCTGATTCTTGGGGAAGAGGATGTGTAGGAAGACAGGTAAGAAACATAAGATTCATGCCGCAAAAAAGATAGATAAATAAGAAAGCATGAGCAGAAAATAATAGGAAAGAAGGTCCTGATTATGGATAAAAAAGAAATAAAAAATACAGATACATTTACACTTGGAGGAAAAGAGTTTACTTCTCGTTTTATATTAGGTTCAGGAAAATTTTCACTGGATTTGGTGAAAGCATGTGTGGAAAAAGCAGGGGCACAGATTATCACACTGGCACTCCGTCGTGCAAATGAAGGCGGTCTGGCAAATATTCTGGATTATATTCCGGAAGATGTGACACTTCTTCCGAATACATCAGGAGCCAGAAATGCAGAAGAAGCGGTACGTATTGCCAGACTTTCCAGAGAAGTCGGATGTGGCAATTTCGTCAAAGTGGAAGTGGTAAGAGATTCGAAATATCTCCTTCCGGATAATTATGAGACGATCAAAGCTACAGAAATTCTTGCAAAAGAAGGATTCGTGGTTATGCCGTACATGTATCCAGATCTGAATGCTGCAAGAGATCTTGCAAATGCCGGTGCAGCATGTATCATGCCGCTTGGCGCACCGATCGGATCAAATAAAGGGCTTAGCACAAAAGACTTATTCAGATCCTGATCGATGAGATTGATCTGCCGATCATCGTAGATGCCGGAATCGGACGTCCGTCCCAGGCATGCGAGGCAATGGAGATGGGGGCAGCCGCAGTTATGGCAAATACAGCAATTGCGACTGCGGGAGATGTACCGGCGATGGCAGAAGCATTTAAGAAAGCAATCGAAGCGGGCAGAAGTGCATACCTTTCCGGACTTGGAAGAACGATCGAGCGCGGTGCAAGTGCTTCGTCACCTCTGACAGGATTTTTGCAGGATTAGGAGGAATGACTGATGGAAACAAAGCATGAAGATACACATATCAATGAAAGCATTCTAAGTGAGGCGATTCTGGAAGACCAGAAGAAGAACCGGATCGATCATATGACTTATCTTCCGGGTATGGAGGATATCGGATCAGAGATCCTCGACCAGGTCGTAACAGCGATGGAAGCTTACGATTATAATACATATACAGCAGAAGATGTAAAACGTGCACTGGCACATACAGAGCGGACTCCGGAAGATTTTCAGGCATTATTGTCTCCGGCGGCGTTACCGTTTCTGGAAGAGATCGCGCAGGCAGCGCAGATGGAAACGAGAAAGCATTTTGGTAACAGTGTCTATATGTTTACACCGATCTATATCGCAAATTACTGCGAGAACTATTGTATCTACTGCGGTTTCAACTGCCATAACAAAATTAATCGTGCACAGTTAAATGCCGAAGAGATTGAAAAAGAAATGGCAGCAATTTCTAAGACAGGCCTGCAGGAAATATTGATTCTTACAGGGGAAAGCCGTAACAAATCTACCGTAGAATATATCGGTGAAGCATGTAAAATTGCCAGAAAATATTTTAAAGTCATAGGTCTGGAAATCTATCCGGTGAATTCAGATGAATATGCATATCTGCATGAATGTGGAGCAGATTATGTAACGGTATTCCAGGAGACATACAATTCGGATAAATATGAGACACTTCATCTTGCAGGGCATAAGAGAATCTACCCGTATCGTGTAAATGCACAGGAAAGAGCATTGAAAGGCGGTATGCGCGGAGTTGGATTCGGAGCACTTCTGGGGCTGGATGATTTCAGAAAAGATGCATTTGCGACCGGATATCATGCTTACTTATTACAGAGAAAATATCCACATGCAGAGATCGCATTTCTTGTCCGAGACTTCGTCCGATCATCAATAATGACCGGATCAATCCGATGGATGTGCATGAACCGCAGCTTCTTCAGGTAGTGTGTGCATACCGCCTGTTTATGCCATTTGCAAGCATCACGGTTTCGACAAGAGAGTGTGAAAGAGTCCGCGATAATCTGGTGAGTATTGCTGCAACGAAGATATCTGCAGGCGTAAGTACGGTATCGGAAGTCATGTAGAAGATATCGAAGACAAGGGTGACGATCAGTTTGAAATCTCGGATGGACGTTCGGTGGATGAGGTCTATCAGGCACTTCTGAAACACAATCTTCAACCGGTGATGAGTGATTATATTTATGTGTAACAGGGAGCATCTTGTGTTAAAAACATGCCGAATACAGCTGAAAGGAGTTGTCAGTGATAAAATCTGTAAACAATCAGGACTTTAAAATCATTGCAGTCAGCAATCGGAAATTATGCAACCGCCCGTTTTTAGAGCAGATAGAAAGAGTCTGCAAGATACATCCGGAAGCTGTGATCTTAAGAGAAAAAGATCTGACAGAAGAGGAATATGGGACATTGGCAAAAGAAGTAATGAATATTTGCAGCCGTTTATCAGGTGTCTTGTATTCTTCATAATTTCTGGAAGACTGCACTAGAACTGGGATGTACATCTGTACATCTGCCACTTCCGATTTTGCAAAAAACAACTGATAAAGAAAAGAAAAAATTTACAAAGATTGGAATTTCTATACATTCTGTAGAAGAAGCGAAAGAAGCAGAGCGATTGGGAGCTTCCTATCTTACGGCAGGGCATATCTATGCGACAGATTGTAAGAGGGGATTACCGCCAAGAGGATTGGGATTCTTAAAAGAAGTTTGCCGGGAAGTCAGCATTCCGGTGTATGGAATAGGCGGAATAAAGTTCGATGAAGAACAGTGGAATGATATGAAAAAATGTGGAGCAGTTGGAGGATGTGTTATGTCCGGAATGATGGAAATATAGTAATCGAAATAAAACAGCTCATTTTTAAAAGAGCAGGAAAGCCTTCTGAGTCGGTACTCGGAAGGCTTTTGCTTTGCACTGGCATATAAGTGCATATCAGATAGTACTTTACAAAATTATTTCTAAGTGTTATATTAATACAAAAATGAATAGTTCAAAATTGAAATAAAAAGGAGACCTACATATATGAACACAGGAATCGAATTTGCAGAAAAGCTGTCAAAGGCATACAGTGAGACCTGCAAACCGTTATGCCATGAACTGAATATTCCACAGACCGCATTTGACATCTTACTTTTCCTGGCGAACAACCCAGAATACAAAACTGCCAGAGACATCGTAGAAATACGAAAAATTAAAGCCAATCTTGTATCGGTAAATGTGGATAAACTCGTGAATGAAGGCTATCTGGAGCGGAAAGTGTAGAAGGTGACCGAAGAAAGTCAATCTGATCTGTACAGAAAGTCAAAAGAGATTATCAAGAAGGACAGAAACTTCAGCAGTCGTTCGTTGAAAAACTATTTGAAGGAATGGATGAAGATACAAGAAAAGCACTTCAAAAAGGAATGGCGCATATGGAAGCGAATATAGAGAAGATGTTGGAGGAAAAGAACTAGATGAATACAATATTAATGATTATCGTAACATTTTTCGCGGGGATGGGAGCCGGACTCGGAACCGGATTTGCAGGAATGAGTGCGGCGGCAGTGATCAGTCCGATGCTGATCACATTTCTTGGAATGGATCCATATATGGCAGTCGGAATTGCACTTTCATCAGATGTACTTGCAAGCGCAGTATCTGCCTATACATATGGAAAGAATAAGAATCTGGATGTGAAGAATGGTCTGATCATGATGGTCAGCGTACTTACTTTTACCGTTGTGGGAAGTTATGTGTCCAGTCTGGTACCATCTACAACGATGGGAAATTTCTCGGTATTTATGACATTCTTGCTCGGCATTAAGTTCATCGTAAAACCTGTCATGACAACAAAAGAAGCCATGGAAAAAGTATCGCCGAAGAAACGTGCGGTGCAGTCGTTAATCTGTGGTGTCATGATCGGATTTATCTGTGGATTTATCGGTGCCGGAGGCGGTATGATGATGCTTTGATCCTGACCTCTGTCCTGGGCTATGAGCTTAAGACGGCGGTAGGAACGAGTGTGTTCATCATGACATTTACTGCCCTTACCGGTGCAGTTTCGCATTTCGCAATCGGGGGAATGCCAAATATAGCGGTGTGGATCTTATGTATTGTGTTCACACTGTTGTGGGCAAGGATTGCGGCAGTATTTGCGAATAAGGCAACACCGAAGACATTGAACCGGGCGACGGGTGTGATATTAGTGGTTCTTGGGATTGTGGTTATGGCATTTTCTATTTTAAATTAATAGAGAGCAGGAAGAAATTAATATTATAGGAGAGAATAAAAGGTATTAATAGAAAAATAATATGGTGTTTTGTTTATTATGCATTCTACAGGGACTGCCGGTGGCAGGTCCTGTAGAAAGAAAAACATTGCTTATAATTCTTTAATATTTCCTTTCTCTATATTTTCTTTGAGTATCTGGTCTGTTACTTTATATAAAGTCTCAGATCCCAGCTGCGTTTTCCGTTGTCTTCCGTATACCTGTTCGGAAGTAACCTGATGCTCACGCCAGTCGCCACCGCCGTTACTGTTATTGAGAAGCAATGGCTGCAGGTTATCCAGGGAATGTGCAAATTTGGATTCCGGTGTCCGGTAATTTTCGAATTCATCAAAGAGTGCAGTCAGTTCTTTTTTCTGATCTTCTGGTAACAGTGAGAAGATCCGTTCTTTGGCAGCATCTTCACGTGCTTTCTGCGTCTTTAATCCTTCTGTATCGTAGGCATAAGTATCTCCGGCGTCAATTTCCACAATGTCATGGATCAGGCACATGATCATAACTTTTGCGATATCGACGGGTTCATTGGCATAATCTTTTAACAGGTATGCCATAATTGCCATATGCCAGGCATGTTCCGCATCGTTTTCACGTCTTCCGTGTCCGGAAGGTGGGTTTGTCTTAATATATTCTTTTCTTTATCAATTTCGAGAATGAAATCAAGTTGTTGTTTTAATCTTTCATTCATGTTGAATTCCTCCTTGTATGATTGGTACGAACAAACTATAAGATAGTATAACATAAATGAAAGTAGGATGAAAAGCAAAAACACAGAAAACATATAAAACATATTGACTTGATAGGAAAACGATGTTAAACTCCAGTTATTAAAAGATAAAAGATCTCAGAAGGCAGGTGCAGGAAGTAATGAAACAGATATTATGCTTTGGGGATTCGAATACGTGGGGGTTAGATGGAGAGACCGGAAAGCGTTTTCGTGGGAAGAACGATGGACCGGAATCTTACAGGAAAAACTGGCGGACCGAGATGTTAGAATTGTTGAGGAAGGTCTGTGTGGAAGAACGACCATATTTGAAGATCCGCTTCGCCTGGGAAGACGGGGAACAGAATTGCTTCCGACATTATTGGAGACGCACACGCCGGATGCAGTCGTATTGATGCTTGGAACGAATGACTGCAAAACCATATTCGGAGCGTCAGCAGAAATCATCGGAAAAGGAATTGCCAGGCTACTTGAACAGATTAATCAGTATGCAGATAAGATGAAGGTTCTTGTGATATCTCCGATCTATCTGGGAAAAAAGGTATGGCAAGACGGATATGATCAGGAATTTTCGCCAGAATCCGTAGAAGTATCAAAGAAATTAGAACTGGTATATGAAAAAGTGGCCGGAAAGTATGGCAAACGATTCATGCGGGCAGCAGATTATGCGAGTCCGTCGGAAGCAGATCAGGAGCATATGGATGGACAGAGTCATAAGATTCTTGCAGATGCGATTTATAGAAAATTAGAAGCAGAGATTTTATAGAAAAGATAAAAATCCGTTGTCAGTCAATGGTATGTCCTGTTTTACTGGAGTTCCGATAAAGGGAACATATCAGGATAAGACAACGGATTTTCTGCTATCTTTTGGATGTAACTTCTGCAACGGATTTCCCGGTGATTAATTCCATTACCGTACTTTTGGCATCGATAGCGGTAAACACTCCTGCAAGAATGAAAATGGCCCCGAGATATCCCATCTCCGTGAGTTTCTCATGCAAGAAGATGAAGGAAAAAATCGCTGCAAAGATCGGTTCCAGGGAGAACAGGAATCCGGTATTCTCCGGTGTTGTATATTGCTGCACAACAGTTTGTACAACGAATCCGTAAGCTGAGGACAAGAGAGCAAGTCCAAGAACGGAGATCCAGTCCAACGCGGTGCTCGGAAATATCGGGGATCCGAACACCAGCAGACCGATTATGGAATAAAGACAGGTAAAGCCCTGCTGGTAGACTCCGAGTGCAAGTGGATCTACCTGTCTGGTAAAATAGCTGTTTAATACAATATTGATTGAATAACTGAAAGCCGAAAGCATACAAAGCAGCGTTCCGGGCTTGACAGCAAATATATCACCGCCGTTGATCAGTACCATTCCGATTAATACGATAATGATTCCAAGCCTGACATGATGCTCCGGAAGTCTCCGGGAAATAACTGCATGAATGACCGGAACAAGCACAACGGTGGTGCTGAGGATGAATCCACTCTGAGAAGCAGTGATTGTATTTAATCCGTAAAGGATTGGCGTAAGGTTTGTAAAAAGCAGAAAGCCGGTGATGGCACTGTAGAGTAAAAGTCTTTTATTAACGTTCAGTAATCTTTTGAAAAATATAAGTACCAGAATCAGAAATGCGATTCCTGTACGCAGAGCCATCAGCATCAGAGGGGAAAGTCCCTCAATTCCAAGTTTCATAAATATATAAGAAGTTCCCCATGCCATAGAGCAGGTTGTAAGAATCAGATTGGCTTTTTTGTCGACATAATTGGCGATTCCTCCTATGTAATAGTTTTCTTGTTTTTTATTATATAGTAGAATAGAATAGATGCCAATGGGGACGTGAAAAAGTGGCTTTTTCAGTGTCCCCTATGGCTTACAAAGCACATATATTAATAACAAAAGCATCTGGAGTTAATGTATGACCAGTCAAAAACTAGAAAATCTTTTAAATCTTGCACTGAATTCCGCGGAAGATGAGCGGGAAAAATCCTTGAATTTAAATGTTGGATATGATCCGCTTGACCGGGAATGGGATCTGATCATCAAATATTCCGTAAATCTGGACCGAGTCAGGAAGATAGCATCCAAAGTAACAGAACTTCAAAATGAATATGCAGTCATCCGAATTACAGAATCCAGAATCGACATCTTATCGGGAATTCCGGAAGTTGAATATGTAGAAAAACCAAAACGGCTGTTTTTCAGGCGGCAGAAGGAAGGCGTGTGTCTTGTATCAATGCGGTACAGGATACACGCCTTTCTCTGTATGGACAGGGAATATTGGTTGCAATCATAGATTCGGGAATCGATTATGCGAATATAGATTTTCGAAATGCGGACGGAAGCACGAGGATTCGGTATCTGTGGGATCAGTCTCTGAATCCGGCAGATGGGGAAACAGCACCGGTTGGATACAGCATCGGTGTGGAGTATACGAAAGGACAAATAGATGAAGCATTAAATGCACAAACTGTATCAGAACAGAGAAGGCTTGTGAGAAGCCAGGACATTTCCGGACACGGTACGGCAGTGGCGGGAGTAGCAGCAGGAAATGGAAGTAACAGTGGAGGACGTTATGCCGGAGTTGCCATGCAGAGTGAATTGATCGTTGTAAAACTTGGTAATCCATACAGGAAGGATTCCCAAGAACGACAGAGCTAATGATGGGGATCGATTATATAATAAGAAAGGCACTGGAGCTTCGGAAGCCTGTAGCTGTGAATATCAGTTTTGGAAATACATACGGCGGACATGACGGGACGACACTTCTGGAGCGCTATATCGATGATGTGTCTAATATATGGAAGAGTGTATTTTGCATCGGAACCGGAAATGAAGCGGCAAGTGCCGGGCATACTTCCGGTAGAATTATTTCAGAAGGAGAAGAGACAATCCAGCTTGCAATTCAGAGCAGACAGTCATCGATCAGTATCCAGATATGGAAAGAATATACGGATCAAATAGAGATTTCGATCATCAACCATCGGGAGTGCGGGTCGGACGGTACCGGAGATATTGGGACCACATCGCTTCCGAATCGGTCAGACAGAAATATTGCTTTATTATGGGGAACCAAGTCCTTACAGCATTTCCCAGGAAATCTATATAGATCTGCTTCCGGTAGAAGTTATCTGACAGAAGGAATATGGAGAATTGTTCTAAGTGCCGGGAAGATCGTGACAGGACAATATGAAATGTGGCTTCCAAGCGACAATGTATTGAACCGTGGAACAGGATTCTTGTTTCCAACAGATGCTACGACGCTCACAATTCCATCTTCTGCCAGCCGTGCAATATCCGTAGGAGCATATGACGCAAGGACATTTGCATATGCGGATTTTTCGGGAAGAGGATTTACCAGACTTACAAATATGGTGAAACCGGATCTTGTGGCACCGGGAGTGGAAGTTATGACAACAACAGTGGGCGGAGGATATGCGGCATTTACAGGAACATCCTTTGCCACGCCATTTGTGACAGGAAGTGCAGCGCTTTTGATGGAATGGGGGATTGTGAGAGGAAACGATCCATATCTATATGGGGAAAAGGTGAAGGCGTATCTGAGACGTGGAGCGAAAAAAGTACCGGGATTTGACGAGTATCCGAATGAGGAAGTGGGGTATGGGGAGGACGTTATAATAAGGTTACATTGAAGAAAGTCAGTAAAATCAAGTGTTTCCGTTCATTTTCCCAACACAGAAACGAAGCACTTTCACCATGATTTTGAAGAAAATCTGCCCGGGTTGGATTCAAAATGATATGGAAAGAAAGAATTTGTAGCAATGACGTAACATGAACAGTTGGTTCTGTTACAGACAACAGTTTAAACGAAAGAGAGGTCATAGGGATATGAAACTGACTTATACAAATGTAAATGGATACCTGATTCCGAACCTCACCTATAAATCCGGTGAGCAGATGGAACAACTTGGCAAATATGGATTCTTACGCAGAGATTATCTGAAGAACCATCGGAATTCAACGTATCAGGTGATGCTTTTACAGGATTCCATTGGAGGGCATCTTCTGGAAGTGGACAAGGCAGCCAGAGAACGGGAAGAAGTGCTCCTGAAGCAGTTGGAAGAAAAAGAACCACTGCCAGATAAGGAGAAAAATCAGATGACATGGGTAAGAGCAGCCAATCAGCACAGAGCGATTGCAGAAGAGATTATCCTGAAAGAATTGATTTATGTATAAGGAATGCCAGTAATCAATCTGGCAGGTAACTGATAAAAATAGAATATTGTGAGCGAAGTAAGGCGTGAGTCATAAAATATGGCTTGCGTCTTTCTTTTTGCCTGAAAGGAAGTGATAAGTTTGAACAAGAAGTTTTTGAAGCATTATATGGAAACCAATCCAGAAGGGACAGCACAGACCTATATCTTTCTGGTGGACAATCAGGATATAGCGTTGAATATTGTGATGTCAGGTTATCAGGCACTTTGCCTGGTGCAGGAAGATGACGGATATTATTTCAGTGCAGATTCCTTTATAGAGGAAATGAGGTCTATTCAGTTTACTGGAAGCTGTCAGAGTGCCTATCATTATGTGGCTGCCTGTACGGTGAAGTGGATGAATGATAAGTTACAGACATTTTTCAAAGACGCTGGTCTTGATGGAAAAGCAGGCTGGCAGTTGTTCAAAGAGAAAGAGTATCTTGGCAAATTGGATAATCAGAAAGAAGTTGAGAAACTACTGGAACAGTATATTCTTCGGTTTGAACGAGAACCGAAAGAACAACCGGAACTGAGCCGTTTTCATTTATTTGATGCAAAAGGGAATGTGAAAGGCGTCCGGGATATGGAGATTGTAGATTATCTGGTGGAGAATGTTCAGTTTTTTGTGGTAGGAATCACACCTTATTATTATGAACATGGTGCCTATTGGGAAGATCATAATGGGGTGAGAATGAAATACCGTATACAGAAGCTGATCTATCGAGATCAGATACAGAGTGGCGTAATTAAAAGAATTTATAATCTGCTGATTACACAGCCGAAAGTTCACCGGGAGGCATATGAACTAAATAAGCAGCCTGTGCGGTGGATTAATTTTAAAAATGGATATTATGATCCGATTACGGGTGAAATGCTGGAACACAATCCGGATTATCTGACAATCAATCAGATACCATTTCCCTATTATCCGGAAGACAGAGAGCAGGTGATGCAGGGCGGCGAAAATATCAAAAAATATCTTGCATCCTCTCTTCCAAATATAGAAGAACAGCAGACGTTCTGGGAGTATTTTGGATACTGCATGACACAGGATACGCAGTTTCAGAAATTCCTTACACTGAAAGGAAATGGTGGAACCGGAAAGTCTGTGGCAGTATCGCTGATTCAGCATGTAGTTGGAATCAACAATATGTCCAGCATTTCTTTACAGGATTTAAATAAACGATTCTATGCGACTGGAATGTATGGAAAGCTGTTAAATGCCTGTGCGGATATTCCCTGCAAAGCAATGGAGAACACAGATGTATTAAAGAAAGCAGTCGGTGAGGACACACTGATTTATGAGAAAAAAGGACAGGATGCAATTCATTTTCACTCTTATGCAAAGCTACTTTTTTCTACCAATGAAATGCCGCAAAATCTTGAGGACAAGTCAGATGCTTTTTACCGTAGACTACTGATTCTCGATATGAACCGGGTAGTAAAAAGTGGTGAAAAAGATCTGCACTTAAAGGAAAAGGTACAGGCAGAATCCGATTATGCAATTCATATGGCGATGATTGCATTGAAAAATCTGTACGAACAGGGAAAGTTCACGGAGAGCGAACACAGCAAAGAATGTGTAAGAGAAGTGCAACGGACGTCAGATAGTATCTGTGCTTTTATTGATGAGTCATTGGTGCGTGCTAAAGGAAAACGTCTGAAACGAAGTGAAGTGTTCCATATGTATGAGGAATACTGCAAAGAGAATGGCCGACAGGGGCATGGTAAATCCAACTTTTCAGGAATATGACAGATAAAGGTTTCCTTCTGAAGCAGTACAATGGTGAGTTCTATTATCAGGATATTGCAGTTAAGGAAGAAGATTTTTGTCCTGTAGATCCAGAAGAAAGAATACCTTTTGAAGAAACAGATATAGATTATAAACAGTTACAATTAAATATGAATCAGGGAATTAAGGGCATTTAGGGCAAAATAAGCAAAAAGAAATGTTACCGGAGCAGGAGAAATAACAAAGATAGCTGCCAGAGTACATAAAATTTTGCTTTTTTTACACTGATTGCCCTTTTTCAGGTATCAACGTTTTAGCTGATACAAATATAGGTTTTTCCCGAATTTGGGAGAAAGTCAAAAATAAATATTAAGAAAGTATGAGGTATGATTATGAGAATGATGAAAAACAACAATAATGAGACAGTTATGGTGATCGGGATTGATCATGGGTATGGAAACATGAAAACAGCCACCAGATGCTTTCCATCCGGTGTAGCCAGATATGACAAGGAGCCAATCTTCCAGAATAATCTTCTTGTTTACAATGGCATGTATTACCAGATCGGAGAGGAACACAAGGAGTTCTGTGCAGAGAAAACGCAGGACGAGGACTATTATGTGCTGACACTGGCGGCTATCGCAAGGGAACTGGATGGGAAAGGTATGAACCGGGCAAAGGTACACATTGCAGCCGGACTTCCACTTACCTGGGTAGCTACACAGAAAGAAGATTTCCAGAAATATCTTCTCCAGAATGAATGTGTGGATTTTACATTCCGCAATAAAGAATATCATGTGGAGTTTGCAGGAGCTGATATTTACCCACAGGGATTTGCAGCAGCTTTTTACCGTTTACAGGATTTCAAAGGAATCAACATGCTTGTGGATATTGGAAACGGGACTATGAACATCATGTATATCAATAATTCCCGTCCATTAGAGAAGAAATGCTTTACAGAGAAATATGGAGCGCACCAGTGTGTGCTTGCAGTCAGGGAATCTTTGTTGAAAGAACTGGGAACAGTGGTGGACGATCTGGTGATTGAGCAGGTGATCCGTACGGGAACTGCGGATATTGGTGAAAATATCTTTCGGTTATTCGTAAAGCTGCTGGAGATTATACAAAAGAATTTCCATAAGCTGAGAGAACGGAATATAATCCAGACTGATGCGTCTGTATGTGGTCGGCGGTGGCGGTTGTATGATCCAGAATTTTGGAGAATATGACAAGAGGCGGGTAACGATTGTACGGGATATCTGTGCCACAGCGAAAGGTTATGAAGCAATGACCGTAAGGAAAATCCAGAGAAACGGAGGGATGCTTGTATGAGAAAAGAACGGAAAATCATCAATACAAATATCCGTTTGAATCTTTGTGATGAACAGGACAGGCAGGCATGGGAATATTTGCAGACGATGGACAGGAAAAAATATAAATCGTACACCAGAGCAGTTGTAGTTGCTTTAAACGATTATTTTTCCAGAGAGTACCGGAATGAAGCAGATCCGTATCTGGAAACCAGAGAAAAGGAAGATGCTTTTCTGGAAAGGGTGGAAACAGCTATCCGGGATGGAGTAAAAGAATCCGTTCCGATGGCTATGGCGAAGAACCTGATTGAAATGCTTGTACCGTTTGTAAAAGAATCGGTAGGAGAAATTAATCTGTCGGACAGAACACTAACAATGGAGAAAACGGATGGAGAGATCGCAGAAGATAATCTGGACTGGGAGAAAGAAGCTGATATGGATGCAGCACTGGATTTTGCGGATAGTTTTTAGCTGTCTGTAAAAGGAAAAGCAGTCCGGTTTGCATAAAATAAATCGGACTGCCTTAAGTGGAGCTATTCTTTTTTCTTGGGTAAGGACGTTTATCATCTGTCAGGTTTAGCAGATAGTCAACGCTGGTGTTATGAAATTCAGCCAGTTTAATCAGAATGTGAGTAGGGATATCGACATCACCACATTCATAATTACTGTAAATACGCTGACTGCAATTCAGAATTTCACCCATATTCTTCTGCGTAAGGTCACGATCTTCACGCAGATCCCGTATTCTCTGATACATGCGTTTCACCTCTAGCATAATAATAACTTAGCGAGATATTCACTATTGAAATATAGCGAGAAATTCGCTACACTGAATTTAAAAATGCAGAAGGGAGAAGTACAGAGTGAAAGAGAAAGTGAAAAAGGTGCTGGTGTGGATTTTGAATTTGTTTTATTTTGTGGATATTTCTATGTTTTATTCGTGAATCTGGTATGTGGATTTGGATATGGAGGGATAAGCAGCAGAGGACAGGCAATAAAGATTTTATGTGCTTCGTTCTTCCTTGCAGTGGGACTTCCCGGATTGATCTGGTATCAGCATCGCAGACTTATGAAACTGGAGAATTTATTGCATGACCTGTTTGAAATTTGCGACAAAATAAAATAGCAGTAATAGAAAAATAGACTGACAGTAAGGAAAGCTTTACGGAAACAGAATAGCAGAAAAAGGTAATGGCAGTGATGGCATTTCTATTGGTAAAAATCAGTGAAATGTTCATGACTGCTATTTTTTATGCTTTTCAGCAGAAATGGAAAGTGATTCAGAAAAAGAAAAGCAGAAATAACAGCGAAATATGGCAGAGAGACATTTGCAGATGGAAAACGTTGTATAAGCAAGGCAAAGAAGAAATATAGAGTGCTGGATACGGCACATGATTGTCCGATACTTCGCATCGGAGTGGTGCATGACTAGCCTGTTTCAGAAAGGAAAAATCTATGGAATGTGGAGATTTTCTCTTTCTTTACAGTCAGTTCCTGCACCACAAAACCACTGTCATCTCAATTTGGC
>ENA-OQDF01000052-OQDF01000052.1-human-gut-metagenome-genome-assembly--contig:-NODE-52-length-34264-cov-2.200193_pt1 | contig 34264 bp, 42 predicted proteins | sample MGYA00242769_ERZ504597 | MGnify/ENA primary metagenome ERZ504597 (study PRJEB26092, sample SAMD00036305) | human gut metagenome | host: Homo sapiens | study: EMG produced TPA metagenomics assembly of...
CTATACTCCAATAGATGTTTTCGAGTGTGTAAAACCTTTTCTTGAAGTACTGATGTTAAATGTTTTGAAACATAGCTCATTAGAATAGAGCTGAAATGGGCAAAAACTAGTTGGTGAAGATTAGAAGACAAGCAAAGATCAGTAAGTAAAGATCAAGAGATAAATCATTTAAGGAGCATCATGGCAAAGCATATTTTTGTGACAGGTGGCGTAGTTTCATCGTTGGGAAAAGGAATTACCGCCGCTTCGTTGGGGCATTTGCTTAAAGCCCGTGGTTATAAGGTAACCATGCAAAAAATGGATCCTTATTTGAATGTAGATCCGGGTACCATGTCTCCTTTCCAGCATGGTGAAGTGTTCGTAACTGAGGATGGCCATGAAGGCGATTTGGATTTAGGACATTACGAGCGCTTTATTGATGAAAATCTTCGCGCGAATCCAACTTACTCAAGGATCAATCTATAAAAGTCTTATTGCCCGTGAACGTCGAGGAGATTTTCTAGGCGGAACGGTGCAGGTTTATTCCTCATGTGACAGAGGCAATTAAAGATCGTCTGCGTCGCATTGCTGATCAATCAAATGCCGATATCGTGATTTCTGAAATTGGCGGCACTATTGGCGATATCGAATCGCTTCCTTTTATTGAGGCGGCGCGTCAATTTAAGAAGGAACGCCCCGAAGGCGATGTTTGTTTTATTCACGTAACCCTGGTGCCTTATATCGCGGCTGCACACGAGGTTAAAACCAAACCCACTCAGCATAGTGTTAAAGAGCTGCGCTCGCTTGGCGTTCAGCCTGATTTTATTGTGTGTCGCTCCGATCATGAAATAACTGATCAAGTTAGAGAAAAAATTGCTTTGTTTTGTGACGTTGAGGTAGAGCATGTCCTTTCTTGCGTAGATTCTCCTTCGATTTATCAAGTTCCGCTTTCGTTGTTTGATCAGGAATTTGATGTGCAGGTTCTTAAGCGCATGAACCTTACTGCACCCGAAGCAGATCTTTCCCCCTTAAAGAATTTCCTTGCTGCGGCAGATGCCTGTGAAGGGGAAGTACATATCGCTATTGTTGGTAAGTATGTAAGCTTGCCCGATGCCTATCTTTCGGTAATTGAGGCATTAGGACACGCAGCGGTGGCAAACGGAGTGCATGCTTCCATTCATCTTGTTGACGGCGAAGAGCTTTCGGCTGAAACAGTGCAAGCAACCTTAGGTGATATGAATGGCATTTTGGTGCCAGGTGGTTTTGGTCAACGTGCGTTTGAGGGCAAGATTGTCGCTGCGCAGTTTGCACGAGAGCACAACATTCCCTATTTGGGAATTTGCTTAGGGCTGCAGGCGGCGGTGTGTGAGTTTGCACGCCATGTGGCGGGACTTCAGGGCGCCACATCGGCTGAATTTGAAGAGGAAGCGCAATATCCCGTTATTGATCTCATGCCTGAACAGGAAGATGTGGAAGACAAGGGTGGCACGATGCGTCTTGGTGCGTATCCCTGTAAGCTCGAAAAAGATTCGCTTGCGTATCAGGCGTATGGAGAAGAAGTAATCTACGAGCGTCATCGTCATCGCTATGAAGTAAATAATGCGTATCGTGGAGTGTTGGTTGAAGCAGGGTTGAATATCTGCGGACTTTCACCTGATGGGCGTTTGACGGAAATGATTGAGCTTCCTGACCATCCGTGGTTTATCGCCAGCCAAGGTCATCCTGAATTCAAGAGTCGTCCCACTAAGCCCCACCCTCTCTTTGTGGGATTTGTTGATGCTGCTTGCAATAAGGCTCATCTGACACACGAGAAGCCAAAGTTTGTTTAAATCAGAGTCTGCTTTAACTACAATAGCGACAGTAGAATAGCGATAGATCTAAGCGCCTAGGTTGTGGACGCTTGGAAGTTCATGGAAGAATTCAACAGCAAGCGATTTGAGCTTATGTTTTTCGTGCAAGACTATATAGGTTACTTAGTGGCAGAACGAGGAGCTTCGCCTGCGACGGTGCGCGCTTATCGAGAAGACTTAGATGATTATCTTTCTTTTTTAAAAGATACGTACCAGGTAAAAGAAGCATCAGAAATATCACGCGAAGAAATTCTGGCATTTCAATCAAGCCTGTACAAGAGAGGTCTTGCAGCTTCTACGATCGCACGCCGCACCTCCACCATTAAGGGCTACCATAAATTCTTGGTGCGAGAAAATCTTGTCGCGAAAGATCCAGCTCAGATGGTGGGAATTCCTCAAAAACCAGAGAAACTTCCCGATGTACTTAGTATCGATCAGGTGTGTTCTCTGCTTGATGGAATGCCTTTTGTAACGCCCTTAGAAATTCGAGACGCCACCATTTTAGAGGTGCTTTATGGGTGTGGTCTGCGGGTGAGTGAGCTGGTGGGGCTCGATCTTGATCGTGTTCGGTTTGATGAAGGTACGCTTCGGGTCTTAGGAAAAGGATCGAAAGAGCGTCTGGTTCCCTTTTCGGGATTGGCTATTGAGCGCGTCCGGGTATATTTGCAAGATTCGCGGCCTTATCTTACGTGCAGCAAGGCACACCCAAGCCCAGCCTTGTTCTTAAATGCACGTGGAGGACGGCTCTCTCGTCAGAGCGTGCATAAGGTGGTAGAAAAAGCTGGTCTCCGTATCGGTATAAAAAACTTGCATCCTCATACGTTGCGTCATTCTTTTGCAACGCATTTGCTTGAAGGTGGTGCGGACCTTCGTTCGATTCAAGAAATGTTGGGGCATTCTGATATTTCAACCACTCAGATTTATACTCATGTGCAAACGGCTCATTTGCGAGAAGAATATCTAGCGGCACATCCGCGCAACAACTCTTAAAAAAGAACAGCAACAACCCCTCAATGAAGAACGCTTAGATATAAAGAGCGCGCAGTGATGTTCGGCAGAGGACATACAACGATGCTCGATAGGGAATGCACAACATCGGACACATGCAATGGCATTCACTCAGAAGATTCCTTCAGTCTGTAGTTGAATCCCATGGTTGCAAGTGGGGCAGATATCACTCAGTTGTCCATAATTCACGCTTCCGTCATAAGTCTCCCACTTTCTCCCACGTTTTAGTCAAACCATATTTAGTGGTACCCCTAGATATTGTGTCTATATCTAGGTAAATCCCCTGGAAAAAATAAAACACGTGGTAAATCGTGGGGGAAAGAGGGGGAGAAAGGTGGGTGGAATTCCCATTTTGTGTTGCAAAGTGGGATTCGCTCGCCTAAAATTAACTCCACGAGGGAACCCCGGAAGGAGAACAGTTGTGAGCGAGCTGCTTGGCGAATACAGCCGAAAGCTGGATGCAAGGGACGCTTGTCTCTTCCTGCTGAATTCCGCAAGGTTCTTTCCGAGAATCTTAGGGTGACACCTGATCCTACGGATCAATGTCTTCTGGTTTTTGAAACTGAAGCGTTCTCTGCCTGGGTTGAAAGCCTTTTTTGAAGCGCAGGGTGGCTATAGCGCAAGCAACCGAAAGATGGTTGCTCAGCGTAAGGTTTAAATTCTCGCGCAAAACCATGCGAAGTGGATAACTCGGGTCGCATTCATCTGTCCCCCAGCAGCGCGATTCCGCTTCGCTTGATAAAGACGTTGTTATTGTAGGCGATACCGATCACTTTGAGATTTGGGACGAGGAGCGTTGGAACCAGTTCGTGGAAGACACTGATGTGGCTTCCTTGGTGAGCTAGGGTAAGGCGCGCGAACAATGACAAATGAATATCGGCATATTCCCGTTCTGCTTTCTGAGTGCATTGAGGCTCTCCATTTGTCCGAAGGACAAACTTATGTAGACGCTACGCTCGGTGGGGCAGGACATTCTCTGGAAGTTGCGAAACACATCGGTCGAACAGGTCATCTTATTGGTATTGATCAAGATGCGGTGGCGCGCAAAGCGGCGCGTGAGCGCTTGGAAGCTTTGCCAGAAGCCATTCGCCCTGAAATAGATGTGGTGGAAGGCAACTTGGAGACTTGGATGCACTTTTGGTAGCAGCGCAAATCCCTTCGATCGACGCAATATTGTTCGATCTGGGAGTTTCGTCGGTGCAAATCGATACACCTGCTCGTGGCTTTTCCTTTAAGGAAACTGGCCCTCTTGATATGCGGATGGATCCGAGTAATCAAACTTTAACCGCAGCTGAGATCATTAACACTTATAACGCAGCAGATCTCGCTCGGGTCATCCGTCAGTATTCTGATGAAAAGTGGGCAAGTCGCATTGCAGAATTTGTTGTAGCGGCACGCAAGGAAAAACCTCTTACCACAAGCGAAGAATTGGTCGAGGTTATCAAGGCGGCTGTTCCTGCTTCGGCAAGACGTGCGGGTGGTCATCCCGCGAAGCGCACGTTTCAAGCACTTCGTATTGAAGTCAATGGCGAGCTCGACGTGTTGCGCAGTGGCTTAGAGGCAGCTATTCGGTGGCTGGCTCCCGGAGGCCATATTGCAGTAATTAGCTACCACTCGCTTGAGGATCGTATAGTTAAAGACCTGTTTAAGAAAATGTCTACAGGTTGTACTTGTCCTCCCGACTTACCAATTTGTGTTTGTGGGAACAAGCCGGTATTGAAAGTTCTTACGCGAAAACCGATTCTGCCGTCTCCTGATGAAATAAAACGAAATCCGCGTTCGCGCAGTGCAAAACTTCGAGTAGCGCAACGCTTAGATGAAAACATTTAACTGCCTTGCTCCATATGAACTACTAAAACGCACCAAGGAGGTGAGCAGATGGCAGGCGTACCAGCATATCGCTACGATCATGAAGTTGCTAGGCCCTATTCGCCATCAGCTCCTTCGGTTCGTGTTGTTCCTGGCAGAAAGCATGCGGTAAATCCAGCGCTTTCTGATTTCGCCGTAACGGGCATAAAAGTGGTCATTGCTTGTCTTGTGGTATTTTTGATCATTGGTTTTGTTCGTGTTGGACTTGCTTCTGCTGCTTATAGCACTGCTTCCCAAGCAAGTGATTTGCGTACTCAAATTGCCGATGCTCGTACTACAGGTGAATCACTGGCGGTTCAGGAGAGTCTGCTTTCAAGTCCGAGCAACATTCGTACTCAGGCTGATGAAAAATTGAAGATGCAAGCAGGGGTAAGCTCGGAAACTATCACTCTTTCGGTCGATCCGGTTTCTATTGACTCTGCAGGTAATCTTTCTTTTGCGGGAAGCGTTTCTCGCATTACTTCGCAAGGATAAACTCTTATGGTCGAGAGGCATACTTCGCGGCGTTCCCATTCGCAGCGGGTGCAAGGGCCAAGGTCCGCATCTTCGCGCCACCACCAAAGTCCTCAACGAAATAGTAGATCTTCACGGTTTTCCACAAGCAGCTTTGATAGAGATATGTTTAATGGACGATTAGGTATTATCCTTCTCGTGTTCTTAGCTGTTGCGGTTATTTTGGCGTGTCGTCTTGTGTGGCTTCAAGTAATAGATGCGCAAAACAATCTTGATAGAGGCACCTCACGTGAAGTCACGGTTGATATTGAACCGCGTCGAGGCACGATTTACGACCGCAACGGTACGATCCTGGCAACAACGGTCGATGCGTACAATATTTTCTGCCATCCTCATGTGGTAAGTGCTGATAAAGTTGATCAGCTTGCAACGGCACTTGCTAATGCGTGTGGAGGGGAAGCGCAAGAGTATAAGGACAAAATTCAGCAAGACACGAATTTTGTTTATCTCTTTAAAGGTGCTGACGAAGATGCCATGAATACCATTAAAGACTTGGGCATTGAAGGCGTAGATTACGAGAAAACATCTAAACGTGTATATCCTTGCGGTGCTACTGCTAGCCAGATAATTGGTGTACTCAATTCGGATGGTGATGCTATTACCGGCCTTGAGTTATACTACGACGATATTCTGGGCGGTACAGCAGGTCAGAAGACTTTGGAGTACAGCAAAGAGGGTGTCCCTGTTCCTGGTACTGAACAGGTTACTGCTGAAGTGGTTAATGGCCAGGATATCGTACTTTCCATTGATATTGATATGCAGCAAAAACTTGAGGAAGCACTCGCACTACGTGTTGAAGAGGTACAAGGTTCTGGTGGATCAGCGATGCTTATGGACTCTGCTACAGGGGAAATCTATGCATGCTCTTCTTCGCCTACTTTTGACATAACTGATCTTACAAAAATAGAAGAAGGAGCAACGAATCTTTCGTCTATTTCGTCATCATACGAGCCTGGATCAACCATGAAAGCGGTCACTATGCTTGCCGCATTGGAAGAGGGTATTGTAAACCCCGATACGGAGTATTTCTGTCCTGCTGCTTTGAAGGTTGACGACTATACCATTACCGACTCACACGAGCGCGGCGATGAAACCATGAGCGCCACCACCATCATTGCGGATTCGTCGAACGTAGGAGTGTCTCTTATTGCGCGCGATATGGGCTTTGAGAAACTCTATGAATACATTCAAAAATATCAGCTTACCGAAACGACGGGAGTGGATTATCCAGGTGAAGCGCAGGCTACGTATCGCCCCGCGATCAATGGTCAGAAGTTCAAGGGTATAACATCAGCTTTGGCCAAGGTCTTACTACTACGCCTATCGAAATGATACGTTTTTACGCGGCGCTCGCTAATAATGGTACTGCCACTCAGCCGCATTTCCTTTTGGATGTGCCGACTGAAGAAGAGGATCGCACTTACGCAACCAGTCAGATTACCGACAATCAAAGCGCAATTGATCAGCTCGAAACTATGATGCAAGCAACCGTTGATCGCGGTACGGGTACCGATGCTCAAATTGAAGGTTATCGCGTTGTTGGCAAGACGGGAACTGCAGAAATCGCTTCGGATCAGGCGGATACCAACAGGGTGTTTACAATATTTCCTTTGTGGGCTATTTGCCTGATTCCACTACTAATCTGGTGTGTTTTGTGGGCGCATACGATGTTCCTGGAGAGAGACAAACGGTTGAAGCGTTTCACGATATAATGACCTTTGCGATAGATCGCTACAACATCACTCAGAATTGAGGTTTCCATGACGTATAAAACATGTGGAGAACTATTTTCAGGAATAGATTGCACCATTATTGGTAATCCCGAAGAACCCGTATCAGGAATTGCGTATCGAAGCGACGCAGTGAAACCAGGAGATGCGTTTTGCTGCATCGTTGGTTTAAAGGCTGACGGACACTCATTTGCGCAAGACGCCATCGATCGTGGTGCGCGCGTTCTTATTGTGGAACGCAAGGTGTATTTAGCTGATGCAACTGAGGTTACGGAGGTTGTGGTAAAGGATTCTCGCAAGGCGATGGCCCGCCTTGCTTCCCGTTTTTACGGCAATCCTTCAGAAGCCTTTTCCTTGGTTGGAGTAACGGGCACCAACGGCAAAACTACAACCACTTATCTGGTAAATCATATAGCTCAGGTGCTCGGAAATAAAACCGGCCTTATTGGTACGGTTGGAATTGAAATTGAAGGACAACATCGTCCTTCTTCTCATACTACGCCCGAATCGCCCGATCTACAAAAGCTCTTTGCCATGATGCGTGATGAAGGTTGCGGTGTGGTTTCAATGGAGGTTAGCTCTCATGCACTCGATTTGGAGCGTACGTGGGCTACGAAATTTGCAGTAACCGCTTTTACCAATCTCACGCAAGACCATCTTGACTACCATAAGACTTCGAGGCGTATTTTTCCGCAAAGGCTCGTCTCTTCTCAAAGGACTATCCTGCAAAGCGTGTAATCAATATTGATAGTGCATGGGGAAAAGAACTCCTCAAGCGCACTTCTACAAATGAAGATGTCATTGTTACTACAGGATTTGATCCTTCGGCACAAATTCATCCTGTTGAGGTGGAGTATGGTGCTGCCCAAACTCGTGTTGAGTTATCGGTAAGAGGGACAAACTATGCGGTGACCTATCCTTTGGTGGGCCGTTTTAACGTAGAGAACGTCATGACAGCTTTCGGTGTTGCTTTGCAGCTTGGTTATGCTCCATCTGCGATTGTTGAGGCGCTACGCGATGTTCCTGCGGTGCCAGTCGCTTGCAGCGTGTATCGGTTGAAAATGATGGAGGTATCTCGGTGTATGTAGACTATGCTCATACGCCTGATGCTCTTGAGAAGGCCATCGCTTCAGTCTCTGCACTCGAAAGCGAAGGCAAGACAATTGTTGTGTTCGGTTGCGGAGCGATCGCGACTCAGGCAAGCGTCCCATTATGGGAAAGGCTGCTTTGGCTGCCGATTATGCGGTAGTTACTTCAGATAATCCACGAACAGAAGATCCTCAGGTGATCATTGAAGATATTGTGGCAGGAATGAGCGAAGGTAGCGATCATTATGAAGTGGTCGCAGATCGTCACGAAGCAATTGCGCGGGCTATTGCGCTTGCTCAACCCGGAGATGCTGTCTTGATTGCAGGCAAAGGTCATGAGGACTATCAAATAATAGGCACCGAAAAGCATCACTTCGATGACCGTGAAGTTGCTGCCGAAGAACTGAAGAAGGTGTTCGGTTAACGTTATGCGTCTTTCGGTTGACAAGATTGCTCGTTTTAGTGGTGCCCACCTCCTGAATTCTGCTTGCGACTTAGAAAAAGAAGCATGCGGTATTACTTGGGATTCGCGAGAAGTAGAGCCTGGATTTGTTTATGTTGCACTGCCGGGAGAGCGTTGATGGTCATGATTTTGTGGAGTCTGCCTGTAAATCAGGAGCGGTTGCTGTTTTAGTCATGAAAGACCTCCCAGAAGAGGTAATAGCATGTGCGGAAGAGTCGGCAACGGCGATTCTGCGCGTATCTTCAACACACGAGGCGTTTACTCAACTTGCCAGCGGATATCGTGGCCTTCTTAAAGGACGCGTCATTGGTATTACCGGTTCTACCGGCAAAACAACTACCAAAAATCTTGTGCGTGATGTTCTATCGGCACGTTTTTCGTGTATTGCAACAAAGGCAAATCAAAATAACGAATTAGGTGTTCCGCGTACGCTTTTAAATGCAGATCCCGATACTGAGATGATCGTAGTAGAGATGGGCATGCGCGGTTCAGGTCAAATCGAGCAGCTCTGTTCTTTTGTTAAGCCCGACTGGGGCTTGATTACCAATGTGGGTGAAAGTCATATTGAACTATTGGGTAGTAGGGAAAACATCGCTTCTGCAAAAGCAGATTGATTGCTTCTCTGCCTGCCGAAAAAGGTGTGGCATTTCTTAATGCTGCAGACGATATGACCGATTTTGTATGGGAGTGCTCTGAAGCGCAAAATTCTTCGATCATGAAGGTGCTTTTTGATGGCTCGAAGGTAGCTACTGAATCGCATAAACAGTCATCGGTTCCCTGTGTTTGGCTGAAGAGGTACAACTCGATTGCGATGGCTATCCTTTCTTTGTTTTGTGCGCAAGTGGTTTTACGCGGAATAAAGAAGGCGATGCAACGAGCGAAATTAATGCAGCTTCGCCTTCAATCGATGTAGATCGTATGGAGTGCAAGCTTTCTTTGCGCGGTATACATAACGTCTCTAATGCTTGTTCGGCTGCGGCGGTTGGATACCTGGCTGGAATGAGCTTAGAAGAAATCGTTGCGGCGCTTGAAGCATCAATGCCAGAGGGTGGAAGGCAGGAAATTCTTCATTCCGACCAGGGATTTACGGTAATCAATGATGCCTATAATGCAAATCCCGATTCCATGCGTGCTTCACTTTCCCTTTTGAAGGCAATGCATGTTGAAGGGCGTCGTTTTGCGGTTCTAGGGGATATGGGTGAACTTGGTTCGTTTGCTCCTGCTGCTCATGAATCCGTTGGAAGATTTGCCGCTCGTGCTAATATTGACTTCTGATTTGCGTGGGTGAGCTTGCTCGCCTCATTGGACAAGCAGCCCGATCGGCAGGGTTTGCTCCTGAGCGCATACATGTAGTAGATACTCGCGAAGAAGCGCTTGCTTTTTTGCGAGAGTATATTGCTCCTGGTGACACGCTTTTGCTAAAGGCTTCTCACTTCATGGAGCTCGATAGGATAGCCAAGGAGTTGTTGAGCTAGTTATGGTTTCCTTTGTTGAATACCCAACCTTTATGGTCTTTCTCGCTATTTTCTTGGGCGTTATCGTAACGATCGCTTTGATGCCTGCTTTTATTAAATTTTTGCGCAAGCACCTTATTGGGCAGTTTGTTCGTGCGGATGGTCCCGAAAGCCATCTGGTAAAGCAGGGTACGCCAACTATGGGTGGCGTTATCATGCTGATTGCTGCAACCATTGTGGTGGCAATTTTGGCCGAACCCGTTCCGGAAACCTGGTTAATTATGGGTGCGGTTTTAGCAACGGGCGCTCTTGGTCTGTTCGACGATGCCTCTAAAGTTGCTCATGAGCGTTCTCTTGGTTTGTCCCCTAAAGCAAAACTTATAGGTCAATTCCTTATTGCAAGTGCTTTTGTTTTAGCTGCGGTAAACTGGCTCGGTGTTCCACCGACGGTTGAAATTCCGTTTGTATACACGTTTGACTTGGGTATATTTACCACCACGTTACCTTTCGAAGTGCCAGCAGGAGGGGATTTAGCATCCCTTGGCTTTACCTTATCTTTGCGGATATCTTGCTTGCCGGTATGAGTAATGCCACCAATTAACTGACGGACTTGATGGTTTGTTGAGTGGTACTTTTATGGTGGTCATTGTGGTAATGGCTGCTATTGCTTTTCGTGCTGGTCTTCTCGATAGTGCTATCGTGGCGGCTGCTTTCGCAGGCTGCTGTATTGGCTTTTTGTGGTACAACTCGTATCCCGCAGATATCTTTATGGGTGATACGGGGTCCTTGCCCTTGGCACTGCGCTTGGTTGTTTGGCGATCGTTTCAAAAACAGAAGTACTCTCCATTATCATCGGAGGTCTTTTTGTGGTTGAAACGCTTTCGGTTATGATTCAGGTCTTTTATTTCAAGCGTACACGGAAGCGTCTGTTCTTGATGGCTCCTCTTCATCATCATTTTGAGAAGAAGGGCTGGAGTGAAGTAAAAGTTGTTATTCGCTTCTGGATTATTTCTGCAGCTCTTGCAGCAGTGGGCTTCTGTTTGTATTTCGCTCAATCACTTATGGGGTAAAGAAATGGCGGAAAAGTTTAGCGAAACAGTTTCTTTCGATGTGTCAAAAAAACATGCTCCTACTGTTTTAGGGGATGTTCTTGTCTTGGGCCTAGGCAAATCGGGCAAGGCGGCTAGTACCTATTTTACAAAACAGTTAGGATCCCGCGTTGCTTCCTTAACGGTATATGCAGGCGCTTCTTCTACGCAGGCTCAGGATTTTGCTAAAAGTCTTACCTCTCAGGGTGCGGTAGTACTTTCGATACCGAAGAGGTTACGGGGTCGTATGACCTATGCGTGGCAAGTCCAGGTATTTCAGAGAATTCCGCATTCTATCAATCAGCTGCCAGCTGCTCTAAGGAACTGATAAGTGAAGTGGAGCTTGCATGGCGCGAAAGCGCTAAAGACTCTGTCTGGGTTGCCATTACTGGCACCAACGGAAAAACAACAACCACTTCTCTTATTGCTCATGTCTTAAAAGAATGCGGTAAAAAACGTTTGCGCTGTAGGAAATATCGGAGATGCTTGCATCGAAGAAGTTTCTAAAGAAATCTATTCGTGCTATGTCGCTGAGGTTTCTTCCTATCAACTTGCTTCGATCAAACATTTGCTCCTGAAGTTGCAGTGCTTCTTAATATCACCCCTGACCACTTAAAGTGGCATGGAAGTTTTGAAGCATATGCCAAGGCAAAGCAAAATATCTATGCAAACTGTACTGAAGATGCCACGGTAATTTTAGATGCGACCAACGAAGTAGTTCGTGGATTTGTGCGCGAACTCAAAAACGATCCTTCCCGAAAGTTTCGCTCTATTCCTATGGGCACGGCTGCAGGCATTCAGGGCAACATGCGTCTTGCGTGCGGTTCAGATAATGCAGCCTTTATTGATGAAAAAGGGGTATTGTGTCTTGAATACCCTGAAGGCAGATTTGAAATTATTGCGGGAAGCGATTTGCAAATCAAAGGGGAGCATAACGCATCGAATGCTTTGGCAGCTGCAGCAGCAGCGCATGCGCTGGGTTGTTCAGTAAGTGATATTGCTCGTGCATTAGTATCGTTTATGCCTCTCGAGCATCGCATTGAACCCTGTGGTTCGATCGAGGGTATTGAATGCTACAACGATTCTAAAGCTACCAATGTTGATGCTACTTTGAAAGCCCTTGCTGCTTTTGGAGAGAAACAACCTATAGTTTTGTTGGGTGGCGATGATAAGGGTACTGATCTTGCCGAATTGGTCGAGCAGGCTTGCCGACATTGCAAGGCGGTTGTTTGTTTTGGCGAGGCGGGCCCTCGTTTTCTTGAAGCATTTTCGCATGCATCAATACCAGTATATCGTGCCTCCCATTTGGAAGATGCTCTTGATGAAGCCCTGTCTCATGCCACTTCGGGCGACATTGTTGCTTTATCGCCTGCGTGTGCTTCTTTTGATGAGTTTTCCTGTTTCGAGGAGCGCGGTGAGGTGTTTAAACAACTGGTAGCCCAGCGAAGCAAGGAAAGGGGTGCTTAAACAGGATTATGCCACGGGCGGAACAAACAAACTCTAAACGCAGTAAATCGCCCTCACGTTCGTTTTTTAAAAGTGCACCAGCACACATCATGGCACCGCGGTGATGGTTGCTTTATCTACGCTTGCCTTGGTCGTTTTAGGCCTTGTCATGGTGTATTCTTCTTCGTCTATCACTGCTTTTGTTGAGCAGGGAGATTCAACGGGAGAGGCTATTAAACAGTGCGCGTTTGTGGTTATCGGCATCGTATTTGCGGTGGCTGCCATTCTTTTTGGAAAGCATGATTTCTTGCGTGGAGCAGGCGCTCTGGTGTTTTGGGGTATCTGCGTGGCTCTTCTTGTTTTGACGGCCCTCTTAGGCACCGTTGGTCTTGGTGCAAAGCGCTGGCTGATTATTGGTCCTGTGAGTATCCAGATTTCCGAATTTGCAAAAATTGCATTTGTGCTTTTAGCGGCACGCATTGCTGAAGATTATCGCAACGGCGCAATTGATATGCAGGAAGTATTTAGGCAAGCAGCAATTTTCATCATCATTCCTTTAGGATTTTTGTTTATCACGCAATCAGACCTCGGTACTACGCTTATTTGTTGCGTGGGCCTTTTTATGGTTTTGGTACTATCGGGCCTGCCGAGCAGGGCAATAATTGGTTTGTTAGCACTTGGCGCCGTGATGGTTTTGATTTCTATTTTGGTTTCAAGCTACCGCTCCGATCGACTTTTTAACTTTTTGGACCCTTGGGCAGACGAGCAAGGAACGGGGTATCAGCTAATTCATTCCTTCAAGGCGCTTGCTGCAGGGGGAATCTTTGGTGTAGGAATAGGTAATTCATACGAAAAATTGCAGTATCTTCCTGAAGCGGAGACCGACTTCATTTTTGCTATCATCGGCGAGGAGCTCGGCCTCGTGGGTGCTCTTTTAGTAATTGTTGCCTTTTTGGTATTCCTTCGTGGAGGATTCCTTATCGCAAGTCAATCAAAATCTATGTTTAGTGGGTTTGTGGCTGCAGGTCTGACCACAATGATCGTATTCCAGGCATTTTTGAATATTGCTTGCGTGGTTGGATTGTTTCCCACAACAGGTAAGCCGCTTCCTTTTATCTCTTCGGGCGGATCTTCAATGATTTCCTCGCTTTTGTTGGTGGGAATCATTTTGGCCATTTCTTTTGATTCTCATAATGAAGACGAGTATCGTCAACGTCGCGAACAATTACATGTAGTATCAACGTATACACAACCGCAGCGTCAAGGTTCCACGGTGCGCAGGACGGCTTCAAGGTTTAACCAAGCTGCCCAGCCGTATCGGGGCAATGCGATGCGAGGTTCGTTTCAAGTGGTGCATGGTAGCGGAAATAGAGGGCGACCCTCTTAAGGGATGTTAAAGTTTTCGACTTGAGGAAAATAAAGCCCAATTCAACGTATTGGGCGTCAAGGAGGTAAAAAGGATGCGTATAGTTTTGTCAGGCGGTGGAACCGCTGGCCATATCAATCCTGCACTTGCTCTTGCAGAAGTGCTGCAAGAGCGTGGTCACGAAGTGTATTTTGCAGGTACTCCCAATGGGGTAGAGAAGCCTCTTGTCGAAATGGCAGGGATACCTTTTAAGGGTTTTGAAGTCTCTGGATTTGATCGCAGCCATCCTCTTACCTTAGCAAAGGGGCTCAAAAAGCTCTCTCATTCTGCTAATGAAGCAGGCAGGTGGTTTGCAGAACTCAAGCCGAGTGCGGTAGTAGTGTTTGGCGGATACGCTTGCCTTCCTGCTGGTCGTGCAGCAAAGGCATTCCGCGCTCCTTTGGTTATTCATGAGCAGAATTCTGTCATGGGCATGGCAAATGATTATCTTTCGAAAAATGCTGCAGCGGTTGCCTTAACTTACGCGTCAGCTGGTCGAACCATCAAAGACCAGACGAAGGTTATCGTAACGGGTAACCCCGTAAGAAAATCTGTCCTTGAGGCTACGAGAGAAGAAGGACGAAATTACTTAGGGATTCCTGAAGATGCCACGTTGCTTTTGGTATTTGGTGGAAGTTTGGGTGCGCGTCATATCAATACGGCAATCACTCAGATGAAAGACGAGTTGCTTTCGCTTGATAACGTTTATGTAGTGCACATTACTGGACCAAAGGAATTCGAAACAGTACGTGAAGCCCTTGCGTTAACCGAAGAGGAGCAAAAACGTTATCTGGTTAAGGACTATGAAGACAATATGGGAGTGGTGCTTGCTGCAACTGATTTAGTGGTTTCCCGAGCAGGCGCATCGTCTCTGGCGGAAATTTCTGCTCGCTGCATTCCCGCGATTTTGATTCCGTTTCCTTTTGCGACCGCAGATCATCAAACGGCAAATGCAAAAGAGTATGTTGAAAGAGGCGCTGCACTTCTTATCTCAGATGATAAGGTTGAAACACAGGAATTTTCTAACAGCGTTTTGGGTCTTTTGAAAGATAAACAGCTTCGTGAGGATATGAGCAAGGCTGCCCAGTCTTTCGAAACAGTTGATGCGGCAGCGCGTTTAGCTGATGTTGTGGAATTGATGATAAGTCCAAATGGCCAGATCTCTTTGACGAATTCAAAAAACAACAGGAAGAAAAAGCTATTAGCTCAAGTTCTGATGCTGATGCTGACGTTGATGCTGACGTCGATGCTGAAGCGGAAACGGACGCTGATTCAAATGCGGACGCCGATGGAAACCAAGAAAAATCTATCGACGAAGATACTAACCAGCAGCATAAGTAGTTCCAGATTGTTTTCGCGAATACTGTGTGTTTGCGCTGTAAGCTTGGAAGATTTTATACAATAAGGGGCGATCTCGAGGAGGATGTCCGTGACAGAGAATCGCATCAAAAACGTACATTTTATTGGTATTGGTGGCGTGGGTATGAGTGGTATTGCCCGCGTTGCTAAAGAACAAGGTATGGAAGTATCAGGCTCCGACTTGCGTGAGAGCCGTTACACGCAGCAATTGCGTGAGGCTGGTGTGCGCATTTACATTGGGCAGAAGGCTTCTAATTTGGAATCCGAAAATCCCGATGTAGTGGTGGTTTCCACTGCAATTTTGGAAAACAACTCTGAACTTCAGGAAGCAAAACGACGTGAGATTCCTATTTGGCATCGTGCAAAGATGCTTGCAGAATTGGGAAGGGGACGTCGAACCTTAGCGGTTGCGGGCACTCATGGAAAGACCACAACCTCCTCAATGCTTGCTTCGGTAATTGATGGAATGGGTTTTGACCCTACGTTTCTTATCGGAGGTATTGTTCGAGCCTACAATTCCAATGCACATAGTGGTAAGGGCGACTACTACGTTGTAGAAGCCGATGAAAGCGATAAATCATTTACCTATCTTGATCCAGAATCGGTTCTGGTAACAAATATCGAAGCGGATCATTTGGATCATTATGAAGATCTCAATGAGATTTATAAATTATTCGGCGACTTTATGTCTTCTGCGCACGACGATGGCTGTTGCGTGGTGTGCGGAGAAGATAAAGCGCTCGTTGAAGTGGCGCGTCAAACGGGTCGTAAGGTTTTGACTTATGGCTTTTCTGATGAATGCGATACTACGGTATCCGATTATGCGGTATCGGGAGTTTCGACTTCTTTTACCGTAACATTGCCTAACGGAATAGCGCTTGCGTGTCGCTTGAAGCAAAATCCTGGTCAGCACAATGCGCTTAATGCGGCGGGTGTTCTTACCCTCCTGATGACACAAGGTTTTGATGTTCAGCGCGCAGCGGAAGTGCTCGGAGATTTTCGGGTGTTCGTCGTAGATCGATCTCGTAGGAGAAGTGGGCGGAATAACTATCTTGGACGATTACGCTCATCATCCCACTGAAATCGCTGCAACTATCTCTGCGGCAAAGAGTCTTGATTTCAAGCGAGTCTGTGTCGTTTTCCAGCCGCATCGCTATTCGCGCGTGAAGCTGTTCACCGAAGTTCTCAAAGACGAATTTGCGTCAGCGTTTGATCAGGCAGATTTTGTGGTGTTCATGAATGTCTATTCGGCAGGAGAAACTCCAATTCCTGGTATAACAGGTGCAACTTTTATGCAGCCTGTTTTGGATCATGTAGGTGATACTGAAAAGCTTACTTATATCGATCGCCGCATGAAACTCATTCCTTATCTCGTGGATAATTTAACGTCAGGAGATCTGGTGATCACAATGGGCGCTGGCGACGTAACCGGCGTTGGTCCAGAACTGCTTGCGGCTCTCCAGGACGAGGAAAAGAGCAAGCACTAATGGCGGCTCGTCATGCCTCGGAATTGGAACTGATGCGTTTCGATGACGATTTTGAAGGAACAATTCGATTAAACGAACCAATGGCTCGCCATACTACGTATCGCATTGGCGGCCCCGCAAGAGCTTTTGTAGAAGTGAATTCAATTGCCGCGCTCGGTGCAATACTTAAAGTGTGCGCGGACGAGCAGCTTCCGTGGTTTATAACGGGCAAAGGTTCAAATTTACTTGTGTCAGATGAAGGTTACGACGGAGTAGTTATAACTTGCGGGGGATTTTCGTGCGTGGCGTTTCGATGACGAAGTGCAGCATGTAGTAGTAGGCACAGGAACCATGCTTCTCGTCTCGTGCAAGAAGTATTTCACCATGGATATTCTGGTATGGAATTTGCGGTAGGTACTCCTGGCACCGTGGGAGGCGCTTTAGTTCAAAATGCGGGCACCCGAAACGACTGGATGGGTTCTCGCGTGGTGTCTGTTACGGCATACAATGCACAAACGGGACTAAAACGCTACGTAGCAAGCGACTTGACGTGGGGGTATCGCAGCTCCTCATTTTTACCAAATGAAGTGCTTGTTGAATGTGAATTAAAACTTGAGCGTGCATTTTCGGGTAATATCCATGAACGAATGACTTCGTTGCTTGCAAGGCGCAAGGCAAGTCAACCCCTTGACTATCCCTCTTGTGGAAGTGTTTTTCGCAATCCCGAACAGGGCTCTGCGGGCGCGCTAATTGAAGAAGCGGGATTAAAGGGCAAAGCTTGTGGTGGCGCGTGTATTTCAGAAAAGCATGCCAATTTCATAGTAAATACCGGATCTGCATCAGCTCATGATGTTTTGACGCTTATCAGAACCGCTCGAGAAGAAGTGAGGAGGCGCTATGGCATCGAACTCGAGACGGAGGTCCGCTTCCTCGGTTTCAAGGGTAACGTCTTCGAGGAATAGACCATCGGCGCGACCTACGACGATAAAGGGTCGTCCGACCAAGGTAGATCTCCTCGCAGAACGACTCACACCTCTTCTCGTACGAGGGGCTCTTCGGCAGGGGTAGGGGGATCTGCTCGTATACCTCGTTCAGCAGATCGTGGATATCAGCAGCCCGATCAGCCGCTTCGCTCGGTTAGTGTTTCTGAGGTTCACAATGCTGCGCGGTATCGTGCGCGGCGTGCATCAAGGCGTCTTCCGGTGGTAGTTATAGTTATCGTTGCGCTCATTGCGGTATTGGGCATAGGCGGGGTTGTTCTTGCCAACTCAGGGTATTTACGGTACGACAAGTTACCGTATCGGGCGTTTCTCATATTACCGCTGAAGAAATGACCGAACTCGCTGCAGTCCCTGAAGGAACTACTCTGCTCAATGTGGATGCTAATGGCATTACTTCACGATTAACTTCAAACCCTTGGGTAGAAAGCGCAAGTGTTGATAGGGTTTTTCCCGATACCCTTAATTTAAGTATCACCGAACGCAGCATTTCTGCGGTTGTTTCGGTCACGGTGGATGAGTCCAATACGGTTGAACGTTGGGCTTTAGCTCCTGACGGTATGTGGCTTACGGAGCTGCCGGACCAAAATAGCGAAGAAGGTCAAGCGCTTCCTGCATCGATATACGAAGATGCCGCAAACGCGCTAGAGATTACTGATATCCCTTATGGGTCTTCCCCAGAGGCAGGGAAATATTGCAACAATGCAAATGTAGAGAATGCTCTTTCGATCATTGACGGTATGACGACAGAACTTGCCGATCAAATCAAGAGCGTTTCGGCTGCAAGCAGCAATTCCACCACGTTAACTCTCGACAATGGAGTTGAAATCGCCTTTGGTGATTCGCAGGATATTAGAGATAAAGAACGAGTATGTCTTGAACTTTTGCAACAATATGAGGGAAAAATATCGTACATCAATGTACGAGTTGTGAATAAACCCGTCTGGAGGTCGTTGTAATCCCTGATATTGACGGTGTTGTTTTGCAAACCGCAATCCATTGTGTACAATGTTCAAGATGTCCAAACTATAAGGGCTTGCCCTTTTGTGGGATGGCGCTGAAATAAAACTGAAAGCGAGCAAATATGCAACAGATTCTTGGCTCTGACAACCTCGCGGTGATTAAGGTCGTTGGCGTTGGCGGTGGCGGCACTAATGCGGTTAACCGAATGGTAGAAGCCGGCATTAAGGGTGTTGAATTTATCGCAGTTAATACGGATCGCCAAGCACTTATGCTTTCCGATGCTGACAAAACAATTCATATTGGCGAAGAGATTACTCGTGGCCTTGGTGCGGGTGCTAACCCAGAGGTTGGCTGCCAGGCGGCTGAAGAGTCTCGTACTGAGATTCGTGAAGCTCTTGCTGATGCTGATATGGTTTTTGTTACTGCAGGTGAAGGCGGCGGTACCGGTACGGGTGCAGCTCCCGTAGTGGCAGAGATCGCACGTGAAGAAATCGGTGCGCTTACCGTAGGTATTGTTACGAAACCCTTTAGCTTTGAAGGACGTCTTCGTCGTAATCAAGCTGAGCAGGGTATCGATTTTCTATCTCAGAAGGTAGATACGCTCATTGTTATTCCAAACGATCGCCTTCTTGAAATCGTCGAAAAGAAAACGAGCATGTTGGACGCTTTCCGCATCGCTGACGATACGTTGCGTCAAGGTATCCAGGGCGTTACGGACCTTATTACCATTCCTGGTTTGATTAACCTTGACTTTGCAGACATCCGCACGGTTATGAAGGATGCAGGCACTGCCATGATGGGTATCGGCATTGCTTCGGGCGATTCTCGTGCATTGGAAGCAGCAGAGCAGGCCATCAATTCAAGCTTACTCGAAACCTCAATTGCAGGTGCTTCTCGCATTCTGTTCTCTATTGCAGGCGGACCAGAACTTGCTTTGTCCGAAGTTGATGAAGCAGCTCGCGTGGTTGAAGCCGTTGCTGACGAAAATGCCAACATCATTTACGGCAGATCGTTGATCCTGAGTTGGGTGACACCATTCGCATTACTGTTATTGCAACAGGATTTAAAGCAACCAGCAACCAAGCTGCAATGGATTTCTCCCGTCGTGACAATATGTTCGCTTCTACTACGCAGCAAGCAGCTTCTACGGCAAAGCCAGCACAAAGCCAGCGTCCGCTGTATCCTTCGGAGCCACGTTTTGCCGACGAAGACTACATTCCTGATTTCTTAAAACGTCAATAAGATCTACTGGTTAGCACGCAATTTGTGTGAAGTAAATCGTAGGAATTACCCAAACAGCTAAGAAGGCTATTATGACGACCCTTGTTCTACCTTATCCGAAGTTAGCCAAGGGTCGTTTTGCGTCTATTGAGGCGTATTCCGATGAGGCTCTTTTTGAGGCAACGGGGGTTCGAATTGCTTTTACTTGCCGAAAGGCGGGGTAAGCAAAGGTTCTTATGAATCACTGAATCTGGGCACTCATGTGGGTGATTTTAAGCCTGATGTACTAGAAAATCGCAATCGGGTAAGAGAAGCTTTTTCCACGCCTGAAGCACCCTTGCTGGTCCCTAAGCAAGTTCACGGTGATACGGTTTTAACGGTCGATGCTCAAACTGACCTTTTGAATTTTTTACTTGAAATCGATAAAGGGGCCGATGGGCTTGTGATAGACGTGCCTCGTGTCGCAGCGCTTTTATGCTATGCCGATTGCGTGCCGATAATACTGGTTTCACCGAGTGGATGTTTTGCGGTTGTGCATGCGGGTTGGCGAGGCGTTATGAATACCATTGCGGTCAAGGCAGCACTTCACATGGCGCAACTTGATGAGCGCAAAATCGGAAGTAAGGCACTTGGGTCATACAATGTCTACTTTGGTCCTCATATCCGATGGGAATGCTTTGAAACAAGCGAAGAGCTTCATGATTCATTCGTAGACACCTTTGGTAAATCTTGTGATGCAGGTTATCGCCATATCGATCTTGCGCAAGCACTTCAAACACAGCTTGTCCAAGCAGGAATTTCATCTGAAAGAATATGTGATCTGGGGCTTTGTACGGTTTGTCATACTGATGAATTCTTTTCGTATAGAGCAGAAAATGGCGTGACGGGGCGCCATGGAGCATTTGCTGTCCGTTCGACGTAGGCTATCTTTGTATTGGGCAGTGAACGTTTTCCTAAAGATACTTCTGGGTGTACTTAGGGCAATGCCTTCTCATTGGTGAATTAATTTTCAAAAGGCTAAATTGCAAAGGGTGCGTTTTTGGAAGAGTAAACCTAAAAGCGAGTCCATAAAAGACTACACTTGAGCGTATATATGACAAGGAGCAAGCATGAGCACAGCAAGTCGATATCAGCATTTACGCAGTGAATTAGATGAAGAATGCAATAAGGCGGGAAGAGACCCTCAAGAGGTTTTGTTGCTTGCTGTTTCGAAAACGGTTGACCTTGATCAAGTGGCGCTTGCTATAGAGGCGGGTGCGACAGCATTTGGCGAAAATCGTCCCGATGAACTACTGCGTAAATCTTCTGCCTTTCCTCAGGTGGAGTGGCATTTTATTGGCAATATTCAATCACGTCGAATTCCTGATATTGTTTCTGCATCTACCCTTATCCATTCGGTATGCAAAGAAGCGCATCTTTCAAAGATAGATTCTGCTGCAGAAAAAATAGGGAAATGTCAGCGGTTACTTTTGGAAGTAAATGTATCGGGTGAGGAAAGTAAAAGCGGATTTTCTCCCGATGAAGTGGAAGGAATACTTGAGAGAGCGGTGGGCTTTCTCACATTTCCATTGAGGGGCTTATGACTATGGCGCCTCAAGGAAAAGAAGAAGCCATTGTGGCGACCTTTTCAGGACTAGAGCGCTTACGCGATAATCTTCAAGTTCGATTACAGAACAAAGGCATATCGTGTCATTTGTCTGCTCTTTCTATGGGAATGACCGAAGATTGGCGGAGTGCGGTAGGCTTTGGTACTACGATTGTCCGCATTGGTCGCGCTATTTTTAGTGATGAATTTGAATAGCGCACCACGGTTTAATGACGCAATAAGGTTTTATTTTTGTCGAATTTTAACGATAATTAAAGATCACAAATTTCGACGGTGATCAGAAGGGTATAAAGATATGGATTTTCCACGTCCCTCCGTTTCTCCAAGTAATATTATTGGGGATTTGAAGGATCGATTGGATTTGGTGGCGCCAAGCAGCGCGCTTATGATGAAGAGCCGTACTACGATGAATATGATGAGTATGGCTACGATGATGCAGGCGCTTATGATTCTGGGGATCAGTATGCATCTTCTTCTCAGGCAGATCCTATGATCGCCTCGAATATACGACGCGTTCTACGGCGGGGCATCAGTCTCGTACTTCGTCCTTTGCTTCGTCTTACACAACTTCACCTCATCTGGTAAGTTCAAGTGACATTCGTGCAACCACTAGCGCTTATGGGGTCAGTGCGGGAGCGGTAGGCGATGATAGCTTTGCAGCTGCTGGAAGACCTGCAAGAAGCTCTTCTTATGCGGCACCTTCTTCAACTGCAGTTTGGATGCTCAGGAAACCGAACAATATGATGTTCCCGCAACCGCTTACGGCGATTTTGTTTCTCCCTATAAAGAACATGCTCGTCAAGGCGGTAGTAATCCCTCTCAGATTTCTTCGGTAGCAGGAAATAAGACGAATTCGGCAGGAGCTACTTCTCGCTCTGCAGGCCTCGATTCTCTGTTTACTCCTTCAACTGGATCCGAAAAGGCATCGACGGAAAGCATTTCTGCGAGTTCATATTCCTCTTCGCTCGGTGCTCCTTCAGGTAATGCATCGAATAGTAGTACTGAAGTTATTTCAGGTGGTGGAACCTCGAATTCCTCTTTAGGAACGGGAGGGAGCTTCTCTTCTAGAGAAATAACGCTTTTGCAACCAGTGTCTTACGAGGACGTTGCTTCAGTGGCGCGTTCGGTAAAATTAGGAAACATCGTTGTTCTCTCGCTGCGTTCAACCGATTCAGCTCTCGCAAAGCGTGTCTTAGACTTTTCGTTTGGAGTTGCGTCGGCGCTCGATGCGCGGGTTGACTGCGTTGCTGATAAGACCTTTATCGTGGTGCAGGGTGGAGACCTTTCGCTCGAGGAGCGCCATCGCCTGCAAAAACAAGGCATTTTGTAAGTTGTAACTCTTGAGAGCAGCGAAGGATTTATTGCGATTATGATTTCGTATCTTCTTGTTACTCTGGCTGATACCTACAGTTTGATTATTTTTGTTTATGTCATGATGTCCTGGATCCCTTCAAATTCAGGCATCGTGGGGGATCTGCGTAATGTATTAGGGAAGTTATGTGATCCTTATCTGAATATATTTCGACGTTTCATCCTCCGATTGGCGGAATGATTGACATCAGCCAATCATTGCGTTGCTTGTGTTACAGTTCGGGGTAAGGTTTATTGTTGCGCTGTTGTAGCGCGAACTGCTTCAAGTGCTGGACAACTGGATTGTGAAACGTTTGGGCTTGTTGTAGGCACGGGAATAATTTGAGCTATCATAAGAGCAGCTCAAAGTAGATAGTACTACGTTAGGGGTATTTCATGGCGATTACTTCCGCTGACATCCAAAACCAAAGCTTTAAGATCGAACGTCGTGGTTATGACGTTGACGAAGTGGATGTTTTTTGGAGCGTGTAGCTTCTGAAATTGACGATTTAAATGATGAGATTGCACATTTGCGCGCTCAGGCATCAGAAGCTTCTGCTGCACGTACAGAGATTATCTCTCAACCAGAAGTTGATATGGTAAGCCGAGACGAGCTGGCAGAGAAAGATGCTAAGATCGCCGAGCTGGAAGCTCGTTTACGCGAGCGCAAGAGTGACGATAGCGCTATTGCTCAGGCTTTGATTGTTGCTCAGCTACTGCTGATGAAATTATTTCTAAGGCAAAAGGTGAAGCAGAGCAGACACGCATCAATGCTGAAGAAGAAGGCAAGCGCATTCTCGATAAGGCTAATGCAGAAAAGCAGCGTGTCATCGATCACATTAACGAGCTGTCCGCAAGTCGTGAGCAGGTCCGTGAGCAGTATCAGGATATGCTCAAGGAATTCATCGGTTCTGCAACTCAGCGCCTTTCAGAAATTGGTGGGGAAGTTACTGCAGGTATTGAACTTCCTGCTGAATTGCTTGAGATGCCAAAGAGCGAAGACTCTGCTCCGAAAGCATCTACCTCAACATCAAGCACCACCTCGGCAAGCACTTCTTCTAAGTGGGAGCCCGGTTCTCCTGTAGCAACCTATACTACTCCTACCGTAACGCCTGTAGTAAGCGCTCCAGCAACACCAAAACCATCTGCTGCTTCAAAGGATTTCTCTGGCTATGGCGATGCGGATGATTCCTTCTCATTTGATGATGTAGATTAATTTTGAAATACTTTGACGAAATTAAAGGCATCGGCGCAAACCGATGCCTTTTTTGTTTCTATGGATAGGGATTTTTGGAAGCAGGAATTTGAAATAAAGTATTTTCAAGACGGAGTGGGTCTATAAGCCGGGTTCTGTAATCGACAACCATTTATCTCGATTGCATGTCGCCATGCAACTCAAGCACGCAACCCGAACGCACGGAAAGGCGGCCGTATAGCGTTCCTATTTGCGCTTGCTTCAGATGGGGTTTACCAAGCTGTGCCGTTGCCGGCACACTGGTGCGCTTTTACCGCACCGTTTCAGCTTTTCTCCCGCTGCCTTGATAGTGAAGAAATATCAGTTCACCATTAAGGGCAGCGGGGGAGTTTTCTTTTCTGTGGCACTAATCCGTCGGGTCGCCCCGCCCAGCTGTTAGCTGGCATCTTGCCTTTTGAAGCCCGGACTTTCCTCATGACAAAGCACGCGGTTGTCCGACCCACTCCGAGTGGCTATTGTAGCAGACTCATCTGATATCGGAGTACTAAAGCGCATAATCGTCTAGAGTACCTACCAGAATCGTGATCGGGGAAGCGTGCAATTGCTGAATATGAACGTAAGGACTCGCGAGCTTGTGCCCTGAGTTTTTTCGATGGCGTTTGCTTCATTTACTAACGGCGATTTGAAGCATTGATAGACTGGGATATCAAAATTGAGCTTTATGAGGTAGAGCATTTTAGAACCTTGCAGATAATAATTTATAAGTTGAAATATCACGAGAAGAGATAACTATGAAACGTTGTTTACTTGTGGGTGCGGCTCCTTCAACGGGGCAAGGCCTTACTTACATCCTCGAAACACAGTCTTTTGATGCTGTTTATGCGGTAGACGGAGGTTACGCTGAGGTGACAGCGCGCGCTATAACCCCGAATGCAGTATTTGGTGATTTCGATTCACTTGGCGCCACTCCCTGCCATCCCGAGGCTTACGAATACGATACCCATAAAGATTTCACTGACATGGATCTTGCGATTCATCACGCCATTGCGAAAGGTTATGAGGAATTAGTTGTGTGCAACGCTTTTGTTGGTAGGCTTGATCACACTATTGGCAATATGCAACTTTTAATTCAAGCGGCATCGCAAGGTGTTTGCATTTGGGGAATAGAAGAAGATGAGGCAATTGCTCCGCTGGTAGCCCCTGGCCCTTTTTCGTCGCTGTCATTTAAAGAAGGCGCACAAGGTGTATGCTCGGTGCTTTCTCACAGTGACAAGGCGGAGGGAATTTGCGAAGAAGGACTTGAGTGGAATCTTGATAACGCAACTGGCGTCAACCGTGCTCTGTGGGGTATTTCCAATGAATTCAAGGGTGTTCCTGCAAGAATCAGTCTTGCGTATGGATCGCTTTGGGTGACGTTTCCATTAGAAGAGCTGTCTCGTGCTTATTACGATCGACTTTCCAATGCTTAACTTTTTTGCACTGCAAAAGGAGTCGCCGAGAAAAGAGTGGATACAAAAGGAATAATCAGCTAGTTACTGCTTACAACGGCTCTTGTTCTTAAGTGACGTTGGCAAGTCAAAACGTATGAGTACCGTGAATGGTGCCAGCAAAATTAAGATGCATAAACGCTGCGAATGTGTCTAAACTACATTTTTGTCACGCTTGCAGAAGCAATGCGACATTAAGAAAAAATGCCACTACAATACTTACATTACATAAAGGGGAGCTGAATTAGGCTTCACGGCGAGCAGATTTTATATCGAAGCGAGTAAGTTTTGTCATCGCAGAAGCGAACAATTTGCGTGTTGCAGAAGCGAGTCAATTTTGCATCGTAGAAGTGAGTTGAATTCGGCTGAGAGGAAGCTTGGCTTCGACCCTCGGAACCTGATATGGATAATTCCAGCGAAGGGAGTCACGAATGACGCAAATTGATGCGGCGCGAGCAGGCATCTGCACGCCAGAAATGAAAGCGGTAGCCGCAAAAGAATATAAAACCCCAGAAGAAATACGTGATGCGGTTGCAAAGGGCATTATCGCAATTCCTGCCAATATTAACCACACCACGCTTGATCCGAAGGGGTAGGCGAAGGTTTACGTACGAAGGTAAACGTCAACTTAGGCATTTCAGGTGACTTGATGGATGAGGAAATGGAGCTCGAAAAGGCCCGTATTGCTCTTGAGCTTGGCGCTGAAGGAATCATGGATTTAAGCAATCATGGTAAAACTCGCGAGTTTCGTCGTAAATTGCTTGCAATGTCTTCTGCCATGATTGGCACGGTACCTATGTATGACGCAATTGGGTATTTGGAAAAACCTTTGATTGGTATCACGGCACAGGATTTTCTGGATGTTGTTCGTGTTCATGCCGAAGATGGCGTTGACTTTGTAACGGTGCACGCTGGAATGAACCGTCGTGTGATTGAGTCGTTTAAAGAGACCGGCCGTTTGATGAATATCGTCTCGCGCGGCGGATCCCTCATTTTTGCTTGGATGGAAGCGACGGGAAACGAAAATCCTTTCTATGAGCACTATGATGAAGTGCTCGAAATACTTCACGAATACGATGTCACTATCAGCATTGGTGATGCAATGCGACCAGGATGTACCTACGATGCAAGCGATGCGGGACAGATTGCGGAACTTATCGAAATTGGCAAGCTAACCAAGCGAGCATGGGATGCTGGAGTTCAGGTTATGGTTGAGGGACCAGGACACATGGCCCTCGACGAAATCGCGGCAAATATGAAAATGGAAAAACGCCTGTGTCATAATGCGCCGTTTTACGTACTGGGTCCTTTGGTGACCGACATTGCTCCTGGCTATGATCACATTACCGCAGCAATTGGAGGTGCGGTAGCGGCTTCTAGTGGTGCGGACTTTCTCTGTTATGTAACTCCTGCTGAACATTTGCGTTTGCCTGATGCTAATGATGTTCGAGAAGGGCTGGTAGCAACAAAATTGCAGCGCATGCGGCAGATATCGCAAAGGGTATTCCTCATGCGCGTGATATTGATAATCGCATGAGTGATGCCCGTAGACGGGTTGATTGGGAAGAGATGTTTTCTTTGGCGCTTGATCCTGAAAAACCAAGAAAATATTTTGAAAGCGCGCCTCCTTCCAATGAGGGAACTTGTACTATGTGTGGAAAAATGTGCGCAGTGCGTACTGTCAACACCATCATGGATGGTCTGGTTATTGATTTGGGCGATGAAATGGAGAAGTAGTTTACTCTCCAGAGATTGAAAGCGAGTTACTTATGATTCCTTGTGCGTTGAGTATTGCTGGGTCTGATTCAAGTGGTGGTGCAGGAATTCAGGCAGACATTAAAACCATGGAAGCATTGGGGGTCTATGCTGAAACGGTTATCACCGCACTAACAGCACAGAACACTCAAGGCGTACAAGGGGTCATGCCTGTGGAGTCGTCTTTTATTTCTCAGCAAATTGATAGTGTGTTTTCTGATATACAACCTCATGCGGTAAAGATAGGTATGATTCCCAATGCTGATGCAGTGCATGCGGTAGCACGCGGGTTGCGTGCCTGGGAAGCTTTGCATGTTGTGCTTGATCCTGTAATGGTGGCAACTACGGGTGCCCCCCTTTCTGAAGATTCTGCGGTTCAGGCACTTAAAGAAGAATTGATACCTCTTGCAGAAGTTGTTACTCCAAATATCCCTGAAGCGCAGGCGCTTTCGGGCGTAACCATTACAACAAGGGAAGATATGGTTACCGCTGGTATTGTACTTTGCAAGAGAGGGGCTCGTGCTGTTTTGGTGAAAGGCGGCCATCTTGCTGGTTGCGCCGATGACGTTTTAGTCATGAGCGAAGAGGAAGTTATTTGGTTCAGCGAAAAGCGTGTTAAAACACAGAATACGCATGGTACCGGATGCACCCTTTCTTCGGCGATTGCCGCTTACCTTGCTAAGGGTCTGTCTCTTAAAGAAGCGGTAGAACGAGCAAAACGGTATTTAACAGGCGCTCTTATCCATGATTTAGATTTAGGAAAAGGGTTTGGACCTGTGAATCATATGTGGGCTTATGGCGCCTAAGATCTTATATCAAAGGCAATTTACGGCATATGAACAAGCTTCTTGATATAAGCAATAAGGGGCTCTCGTTGTGGCTTGATTTCCTCGCGTGCAACCGCAGCAAAAGCTTCACTTAAAAGCAGGCCGATCTGAGGTCCTTCTGGAACACCGAGCTCCAGAAGATCTTTGCCAGTAATGGGGAGATCGTGTAGCGATAGACAGGCACCCTCCGAACACATTTCATCAAAAATATGCTCGACCTCATCGATGGTTTTAACTCGTTTGTGACTAAAAGGAGCCTGACCGAGTGCATCGCCTCGCATTAAGTCACACATGGTATGAAAAAGCTCTCTATTTTCTTCGAGCTTAGAGAAGAGAATCCTAACATCCTGACGCGTTGGTGCGGGATGGTCATCGTGGTAGCGCACGAGAAGCTCTAGGTCGTGAAGGCGCTTGCGGCTAAAATGAAGACGCTTTGCTGCTTTTCGTAAGTGATCTATGCTTGCAAGGGGATGACCTGGCATATGACCAATTCCGTTTTTGTCGCGAAAAAGGTGTCAGGTTTTCCGGCGTCATGAAAAAGCGCTGCCAACGTACCAGTGGTTCGGATGGAGTATTTTCTATTACGCAAGCGGTATGTTCGAGCACATCGTAAATATGCCAGCGACTATGCTGATCAAAACCTTTCATGGTGTGTAGCTGAGGGATTATGACACTCAGGACTTCGGCATAGTTTAAGAGGACCGCACGAACACTTTGACCGCAAAGCATCCCCTCCAGCTCAACTGAAAGGCGCTCTCCTGCAACATAGGATAACGAAGGCGCTTGTTCGAAAAGCGCATTTTCAGTATCTATAGCAAGCGAAAAAGAAAGCTGTGATGCAAAACGTAATGCGCGTAGAATGCGAAGAGCGTCCTCTTGAAAGCGTTGGGTAGGGTTACCAACACAGCGAATGATCCGATGATGTAAATCAGCTTGACCTTCGTAAGGGTCAACAAGTCCTCTTACGGGGTGGTAGGCCATGGCGTTGATCGTGAAATCGCGTCGAGCAAGATCTTCGGTTATGGAGGAGACGAAGGTAACCGAGTTAGGATGACGATGATCGGAATAGATCGCTTCGCTACGGAACGTAGTAATTTCGAGTGGGTATCCTTGATGGATAACCGTGACCGTACCATGTTTTGTGCCTGTTTCTCTTACTTTACAACCATGGTCAAGTGCAATTTCTTTGACCGATTCCCATCGTGCGTTGGTAGCAATGTCGGCATCGTGAGGAGTAACACCGCGAAGGGCATCGCGAACAAAGCCACCCACAATCCAAGCTTCAAATCCTTTTTCTTCGAGGAAGAAAAGCATCTCTAAAACAGGCGCAGGAATGCGAGAAAGAAGGGGGTAAGCGGTGGTATGTAGCACGTTTTCGTAAGGCACAGTAGCTCCCCTCCTTATAATAGACTTCTAGTATAAAACATACCTGGTTACGCATAAGCTTTGCATTTGAAGCTCTTTTGAGAAATATGTGAGATTCCTTGTGTAGAATCAGGAAATGAACAACAACAGCCCTTCCTTGATGATGTTTGTGAGCGATTGTCAAAAAAGACAGAGACTAAAGGGAAGTTTTCATGATTGATGAAATCCATATTTGTGACGTTGCCCTTATCCATGAAGCGCACTTTGTGCCCAGTGAAGGTTTGACAGTTATCACGGGTGAAACTGGCACGGGCAAAACCGCTCTCCTGAACGCATTAAAACTTCTCGTAGGGGAGCGTTCTGATGCAAGCCTTGTTCGAGAAGGATGCGATGAGCTCCGTGTTGAGGGACGGTTCTTTTTCGAAGGGGAGGAAGATGGCGTAGTTGCAACCCGTCGCGTGGGTGCTCAGGGAAGATCGAAGGTCAGCATTGATGGCTCTTTGGCATCGGTTAAAGAATTGGCTGCACGTATAGGCATTCATGTGGATTTATGTGGTCAGCACGAACACCAACATTTGCTTTCTTCGGCTTATCAAAGGCAACTTCTTGATGTTTGGGCAGGTGAGAGGGTTCTTCCTTTTTTGGAGGAATATCAATCATGCTTTTCAGAGGTAAAGGATGCACAGGCGGAACTTGAAAGACTCAGAGAGTTAGAATCTGCTGACAGTATAGAGTTAGATCGTGCGCGTTTTGGATTAGAGCAAATAAATGCCGTTGATCCACAGGAAAATGAGTACGAAGATCTACAGGAACTTTTGCCGCGTTTGGAGCATGCCGAAATGTTGCTGAGTGAATCGGCAGCTGCGCAATCTTCGATAAGTGCCTCTGATGGAGTGCTTGAAAAACTTGACAATACCCTCGTTTCGCTTGAGCGTATAGCGGCAGTTGATGCAGAAGTTGAGGAGCAAGTAGCGGTTGTTCGCGAGGCATATTTCAATCTGGAGGAAGTAGGTCGTAGTCTTGCCAGCTATCGCGATAGAGTGGATTATTCTGGTGAGGAACTTGAAGAAGCTCAAAATCGCATGGCTGCTCTCCAGGGTTTGATGCGCGGATTTGGTCCTCGAATGGAAGATGTGTTTGAGCATAGAGCGCGTTACGAGGAAAAACTTGCAGAATATGAGGCCGAGATGAGCTGATCGCACAGGCGCAGGATCGTCTTAAAGAGGCAGAATCTATGTTGCAAAAAGCAGCTGATGCGCTTCGTTTGGCTCGCGAAGCGGTGCTTCCACAGTTTTTGATGCAGGTGCAAGCGCAGCTTGCGCGTCTAGAGATGGGCTCTTCAAAGATCGAGGCACCTTTGGTTGATCTTCCGAGAGATCAGTGGGATGCCTGGGGACCTCATACCTGCGAATTTCTGTATGCTGCAGGTGAGGGAATGAAGCCGCAGCGATTGCAGAAAATTGCTTCAGGGGGCGAAATGAGTCGCATCATGCTTGCCCTAAAGGTGGTACTTGGATCAAGCGATACGGTTGATACCTTAGTGTTTGACGAAATAGATGCAGGGGTGGGAGGCTCTACGGCACGCTCTCTTGCTGAAGTGTTGGCCGATCTTGCACAGACACATCAAGTTATTGTCGTAACTCATCTTCCTCAGGTCGCGGTATACGGATCGGTTCACTATGTGGTAACTAAACAGGGTGATGAACATCCAGAAACCAATCTTTGCATTCTGGATGAAGATCACCGCGTTGAAGAAATTGCACGCATGCTTTCAGGGGAAATCAATGCTGTTTCATTGGCGCATGCGCATGAGTTGCTAGAGGAAAGAAAGAATAATAACTATGGCTCTTAAACCTGAGGTGGTAATAGGATGCCACCTTTCTTCATCGGGTGGCTATGAAGCTATGGCAAAAACAGCGCAGAGCATTGGGGCAAACACCTTTGCCTTTTTTACGCGCAATCCTCGAGGAGGAAAGGCAAAGCCAATTGATCCTGCAGACATTAAAGCTTTTCATTGTGCGGCTGAGCAGGCAGGTATTTCGCGAATCGTAGCGCATGGATCATATACGGTTAATCCGTGTTCTGTTAAAGACTCTGTTCGTGAATTTGCGTTTCAGGCTCTTGCAGAAGATTTGCAACGTATGGAACACACGCCTCATCAGTTCTTTAATATGCATCCAGGTTCTCATGTAGGCCAGGGTATAGAAGCAGGCGTCGAACAGATAGCAGAAGTACTCAATGCGGTATTAAAGGAAGATCAAACTACAACGCTTTTGTTAGAAACAATGGCAGGTAAAGGCAGCGAAGTAGGTTCTACCTTCGAGGAGCTTGCCGCTATTATCGAAAAGGTTCACCTATCAGAGAAGTGGGCGTTTGTTTGGATACGTGCCACGTGTGGGATGCGGGCTATGATCTGGTAAATGATTTAGAGGGAGTACTTGAGCATTTTGATTCAGTGATTGGCCTGGAGAGACTTCATGCGCTTCATATCAATGATTCGCTCAATCCAAAAGGGTCTCACAAGGACCGTCATGCTCGCATTGGCGAAGGCAAAATAGGCGCAGATGCCTTGGTACGAGTCGTGATGCATCCAAAATTGCTAGGATTGCCCTGCATTTTGGAAACCCCCAATGAATTACCAGGCTATAAAAAAGAGATTGCCTTTTTCCATGCTTGCGCATGCGAATCTGTTTGAGTACTATGGTTTTGTCTTATTCAATCCCCCTTTTACAACAGCTGTTTCATTGGTGCCCGTTTTTGTGGGCAAGCTGTGTGTTGAAGTCTGATTTAGGAGGACTCCCGTGAAATTCTTTCTCGATACCGCTGATCTCGACGAGATCAAAGAGGCGGCAAGTTGGGGTGCGCTTGCAGGCGTAACAACTAATCCTACGCTTTAATTCTCGTATTGGCGGTAAGCTTGCCGATTTCCATGATCATATTGCGCGCATTTGCGAGATTGTGGATGGCCCCGTCTCTGCTGAATCCGTTGCGATGACTCGCGATGAAATCATTAAAGATGGTCGCGAACTTGCAGCGATTGCACCAATGTTGTTGTTAAGTTCCTACTATGATTGAAGGTCTTGCCGCTACAAAAGTGCTGGCGTCTGAGGGTATTCCTGTAAACATGACCTTGTGCTTACGGTGCCTCAGGCTATTATGGCAGCCCGCGCAGGTGCTCGTTATGTAAGCCCTTTCATTGGCCGTTTTGATGATATTTCCGAAGACGGTCTTGATCAGGTTGCAAATATTGTTTCCGCTTTAGGCAATTATGACTTACTGAAAACACGGTAAATGGCGAGCAGATTGAAGTAATTGCTGCATCAATCCGTAGCGCAAATCATGTTGCTCAGGCAGCTTTAATGGGCGCAGATATTGCAACCGTTCCCTTTAATGTACTGAAAAAATGCGTCGAGCATCCTCTGACGGATCGTGGTTTAGATGCATTCCTTAAGGATTGGGAGAAGTTCAGAACGCATGAGTGATTCCACAACTGAAGAATCAGTAATCGAAGAAGTTAAACCAAAACGCACCTACCGTCGTCGTAGCACCAAAGCGGCGACGGAGGAGGCTTCAACCGAAGTAGCAGGATCTGAAAGCTCCGATACTTCAAATACGGAAGAAGAACCCAAGAAAAAACGAGCTACTCGAACTCGAAAAACCACTAAAAAGGCTCTTGAGACAAAAGCAGTTCAAGAGTCTGAAGCTACAGAAGCTTCCCCTGAAACTCCTCTTACTTCATCTGTTCAAGACGAGGGTTCTTCAACCGAAGCAGCTTCTCCTGCAAAGCCAGAAAAGAAAGCTGCCAGCGAGGTTGAGGGCGAAAAACCCGCTCGAAAGAGAAGAGTTACTCGTAAGACTAAAGATTCCGAAGAAAAATCATCTGAAAAAACCCAGGCTGCACAAGCGAAAGATTCGAGTGCGGAAAATGAAGCTATTTCGTCAGAAGGCAATGTACAAATTGCATCTGGCGCGAGCGATCCTTCGTCTGATCGCAGCGGACAGGCTGAAAACTCATCGGCCAGTACTCAGGCTGATGAAATGGCAGAAAAGCAAGGAGCTTTAGGAGATAATGCTTCTGGCGATACTGCAGCTAAGGAAAGCACTTCGCACGAGGGCGCTTCCGAAGAAGTATCGGCGCGCAAGCAGCGCAACAGAAAAGCCCGCAACGAAGATTCTTCGGATGCAGATGATAATCATGGCGGTTCGCGCAAGCAACGCAATTTCTCGAAAAACAATCATCAGAAAATGCCTCTCAACAAAAAGGCAGTCATTTCCGTTCTCGTCGCACTCATCAGCAAAACAGGCGTGAGCCAATTGTTCCTCAGACTTCCAAGGATGATCTCGCAAAATTAAAAGTAGCTGAATTGCGCGCCCGCGCAGAAGAGCTCGAAGTAGATCATAAAGGTCTCAAGAAGGCTGAATTGGTTGAAGCAGTTTTTGCTGCAAGCATTAAAGCGGAAGGCTTTGTAGAGACTGCGGGCATTCTGGATGTACTTTCTGATGGATATGGTTTCTTGCGCACCCATGGCTATCTTCCCAGCGAAGATGACGTTTATGTTGGTATGGCAACTATTCGACGCAATGGCCTGCGAAAGGGAGACTATATTACTGGCCAAACGCGTCCTGCGCGTCCCAATGAAAATATGCAGCTCTTCAGCGTGTAGATACGGTAAACGGCATTGCTTTTGAAGAGCTAGGCAAACGTGTTCGCTTCGCGGATCTAACTCCTGTTTTCCCTGATGAACGTCTTGTTTTAGAGCACGGAAAGTCTACTATTAC
>ENA-OQDF01000053-OQDF01000053.1-human-gut-metagenome-genome-assembly--contig:-NODE-53-length-33869-cov-1.834953_pt1 | contig 33869 bp, 41 predicted proteins | sample MGYA00242769_ERZ504597 | MGnify/ENA primary metagenome ERZ504597 (study PRJEB26092, sample SAMD00036305) | human gut metagenome | host: Homo sapiens | study: EMG produced TPA metagenomics assembly of...
CTTTGAACTTGGGGACTCATGCACCGTTGAGCTGATTCTGACAGACTTTAAACTGCTTTATGAATCAGTCAAAGCGGGAATGAAAGGCTCTCTTTTGCAAACGAATATCAATGATACCCGGAAAATAGATTTGAAGTATAATCAAAACTCCTTCTCAATTTCCTTCTCTGCCATCAACTTTGCAGTCCCGCATCGTATTAGGTATGAGTATAGGCTCGAAAATCACAATGAAGAGTGGGAACACTCCAATTCAGTGCGGAACGTGAGCTATATGAATCTCTCGTCCGGTAAGTATGTATTCCGCTTGCGGGCATTTGATAAATACACCGGGCAGCAGGTGGGAGAAAGAAGTCTGGACATTGTCATTCATAACCCTTACTGGGTTTCGTGGTGGGCGCTGTTCATCTATTTCATCTTGTTGTCTGTCTTTGTCTACATATTTGTGCAGTATAGGAGGCATAAGGTGAACGAAGGGCGTATAAGGGACAAGATACGTTCCTTTATCAGTATAGCCCATGATATCCGTACACCGGTTACTTTAATAAAGGCTCCGCTGAGCGAGCTCAAAGCGCAGGAGGGACTTCCGGAGCAGGGTAAGAAAACCGTTGCGGTGGCAATGAAGAATGTGGAAAAACTGATGGGAATGATTACTCAACTGCTTGAGTTGCAGAAAACGGAACTGCATGCCGAGGAGTGTCTGAAGGTTTCTCCATACGACATTAAGGCTTATCTGGAGGAAAAATGGCAGAGTTTCACTTAGCGCCATGCAGAAGAGCGTCGGGATAGAGTTGGAGGTGGAGCCGGATATGTCCAAGGTTTGGATTGACCGGGAGAAGATGGATCATATCATAGACAATCTGCTCTCCAATGCCTTGAAGTATACAGAGAAGGGAGTCATTCACATACTGGTGAAGACTGCAAGAAAGAAGTGGACTATTGAAGTAAAGGATACGGGTATCGGCATTCCGAAAGAGGAGCAGGGCAATATCTTCCACGAATATTATAGAGCCCAGAATGCATGAACTTTGAGGAAACCGGTTCGGGCATCGGTCTGATGATTACGCGCCGCATTGTGAAACAGCATCACGGCACCATCTCTTTCAGTAGCGTGGAAGGGCAGGGAACTACGTTTACGGTAACTTTCCCGCAGAGGATAAAGGCGAGCGTGGCGGTGGAAGCGAAGGCTGACGGCCGGGAAGAAGCTCAGGCCGCTACCGGGGCTGTGCATGAAGAAACGGAACGTGCCGGGAGGAATGTCCTTCTTCTGGCGGAGGACGATGCGGATATGAGGGAGTATCTGGTGGACAGCTTGTCTTCCGAATATAAGGTAGTTGCCGTGCCCGACGGCGGAAAGGCATTGGAGACGGCAAGGGAAATCAATCCTGATATCATTATCTCGGACATTGTGATGCCGGTACTGGAAGGTGATGAATTGTGCCGGATTCTGAAGTCATCGGTAGATACAAGCCATATACCTATTATATTACTGACCGCACTGAGTGAGAGGGAAAATATCATCTTCGGACTGGAAGCCGGTGCCAATGACTACATCATCAAGCCTTTCGACTTGTCTGTGCTGAAAGTGCGTATCAGGAATATTCTTCAGAATAGGCAGCATTTGCGCGAAACCGTGTTGGCGATGGATGCGCAGCCCGAAGAGACAGACTATACCAGCCAGTTGGACAAGGAGTTTCTGGACAAGGTTATGAAAGTGATTGAGGAGGAGTTGTCCGATTCGGAATTCTCCATCAATGACTTCTGCCGGATGCTGGGCATGAGCCGCACTTCTGTCTACAATAAGATAAAGACGCTGACCGGGCAGGGACCGAATGACTTCATCCGCATTGTCCGTTTGAACAAGGCAAAAGAGCTGCTGGTTTCCCGAAAATATTCGATAGGGGAAGTGGCGAATATGGTCGGATTTTCTGACCCGAAATATTTCAGCACATGCTTCAAAAAGCAGTTTGGTACCAGTCCCAGCAAAATTTAGAGCCATGAAGACTGCTTTTGAACCACCGCTGACAAGTATTAAACCTTTTTTGTCAGAGAATAAACCCTTGTCTCCCTGATAGTGCGTAATATTGTGGACAGTAAACAATATTAAAAAACGCATATAAAAAATGGAAACGTATTTAGGTCTTGATTTAGGAGGCACGAAGTTGCTGATTGGCGAAATGGATAGCGTGGCAACATTTTGAGGTATAAGAAATATGACTCCGGTTACTTTAATCAGCAGGCTGCGCTGGAAATCATCAAGTCGTCGCTCGATGATTATATCCGTACCGTGGGCTGGTATGACCAGAAACCGGTAGCGATGGGTGTTGGGCTGATAGGGCGTGTAGATCCCAACGAAGGTGTCTGGCTGCAGATTGACCCGAGCAGGACACAGCGGATTGAGTTGGCAAAGGAACTGTCGGACATATATGGCATGCCTTGCCATATAGACAATGATGTGAAGAGCGCTACAAGAGCCGAACGCGTCTGGGGATTCGGACAAATTTCCAAAAACTTCATATACGTAAATGTAGGTACAGGCATTGCCGTGGGTACGGTGATAAATGGGAGACAAATCCGTGGCAGCCATTTCAATGCCGGCGAAGTGGGACACGTGCGTGTAGGTGTGAACATAGGCATTAAATGCGGTTGTGGACGGATGGACTGTGTGGAGGCGATTGCTGCCGGCATAGGTTTTGACAATTGTGCCCGTCTGCTCCGCAACCAGTATGAGACCGGCCTGCATATTCCGGCTGAAAAAGGGGAACGGGTGATTGTGAGTGAGGTGTTTGCACTTAGTCAGAAAGGTGACCCTCTCTGTACGGTGCTGGTGGAGAATGCAGCTGAGGCGCTTGCCAATCTTATCATGAATCTGGTACGTGTGATTGACCCGGACACGGTGGTGTTGGGTGGAGGCATTGTGGCCGACGGGTATATGCACGAGAAGATTCTGGAGAAACTTCATCCTACGACCATGCGTTTTGTCAGCAACGGGGTTGTCATTACGAAACTGAATCCCGGATTTATCGGGCTTCTGGGGGCCGGTGCGGTGGCGATGAACATGTGATTAGGAATTAATGATTAAGAATATGAAAATAACAATAACAAAGAATGAAAAGGAGTTTGACTGCACGGCTGCATGGCGCATCATCGGGCAGATGTTGAATGAACCGGAGAGTGTGATAGGACTTCGACGGGACGTACTACCGGTAATCTTCATCGGTTGGTGGGAGAAATCTATACTAAATATCCGTTTAAGGTGGATACCGTTACTTTCTTCGGATTGGATGAGGTAACGAATGTGCCGCGCGAATATGCCGGAGCATGCTACACGATGCTGAAAACGGAGTTGATGGATACATTGGGCATCAAGGAAGAGAATTTTTTGATGCTGCCTACCATTTCTGGTGATTTTGAACAGTCATGCAGGGATTTCCAGCAGGAAATTGCGAACCGTGGCGGCATTGATTTGCTGATTTTAGGGTTGGGTGAGAACGGACATCTGGGATTCAACCAGCCGGAATCTCCCTTTGGCGGTGAAGCATGGGTGACCCGGATGAATGTGGAACTGGAAGAACGCATCCGTAGAGAAACGGGTACTCCTCCCGATAAAGAGTTGGGAGGGGCTACTTTGGGAATAAAGAACATTATGCAGGCACGCCGGATTGTACTGGTTGCCAAAGGGACTAATAAAGCGGATATTGTCAAGCGGATGCTTGAAGGGCCTGTGACAACAGATGTTCCTGCTTCCATCCTTCAGCTTCATCCCAACTGTGAATTTCTGCTGGATGAGGCGGCGGCAAGCATGCTTAACTGCTAAGTCGCCTTGCAGGCGGCTGATAACTAATTATTTGAATTAATAATCAAAATACTATGACACAACAAGAAAAACAAATAAACTATATGGGGCCATTCATCACGATGGTGTTCTTGTTCTTTATTGTAGGTTTCCTTACGACTGCCAATACTCAGTTTCAGGGTCCTCTGAAAGAAACTTTTCTTTCGGAAGTGGGCGGGTTGAAAAATACTTTTGCTACTTTGATTACTTTCTCCTGGTTCCTTGCTTATCCGGTTTGTGGAGGGGTAGGCTCGTCGTGGATTAGCAAATACGGATATAAAGGAACATTGATGCGTGGATTGCTGGTGATGATTGTGGGGCTTGGTTTGTTCTTTGCCTCTTCCTATTTCACAGTACACTTTCCTGAAGCGAATTGGCATGCAGGAAATAATGTTATCCCTGGAGGGTTCTTGATTTTCTTACTGGGTTCTTTCGTGGTAGGGGCTTCGGCCACCATTCTGCAAGTGGTTATAAATCCTTATCTGACGGCTTGCCATGTCAAGGTACCCAGTCCATTCAGCGTTTGGCTATAGGCGGTTCTGCCAATTCTGTGGGAACTACGCTTGCTCCTTATTTCGTGACTGGTGTCGTGTTTGGCGGTCTGTCTATGGAGGACATTCAGATTGACCAGCTGATGGTTCCGTTCCTTCCTTGATGGCTGTTATTTCTTTGATTGTATTGTTGTTGATGAAATTGTCTTTGCCCGATATCCAAGGAACCAGGGTAGAGAAGGGAGAGAAGCTGGAAAAAGTGTATGGTCCTTCCGTCATCGTGACATTGGGGGTAGTGGCTATCTTCTTTTATGTGGGAGTGGAAGTCTGTATCGGAGCCAATATCAATCTGTACGCCATTGAGATGGATTATGCTTCTCCGGCACTGATGGCTACGCTCTATTGGGGTGGTATGCTTGTGGGCCGCCTGGTGGGGAGCAGCCTGAGCAGAATTTCTCCCCGCGTGCAGTTGACGGTTACTACGGTATCGGCAGGACTACTCGCCCTACTGGCCATTCTTCTGAATAATCCGTGGCTGCTCACGGCAGTAGGTCTGTTCCATTCCATCATGTGGGGAGCTATTTTTACTTTGTCCGTTGCCCATTTGGGAAAATACACTTCGGTGGCTTCGGGTGTGTTCATGATTGGAGTGGTAGGCGGTGCCATATTGCCCTTGTTGCAAGGAGTGCTTGCCGATGTTCTTGGAGGTGGAGATTGGTCATGGTTCATCGTTCTTTTTGGAGAAGCGTTTATGCTTGTATTATGCATTGATAGGTTCACGGGTCCGTCAGACCTGCGATAATTTGTAATTAAAGATAGTACTTATGAAAAAAATTAGAATGATGATGGCTGCCGCTTTGGGCGTATTGGTTTCATGCGGTAGCGTTAAGCCGGGAGAAGAGGTCGTTGCGGCTTCCCGCGATTCAAGGTTGTGGTTGTTTATGTTACTTCGTGGAGTGAGGTGATGCCCGACCCGCAGTACATGACGCATATCAACTATGCGTTCGGTCATGTAAACGAGAGCTTTAACGGTGTCAAGATTGATAATGAGGAACGTTTGAGACAGATTGTTGAATTTGAGGAAACAGAAGCCGGAGCTGAAAGTGCTGCTTTCCATCGGCGGCTGGGGAAGCGGACGTTTCAGTGAGATGGCTGCCAATGATGAATATCGCCGTGCTTTTGCCGCGGACTGTGACCGTGTGGTGAAGGAGTTCGCTTTGGATGGCATTGACATCGATTGGGAATATCCCACCAGCTCTATGGCAAATATATCCTCGTCACCGGACGATACGGAGAATTTTACACTTCTGATGCAGGATATCAGAGCTGCCATCGGCAATGAAAAGGAACTGACACTTGCACCGTAGCTTCTGCCCGTTACATTGACTTCAAAGCTATCTTGCCTTCCGTCGATTTTGTGAATATCATGGCTTATGACATGGCTTCTGCTCCCAAGCACCATTCGGCGCTTTTATCCGTCAGGACATAGCGGTGACATTACTTCGGACGGTGCCGTTACTGCACACTTGAAAGCGGGCGTACCGCCTTCCAAGCTGGTGATGGGTATGCCCTTCTATGGTCGTGGAGGTGACGGTTATCCCAGCTTCCAAGACTATAATAAGGTAGGGAATACGGATACCCAATATACTGAAAAGTGGGATGAGGTGGCTCAAGTGCCTTATCTGGCCGATAAGAATGATACGTTGGTATTTGGTTTTGAGAATCCCCGTTCACTTGCCATCAAGTGTCAGTATATTCTGGATAAAGATTTGCTGGGAGGCATGTATTGGGATTATAGCGGAGACAATGAGCAGGGTGATTTGCGCCGTACGGTAGCAGAAAACCTATTGGGCAAGCCGCACAAGGCGAAGGTACTGGTGTTGACGGAACGTGGCGGACAGCACGGAGGATTTACGGATGCCGGTTTGAGGTGGTTGGCGGCCGAAGGTGCAAAGGGGAATTTCAGTATTACCGAGATAAACAATGCCAGGAACATAACGGAGGCTTACTTGTCGCAGTTCAGCCTGGTTATTCAATTGGATTTCCCGCCTTATACTTGGCCGAAGGAAGCGGAAGATGCGTTCGTCAAGTATATAGAAGAAGGCCGTGGCGGCTGGATAGGTTTCCATCATGCTACTTGCTGGGCGAGTTTGACGGTTATCCCATGTGGCAATGGTTCTCTGATTTCATGGGTGGTGTACGTTTCAAGAACTACATAGCTCCGCTGGCCAACGGTACGCTGATTGTGGAAGATAAACAGCATCCGGTAATGAAAGATGTTCCGGCCTCTTTCGTGGTGCCCGATGACGAGTGGTATACTTATGACAAGAGCCCGCGCCCCAATGTACATGTACTGGCCAATGTAGACGAATCGAGCTACACGCCTGCATCGGACATCAAGATGGGCGATCATCCGGTGGTTTGGGTCAATGAAAGCAAAAAGGCACGCAATGTTTATTTCCAGATAGGGCATAGCAGCAAATTGTACGAAACGGAAGGGTTTACGACCATGTTCAGAAATGCCATTAACTGGACTTTAGAAAGGTAATCTTCTTTATAATCAATGGATTTGGAAGAAAACGGGTACGTACAGAAACGTATCCGTTTTTTATGGGTTTAAACTTTATCACTTTAAGTTTAAAATAAACGTTTTTTATGGATGTGTTAGTAAATGAACTCCTTATGAGAAATATTCAACTTCCATTTCTTGTTTAGTACGTAATTTCGCTTATCGAAGTATTGGAATTTGTATCAATACAATATGAATAACTTCCTATTTTATAAACTAATACTATTATCATGAAAAGAAAAAGAGTCCTTTTGCTGCTTTGCATTCTCAGTTGCACTTTGCAGCTCTTCGCACAACAAATTAATGTGCAGGGTGTCGTTTATGACCTTCCGGAGAAACGGTTCCGGGTGCTAATGTCAGTATGAAAAGTAATCCGGCTGTGGGTACTGTGACGGACATTGATGGGAATTTCAGTCTGAAAGCTTCTGTGGGTGATGTGTTGGTCTTCACTTTTATTGGTTATGAGCCTATTGAGTATAAACTGACTGCTGCAGATACAAATCTGAAAGTCCGTTTTACTGATTCTTCTGAGTTGCTGGACGAGGTAGTTGTAGTAGGCTATGGTGTACAAAAGAAGAGTGTACTTTCGTCTGCTGTGAGCCGTGTTACCAGTGAAGAGTTGGATAAAGGTAATCCTACAAATATTCAGAATGCCTTGAAAGGTAAAGTTTCCGGTGTACAGATTATCTCTAATTCAGGTCAGCCCGGTGCGGAATCAAAGATTCGTATTCGGGGTACCGGTACGGTCAACAACTCCGATCCGCTTTATATAGTAGACGGCATGCGTCTGAAGTGGTATCAGTCATTTGAATCCTTCTGATATTGAGTCTATTGAAGTGTTGAAAGACGCAGCTTCCGCCGCTATTTACGGAGCCCGTGGTGCTAATGGTGTTGTACTGATTACTACGAAGAAGGGTACTAAAGGAAAGGCTACTTTGAACTATGAATTTACGTACGGTATTCAGAATCCTTCCAAGAAGGTGGATTTGCTGGGTAGTGCGGATTATCAGATGTTGATGAATGAAATGGCTGCCAATGCAGGTAAGGATCCTTATTTCCCGACTGTTTCCAGCGTCAATACCGACTGGCAAAAGGAACTGCAGAACAAGAATGCTCCTATTATGAACCACAAGGTTTCGTTGAGTGGCGGTACGGACAACTCTACCTATTATGCTTCTTTCGGTTATGTAAAGCAAGAAGGTATTTATGCTAAAGGACATGCTGATTATGAAGCTACAATGTACGCTTGAATTACAATAATGTATTACTGGACACGAAATCACGAAATTGGTTGAATAAGATTAGTTTTGGTGCAATTGCAAGCTATTCCAAGTCAATCCAGACAGGTAATACTATTGGCAACAGTGAAGCAGCAGGCTTGATTACTTCCATGAATATGTTGCCTCCTACCGAACCGGTTTATCAGACCGACCCTGCTATACTGGAGCAATATGCCGTAACTTATCCAAATCATGTCATTGCTCCCAACGGCCTGGCATACAATATCATCGAGATGCGTGAAATAACCAATCCGCTGGCAGCCATGCAGGTCAGTCATAACCAGAGGACTATGCCTCAGAATTTCGGTGCGAACTTTAACCTTGATGTGGACTTGTTACCGGGTTTGAAGTTCAAGACTACCTATGGTGCGGAATGGGTGTTCAATTCCATTAAGAATGTGACTCCAGTCTACGAGCTGAATGCTACCAGTAAGAATGCCACTTCCAAGGTAGAGGATAAGAAAAGGGAGTCTTCCTATTGGCAGTGGGAAAATGTACTGTCGTATACAAAGTCTTTCGGCCGTCATAATATAGGTGCACTGTTCGGTACGAGTATGTCTTCCTACCATTACTCCAATTTGGAAGCGGAAGATTATAATCTGCTGGTGGTGGATATAGACAAGGGATATATAGACACGGCCACAGCACCCGAAGAACAGTCCAAAGTATGGGGTGGGGCGGAAGACCACCGCATTGCATCCGTATTCGGACGTATCAATTATAATTATGATGAAAAGTATTTGTTCGAAGCGGTAGTGAGACGGGACGGTTCGTCAAACTTCAGTCGTGACCACCAGTATGCTACATTCCCTTCGGTTTCTTTGGGTTGGGTGTTGACCCGTGAGAAGTTCATGGAGAACAGACCTTCCTGGTTGGATTTTGCCAAGATACGTCTGAGCTGGGGACAGAACGGTAACGAACGCATCGGCTCCTTTGCCTATACAAGTATGATGAGTCAGGGTAAGAATGCAGTCATAAATGGAAAGGTATATACGGGCATGCTGCCCAGTGGCTATGCCAATGCTGATTTGAAATGGGAGACCTCCGAACAGACCGACTTGGGTATTGACTTGCGTTTCTTCAACAGTGCATTGACATTCTCTGCCGACTATTTCGTGAAGAAGACGAAGGACATGCTGCTTTCCATGCCGATTCCTCTTTATACCAGTTATGGCAGTATGACGGTCAATTCGGGTACAGTGAAGAACGAAGGTATCGAGTTCGAAGCGTCCTATCGCTTTAAGGTGGGTGAAGTGAATCTGGGTATCAATGGAAATGCTTCTTATGTGAAGAATACCGTAACAGACCAAGGCCCCGACCGCGTCGGTCTCAATAATATCGGTGGTGGTATGGGCGGTCAGGTCAGTTGGAGAGAGAACGGGCGTCCGTACGGCTTCTTCTACGGTTACTTGCATGATGCATTTTCCAGAATCAGCAGGAGATAGACAGCTATACTTACGTAGATTCTAACGGAAAGACTCAGTTGATACAACCGAATGCCAAGCCCGGAGATATCCGTTTTAAAGATTTGGACGGTAAAAATGGTCTTAATGGCGATGACCGTACTATGATAGGTAAGCCGAATCCCGACTGGACATATGGATTTACGCTCTCTGCCGATTGGAAGGGGCTGGATTTCAGTGCATTCTTTCAAGGAAGTATCGGAAACGATATTTATAAACTGTACAGACGTTCCAACGTGACTTTTGGTAACTACGACAAATCTTGGCTGAACCGTTGGCATGGTGAAGGCACTTCCAATTGGGTGCCACGTGTGATAGATGGTGACAACAATAACTATCAGGTTTCAAACTTTTTTGTGGAAGATGGTTCGTATATGCGTTTGAAAGTGTTGCAGATTGGCTATAGTCTGCCCGGACAGATGTTGCAGCGTGTCGGCGTCAAGGGGCTGCGTTTCTTTGTGCAGGGCGAAAATCTGTTTACAATTACCAACTACAGCGGTTATGATCCTGAAGTGGGAACACGTGATGGATTTGACGGGGGAACATATCCGCAAGCACGTACTTATACTATCGGTGCGAATATTACATTTTGATTAACCTAAAAATTAGATACAATGAATAAGATATTAAAGGTATTGGCTTTGGGTGCGATGGCTTTGTCGACCACAGCTTGTTCAGATTTTCTGGAAGTGAATCCGAGAACTCAGGTGTCGGAAACCGAATTCTATAAGACGGAAGACGATATGATGAAGGCTTGTATGCCGTGATGAATGAAATGCAGACCCGTATGCCGGAGGTTTGGTCTTACTCTTCTTTGCTGGGCGATGAGTCTGAAACCGGTGGTGGTATCGGTGAGGGATCTTACAAGACGAAATGGGATACTTTTACCTATGACGCGACTTCTTGTTTCGGTGCATGGGGCTATGGTTCTTGGTGGAATGAGTGGGATTTCGGCTTGTTCAATGGGGTCATTGCTGCCAATCTGTTGATTGACAAATTGGCCGGGTGCAACCTCAATGCAGACTTTGTCAATTCCATTTCTGCCGAAGCGCGCTTTTACCGTGCCATTTTCTATTACCATCTGTTTATGGGGTATGAGCAATTCCCGCTTATCAAACATTATCTGGCAACCAGTGAAATGTATAGCGTTGCCAAAGGAACCCGTGAAGAGATTTATGAGTTTATGATGGGTGACTTGGATGACGAAGTGACTAAGTATCTGCCCCAGCGCAGTGCTACACAGCAGGGACGCGTTTGCCGGGATGCTGCCAAGCTGCTTCGTGCCAAAATTATTTTGTTCCATCGTGATGAGACTAAATATCAGGTGGCATTGAATGACATGAAAGAAATAATCACCAGTGGAAGATACCAGTTGAACCCTGATTATCAGAACTTATGGGTGAAAGACGGAGAATGGTGTGCGGAATCTATCTTTGAGGTATGTTATGCCGGCAATAACTCCGGCGAAGGGTTTGGGCTTGCACGTTCTTTGGGTGGTCGTAACATTGTTGACCCGAGAAGTGCCGAGCAGGGCGGATTGGGCGAAGGTTATGGGCAGAATACCATGCCGAGTTCCGTTTACAACATGTTTAAGGAAGGCGATACGCGCCGAGAAGGAACAGTCATTGTCTATGCGGACGAGGCTAAGAAAGTGGCAGAAATGGTGGCCAAAGGTGAACTGCCGGCAGGAAGTGCTTTCCAAGTCAGTGACCAGCAGGAAAACTTACGAAGGCCTGGGGCACTATAAGATTCATCCGAGAAAGGAGACGACGTCTACGGTGAACCCTACGGATAACTATTATAACTCTTGGCGTATTTACCGTTATGCCGATGTTTTGCTGCTGGCTGTGGAGCTTGATGTACGCATCAACGGAACTGCTAGTGCCGATGCGCAAGGCTGGTTCGACCAGGTCAGAGACCGCGCTTTCAAAGACAAAGAGCATCGTATCAACTTGGCGGGAAAGAGCAAGCAGGAGTTGTTGGATATTCTTTTTGAAGAGCGTGGGTATGAGTTTATGGATGAAATGCAGCGTTGGTTTGACATTCTGCGTTTCGATAAAGGAACAGAGATTTTAGGTAACAAAGGTTGGACGGAGAAGTTTAGGTACTTCCCGATTGACCAGTCGGAAATGGATAGAGCTAAAGGTGGCTTGACACAGAACCCTGGCTGGTTATAAGTTTAGATTGGTTTTCTTTCTGAAGAGTCCCCGGTATTTCCTTTTGAAATACTGGGGATTTTTATGTGTAGGCAGTGGCGGTATCTCTCACTAAGTTTATTTCGGCAAAACATCTATCATGCTGTCACGCGAAGAGATTATTCTTTTGATTATAAGTTAATTAAAATGTGATGGATACCTGTGATAGATAAAAAACATTACAACCATCCATCACGCTTTCCAATTTTTGTAAAAGATGGTATGCATACTTGTTTCGTGGGTCGTTGAAATAGTTATAATCTTAGTTCTCAGCATGAAACTTTTAGTTTCAAGACTAAATACGAAAAGTTTCGACAAGTAAGACTATTGGTTTCAACAAGCAAAACCAAAAGTTTCTTTCGATAAAACCATTCGTTTCAAAGGTTAAAACTCTTGGTTTCGACTATAGGAAACTATCATTCCAACTTGTCGGGACCAGCAAGGGTATCTATATGAAACAACCGAAACAGATACCTTTCCTTCGAAAAGTATCTGTTTCGGCATAAAAGTGTTGTATTTTGGAGAAGATTTGAAGAATACTATCCTATTTTATTCTTTTGATTACTGTTATGGGAGTTGTTTCATTTGAGGAACGGGTCACCGTTCTTGTCTTTGCTCACTACCCAGCGGAAAGCATTAACCAATAGCAGGTTCTGCGTACCGTCGATAAACTCTTCGTCACCATGTCCCATATTCAGGTAAATCATTCTGTAATTCTTGTTGGACCATACGATGGGGAAGTCGCCAAAATTCACTACATCCTTGATACCCAGTGGATAGTTCTTGGGAGATAGGGACAAGAGTACTTCTACGTCCTTGTTCTGGCGGGGGCTGGGAGTCCATTGGTACCATTCGCTGGCGGGAGCACGAATGATGCAGGCAGATTCTTGGTAACGGGATGTTCTTCGTTGTCGACTTCGACCAATACCGGCTGGGGAGGCCAGTTGTTGCAATAGAACACCCCACCACCAAGAAACTTAACGAACCAGGGCCAATGCGTGTTTTTGTCGTTGTAGGCAGCTGCGTGGAAACCTACCCAACCGCCTCCGTTTTCCATGTATTGCTCAAAAGCATCGCGTTCGGCCTTGGTGTTGGGGGATGTGTTAAGCATGATAATGACATTGTATTCTTTCAGTTTCTCGTATGGGTATTTTGAAAATCGGTAGTAATATCCAGAACAAAGCCGTCACCGTAATTGAGCTTCTTGAAGAAAGTGGTTGCTTGTTCTGCAAATTGTACGTGTGCTTCTTCCGCATGTTGCGTGTAATAAATCAAAGCCTTGAAGCGAGGAGCTTTGGCATAGTTTGCCGGATAACCTTCGGGGACTTGTGCGTACGTCAGCAGGGTGCAAGCCGTAAACAATAAAATAAACAGATGTTTCATAATTTGTAATTTATAATTTATTAATTCTCCATTATCTAATATTCCGCAATCAGAGACAGCCATTTGCCTGCCGAGGTAATCCATACCTCTTTATAACAGGCATTGTTGGTTTGCGGCCAATAGGGGACATCGTCGTTACCCAGGGTACGGATACCAACGGGCATCTCTCCTGTCATTTCTCCCGAAGAGAAGGTATTCAGTTGCGGATAGTTGTGTCCTTCTCCATAAATCAAGGATTGTCCGAAAGGATTCTTGCCTACGGTCCAGTACAACTGTTCCAGACCGATGTTGAGCAGTTCCTTGTCCTTCAGGAAGTTTCCGCAGATGGCGGCGGACTTTCCGTTGGAAAGATGGATGGCGGTATTGCCGTTGAAAATGTTGAACCACACGGGGAAACGTTTCATGTAGTGCTCTTTGTCCAGTTGTACTCCTCGTTTAATCTGTTCCGTGTACAGTTCCTTGGCATTGGCAGGGGGAAACAGATGGAGGGCGTAGAAGTTGGTGGTATCCTTATATTCCTCTGCATGGTAAACACCGCTTGGAATCATACCGTAGGGATGGGTATACTTCATCATTCCTTTCAGATACTCTCCATATAGTTGTATGGAATTCACCCATTTAGGATAATCGGGGTGCTCCTTCTGGGTTTCGCAAAGCATCACCATGGCCTGCATATAGACCTGCTCGCGCGACTGGTGTATGTAATGTACGATGGATTTGCGGGATTTGTCCCGGTAGAAGAATCCGCGTGTCCCGTCTTTGTCTTTCAGCGGTTCCGTGCGCTGGCAGTCGAGGGGGTAGCGGATGTATTCGGCGGCGATGTCCGCATAAGAAGGTTTTCCGGTCAGCTTGTATAATTGGCTTGCCGACCAGGAGATGGTAGCCATATACTGACTTTTCGAAGTGTTGTAACTGTGTTCGTAAGGCTGGACGAACTGGTCGAAGCCATCTTTTTGAACTTCTCCATAGCAAAAGCGAAATCTTCTTCGGCCACGCGCAATAGGTATTCCTGCAGCATCGGGTCGTGGTCCAGCGTCATGGAGGCGTAAGCTTCGTATCCGGCATAGAGAAAGTTGTCAAATGCCATGTTCTGTACACGTACGGAAGATATGTCGTCCAATGTATTGAACACACCGTCTTGCCAGATAAGCAATCCCATGCTGCTGGCGCGGTAACCATCGCCGTAGCGGTTCTTAGGATGAACTCTACTCCCCATTCCGCTTCTTCACGCAGGCGGGCGGCGAGGCTGTTGATATTTCTTTGTTTATTATAGGCTTCGAGCAGAGCAAAGGTCACGTCTCCCGTCTGCAAGGTTTGCTGGGACAAGTCTCCTGCATCGTGCCATCCGCCGGAGTAGGAGATGCTGCGTCCGTCATGTCGGGACATGAGGTCTACGTGGCAGGTGGAATGCTTGCCGGGAACCGGATGTCCACAGCGCTGGCAGAAGATGAAGTTCAGCACTTTCCATTGTGAATCTTCCCAAGTCTTTCTCCAATCCGGAAGGTGGGAGTTAGCGATGTTCCGACCTTCAGCTGATACTTTCCGGGATTATTGAAGGAGGTGAAATCAATAAGGCCAAATTCTCCGAGAGTGGTTTTCTCTTTTCGGATATCTCCTTCGTAAGCTATTTCTCCGGTTGGGGTAAGCAGTTGGAAGCGCTTTCCGGCGTCTATGGTGAGGTTTGTGTTGATGAGGGCGGTTTTGGGGTGGTTGACGGCATAGCCGGTTGTCGAGTAGGAGATTTTTCCATCGGCAGGTATCCATCCGCTGACTTTCTCAGGGGCTTTCACCGTTTGCAGTTGTAGATTGTCCAGGTAGTAGATAGCTGAATCTCCTGTTGTCCGGTCTTTGCCTTTGAGGGCTGTGCTGAAGGTGATGGACATCACCTTGTCGCGCTGATACTCGTCTATTTCGAGGAAGCATTGGTTCCACTCCTTATTAATAAGGTTAATGAGGTGTGAACCCGAAGGCTGATTATATCCTTTCTTGGCAGGAGTATCTGCATTGCGAAACGTGAGGTTCATGTTGACGATGCGCGCGCCGTCGCAATCGGGATAGATGGAGAATACGATGCGGTTGTACTTCTCCAGATTGGCGCCGTCTAGATGATAGGTAACACTGTTGTTTCCGTAGGTGGCATAGTCTGGGTCGGAAGGAGAGCCGGTCGCCCTTTTCCCGGTGAATGTGGGGAATTGCAGTTTGATGCTGCCTTTGCCGGAAACGGTCTTTTCCGTACTGAAGGACATGCTTCCTGCGCCGGAATGACTCCATCCCTCTGTACCTGCCGAGCGGGTGAGAGGAGCGCTTTGCAAGACCTCCTTTTTCCATCCGTTGGTTTCGAAAGAGTTTTCAATATCCAGGGGGAGGGGTTGATGTATCAGTCCGCTTTCGTGGAGTTGTCGTTCCAGTTTGGGGTCTTGGGTCAGACGTGTCTGACCGTATGCGGCAATACTGCCGAGAGATAAAAGGTATAAAAATAATAATGTCTTTCTCATGTTGATGTCAACCTTTGGTTTCGGTTGCAATGTTAGCCATTATTAGGCAGAAGGAGGTTTGAAAACTGCCATAAAAGCTTTAAAAGCTATCCGAAGTAGAGGAAATATGAATTTCGGTAGATGTATAATCCCTATGATGTACGACTTATAATGCCAAAGAAAATACTAAAATCGTATTTTCATAACAGAAGAAAATTGTAACTTTGCGAAGTTATGTCACAATGTAACCTATGATGCGTATCTTGATTTTAATAATAATGCTGTTGCCATGTTCGCTTGGTATGTATGCATCTGCAATAGATAGCCTTTTGTCTGTTCTGGATAAGACTATCGTGATGCGTAGACAATACGAGGAAGAAAAAGAACGGTATATTTCTTTGATAAAGGATGAGTTGAAGCAAGGGAGGCTTACTGACATGGAGCGTTATCTGATACAAAATCGTCTTTTTGCCGAATATAATTCTTATATTAGTGATTCTGCATTACATTATATAAATGAAAATATTCTTATTGCCACACGGCTAAATAATAGGCAATGGATAAATAGTTCTATATTAAATAAAGTACATATTCTAAATACTTCGGGCCTTTTTGTTGAAGCAATGGAATTGCTGAAATCGCTTCCTCGTAACACGTTGGAGGGTGAAAATATAGTGGACTATTATGTATGTTTTGAAAACCTATATCTCTATCAGGCAGAGTACGCCACTGATCGGAACTACGTGAACAATTATCTTCGGATAGCAAATTTGTATAGGGATTCTATAATCAGCCTAGTACCGGAAGATACTTATAGATATGTAGTCGTGCATGCACCTCAGCTCATTGACCAGGGAAAAAGTCAGGAGGCTATATGTTTATTGAAGAATTTTTTACCTCGGTTGAAATCCAATACGCGTGAGTATGCAGTAGCTACTTCAATTCTGGCTTTTGCTTATCATGTCGTGGGGAACAAGCAGAAAGAAATGGAAGCACGTATTAGCAGTGCCATTGCTGACATTAGGGCAGTGGTGAAAGAAAATTATTCTTTGTGCGCATTAGCGGAATTACTTTATGGAATGGGCGATTTGGAACGTGCTAATCACTATATCAAGATTAGTATGGAAGATGCTAATTATTATACTACTCGGTTGCGTAGTTCGCAGAATTCCAAGATGCTTCCGCTCATAGATCGTGCTTATCAGCAAGAAAAGGAAATACAGCAACAGCGGCAGAGAATGTTTATTACAGGCATATGTATCCTTTCTGTTTTCCTTCTATTGACAGTACTGTGTGTGCTATGGCAAATGAAAAAATTGTCTTATGCCCGTAAAAAAGTTGTTGCTGCCAATTCCCAATTGAGTATATTGAATAGTGAATTGAAGAAGCTGAACAAGTCTCAACATGAGGCTAATGAACGATTATTGCATACTAATCAGACTCTTACGGAAGCCAATCATATTAAGGAAGAGTATTTGGGACGTTTCCTCAGTTTAAGTTCCTCTTATATAAGTAAGATGGAAGAATATCGCCGCATATTGAACAAGCAGCTGCTGCCGGTAAACTTGAGGAGTTATATCGTACATTGAAGTCCGACCGTTTCATAAATCAAGAGTTGAAAGAGTTCTATCACAATTTCGATGTATCTTTTCTTAAGATATTCCCTAACTTGTAGAAGAATTTAATCGTTTGTTGCCAGTTGAAGAACAATTGCATCCTAAAAATGAAGAATTGCTTGTTACCGAACTGCGCATATTTGCACTGATTCGTTTAGGTATTACAGACAGTGCGCGTATTGCAGAATTTTTGCGTTATTCCATAACTACCATCTATACTTATCGTTCCAAGCTAAAAAACAAGTCTCTTTGTAAAGAGGACTTTGAAGAACGAGTGATGAAAATAACTTCTTTTTGATTTTATCCTCCTTTTGAGGCTTTCTTCTGCCTTAAAAGTTTAGAAATGATTTAGAAATTAGTAGCAATAGCATTTTTGTAATGCGTTGTATTATAGTTGATTGCCTGTTGCAGGACTTTAGATTTTTATCTCAGCCCAATCGTGCGTTTGTTTTGATAATACATTTGCATCAATCTATTTATTGTTTAACTAATTTCTAATAAGATGAAAAAGAAAAGTCTAAAGAGATGCCTTAAAAAGCGCATGATCCTTTTACTGGGTTTTCTTATGATGACTGGTGTTGCTGTTGCGCAACAACTTCAGGTACAAGGAAAGGTGACCGATGCAACGGGTGAAGGTCTTATCGGTGCAAGTGTATTGGTAAAGGGTACAACTTCGGGGGTGATAACTGACATTGACGGTAACTATGTGTTATTGAATGTCAATCCTGATGCAATACTTATTTTTTCTTATGTAGGTTACCAAACGCAGGAACTGAACGTATCCGGTAGAAACAAGATTGATGTTGTCTTGCATGATGACCAGCAGGTGTTGGAAGAAGTTGTAGTAGTGGGTTACGGTTCATTGAGTAAAAAAGAAGTTTCCAGTTCCATTGTACAAGTGGATAAGAAAAATTTTAATTTGGGGGCTATGAATAACCCGATGGAAATGGTATCGGGAAAAGTCGCGGGCTTGAATGTCAATACGCAGCAGCTGCCAATCCTAACTCCAGTTCTTCATTACAAGTACGTGGTGCAACATCTGTTTCTGCAAGTAATAGTCCTTTGATTGTCATAGATGGTGTGGCAGGTGGCGATATCCGTAACATCGCTGCACAGGATATTGAATCTATTACGGTATTGAAAGATGCGGGTTCAGCTGCTATTTACGGAACGCGAGGTGCTAATGGTGTGATTTTAGTTACAACGAAACGTGGCTCGGGTGAAGCTGGAAAAACGGTAGTCACATATGACAGTTACATCGCTTTTAATGTAGCCAAGCCCTCTCCGGATATTCTGTCGGCTGATGAATTCCGTCGTTCGAGACGAGGTACAGACTATGGAGCCGACACTGACTGGTATGGACTGATTACTCGTGATGTAGCATACGACACAAACCAATATATATCTATTGATGGTAACACAAAGAATGGTTTCTATGGTGCTTCCTTCAATTACAAAAGTGCCAATGGACTTGACATCGTGAGTGGTCGTGAAGAATTTGGAGGTCGTTTTTCTATGGAACAGCGTGTACTGGAGAATCGCTTACAATTCAACGGTTCGTTGAGTGCACGTCGTGTAAATGAAACCTGGGGAAATGATGGTTTCTTCGATAGGGCACTCACAATGAATCCTACAATGCCGGTATATAATGCAGACGGTTCGTATTATCAGCCTACTTCTCCTACGGGTGCAACCAATCCGGTTGCGGAGCTTGCTTTGAGAGATAACAACGGCCAGCGTATGTATTTGTTGGGTACGGCTGAGGCTAAACTGAATATTTTGCAGACAGAAAAGCATTTGTTGAATACAACATTAAGTTACTCATTGCATTACAATGACATGAAGCAACAATATTATGCTTCGTCTGCCGGTTCGGAGTCCTATTGGAATGGTTATAAAGGACGTGCGGAAATGAAGTATCAGAATGGTACACCAATCGATTGGAGTGGTTGGGAAATTATGCACTGAACTTGGGCGACCACAATATTAAGGCTGTAGTGGGCTATACTTATGAGAAGTCTATCTGGGAACAGATTGGTGGTAGTAACAACGACTTCTCTTTTGATAATACGAAATATTGGGATTTGGGCAGTGGCTCTTATCTGAAGGATGGTTTGGCAAGTTTATATAGCGGTCGCTCTGAATCGACACTTATTGGCTTCTTTGGTCGGTTGAACTATAATTGGAAGGATATGCTTTTTGCATCGGCTTCGTTGCGCTATGAAGGCTCTTCCAAATTTGGTGCTAACCAAAAGTGGGGGTACTTCCCAGCAGCTTCTTTGGCTTGGGAAATGATGGAGATGGGCTTTATGAAGAATACCCGGAAAGTGTTGACCAGTTTGAAACCGCGTGTTTCTTTCGGAATTACCGGTCGTTCGGATTTTGATGCTTATAAATCACTTCTACTTACAATACCAATGGTAGTTATCTCTTTGACGGGCGTTGGGTAACGGGCTATGCTCCCTCTAGTAATGCTAATCCGGATTTGGCTTGGGAAAAGAGCGTTGCGATTAATCTGGGTGTTGATTTTGTTCTATGGAATCGTTTACGTGGTTCAGTAGAGTATTTTGACCGTAGTTCTAAAGACTTGCTTTATACGTACACGGCACCTCAACCGCCTTTTGTCTATTCCACTATTTTGGTTAACGTTGGAACAACGAAAAATACCGGTATAGAAGTATCTTTGGATGGTGACATCCTTACTAAAACAGCAGTGAAGTGGACGAGCGGAATCAATTATTCTTATGGGAAGACTAAGTTGACCAAACTTTCTAACGATATTTACAAGGCATCTTATCTCGACCTTTACTTAAAACCGGGTACTGGCTCCAGCGAATATTTCTTCCGTGTGCAGGAAGGGGGAGAGATAGGGCAGTTCTACGGTTATGAATATGCAGGTGTTGACGAAAATGGCAATATGCTTATTTTGAATGATAAAGATGAGCAAATACCGATTTCTCAGGCTGATGCCAAGTATAAACGTTATATTGGCAATGGTGCTCCCAAGCACTTCTTGTCTTGGAGTAACAACCTGACTTGGAGAAATTTTGATTTGAGTGTATTCTTCCGCGGTACATTCGGTTTTGATGTATTCAATATGCGTAAATATGGTATGGGGCTTCAGGGATGTGGTACAGATAATGTTCTTCGCTCTGCGTATCTGGAAGATAAGAATATCCGTACCGGTGGTGGAGTAATATCTTCCTATTTCCTGGAGGATGGTAGCTTCATAAAACTGGAAAATGTAACCTTGGGATATAATTTACTCCTAAGAACCGTAAGTTACTGGATAATATGCGCATATATCTGTCTGCCAAGAATCTGTTTACCTTGACCGGATATTCTGGTAATGACCCTTCAATTATAGACGTGAATGGTATCCAGCCGGGAGTAGATAGTAATAGTGCTTATCCTACAGCAACTCAATTGAGTTTAGGTGTGACTCTTCGCTTCAAATAAATGAGAAACAAATTATTAAAAATATGAAAGATATGAAATATATAAAATGTCGTTGGTTATTGGCGATGATTATGTCATGTTCACTTTCTCTTGTACTAATTGGACGAGGAAGTGTTCGATCGTGTGGATGCCGGAATTTATTATCAAGATGAGACGAGTGTTCAGGGGGCAGGTAGGCAGCCATCTATTCGAAAGCTGCATATAGTTATTTGGAATACTTCTGGTATTTGCAGGAGTTTTCTGCCGACCAGGTGGCATGGCGCAGTTGGAACGGTGGACTTTGGGGATGGGATGAGGCATTGAAGTTTGCTTTGTCTTCACATACCTGGACGTCAGAATCAACCATTATTCGCCAAACTTGGGAGAATGCGTGGACCACTATTGGGCTTTGCAATACGCTTATTACAGATTTGCAGGCAATCAGCCCCGCATCTATACGCATGACTGAGGATGCTTTGAATAGTTATATTGCCGAAGTACGTACCCTGCGTGCTTGGGCATACTACAATATCTTTGAGATTTGGGGTGGAGCACTTCCCTTGAACATTTCTTCGGGTGCGGAAATCCCTGGTTCTGCAGATACTGATTTTGATAAGGGGTGCAAGATTATCTACGATTTTATCAGTCAGGAATTAGATGAGTCAGTTACAGATCTTATGAAAGAAGATGGTTCTGGAAAGACTCGCAACCGCATGAACCAAGCTGCCAATCGTATGATTAAGATGCGCTTGTTGCTGAATTCTGAGGTGTTTATCAAACAAAACAGTTATAATGAGTGTGCCACTCTTTGCCAAAAAATTCTGAATGGCGATTATGGTACTTACAGCATTACCGATGACTATCGCGATATTTATTCGATAAACAATGTAGAATGTCCGGAAGTTGTAATGGCATTGGCGATGGAAGTCGGTCAGGTCAATACCGGTTGGATGCGTAACATGCCTTTCATGCCTTACAATTGTTGGGATTACTTTGGAGGTACATACAGCCAGAGCGGATGGAATTGTGTATGCTTGGCACCTTCATGGGATAATTCTGGAAATGTACAGCCGTATGGTGGTACTGACAATCCTAAGAGCTTTCTTACCGACTACGGTGATAAGTTAGGAGCAGTTTATGAACGTTTCCACGATAAAGATATCCGTAAGCAGAACTATGTGTATAATGAAACAACAGGAAACTATCAAGGCATTTTTTTGAAAGGGGCTATTAAAGCCAACTATGGTAAGGGTGCGGCTTTGAAAGCAGATGCCGACCGTGACGGTCAGGATTTGGTTTATGTGGATCAGGTGGGTACATTCCTTAATTTAGGACGTAATCTGGAGACTGTCATGTCACCTCGCTGGGGTGAAACGAATTCAGGTGTCCGTTTGGTAAGATATCCGGTTTATCCGGAGAGTGCAGGCATTGATTTCCAAAACATCGATGAGGTGGAATTCCGTTTGAGTGAAGTGGTCTATACTCTTGCTGAATGTAAAATGCGTGCAGGTGATACGGAAGGTGCTAAAGAACTGGTATATAGAGTTAAAACACGCTATTTTACAGATAAATCGGCTCTCGAACAGCCCGGTCCTGGTTTTACATCCTTTGATATGGATTGGATGTTGAGTGAATGGGGACTTGAATTCTTGGGAGAGGGGCGTCGTCGTCGTACAGACTTGCGTCGTTTCGATAAGTTTACGCAAGGGCAATGGTGGTTCTTTGGCCGTGCCACGGACGACGGTTTAAGCTATCCGGCTAAACGTGACCGCAAATACGAGTGGTATCCCTTGCCCCAGTCTGCCCTTATGGTAAATCCGGGACTGGTACAGAATCCTAATTATTAATCATCCTATAATAATAGTAACAATGAAAAAAATATATATGTAATCCGCTATGGCTTTTGTTGCTTTTTGTAGCTTTCATCAGTAGTTGTGACAAGGAGGAAATTGTGTTTGACCATGAGTTGCCGCAATTTGAACTTCGTAGCGATGCTATCTTGCTGGAGGTGATTATGCCCCAAGGAACTGGTGCCGATGAAATAATTTATATTGCAGGCGATTTCAATGGAGGTCAGGATGCTGCTTCCGGAGACCTTAAGTGGCAGATGGAGAAAGCTGCAAACAATGATGTTAAATGGGGCATATACCTCTATCCGGAAGATTTTGTTAATGGAAAGACACTTGCCGATGGCTTTTATTTCGTTTCTAAGACACAAGGTATAGAGCGTACTTTGCAGAATGGGGATGCTTTACATCAAATTTCGGCTAAGGTAGGTACTCGCACTGATATAACGGTAACCCGCTGGAATGCTTATTTTGAGGAGCCGGAAGACCCAAGTGAAGTGACCCACGACGGTTATGCTGTGTTCGTGATGGACAATACAGGTTGGGATGCACTGACACTTTATGCGTGGGGAAATGATTTGCCGGAACTTTTTGGAGGTTGGCCCGGTATTTCACCTACTGGTAGCGTTGAGATAAAAGGAATTACCTATAAATACTTTGATACAGGTGAAGCAAATAAGGGATTGGTTTACAATTTGATATTTAACGATAATGGAGTAGGTTCACAATTTGATGGACCACAGAACTTTACTCTTGACCGTGACATATATTTGGAAATCACAGAAAGCGGTTGGACGGAAATAGATCCGGATGCAGTGGTCATCATGATGGTTATACCATTTTTATTGAAGACCAGTCCGGATGGGCAGAAACAACCATATATGCGTGGGGAAATGATATACCGGAACTCTTTGGCAGTTGGCCAGGAATATTACCAACCGGTAGTGTTGAGATAAAAGGTGTCACGTATAATTATTACGATACAGGTGAAGCAAATAAGGGATTGACTTACAATCTGATAATGAATAATAACAATGGAGGCTCACAATTTGACCTCGCAGCAGTGACGCTTGATCGAGATTATTATTTCCGTATTACGGACATAGCTGGTGAGGAGATTGACCCTAACAATCCGGACGGAGACTCTGAACCGGAATCTGAAGCGGCTTTTGTTTCTAATCAGAATAATTTCTTGAAATGAGTTTTGTATAGTAATGAAGATGTTAAATGACCTATTGGTGGAATGAGATTGGGGATAGGATATCTCTTTTCAATCTTGCGGATATATGTCCCAAGGCTTGGTTTTTCTATCCCAAGACTTGGGATAGAAAAACCAAGCCTTGGGAAGAAGTTATCTCTTAGCTCTTTTGTTTTTTAGTATTGGCTTCCGGGATTTTTAGTATTAAGCTTAGTATCTTTTCTGCCAATGCCCATTACTGGAGAGTTTGGATGCTCCTTTTGCAGATATCAGTTCCGCCAATGAGTATAAGTATAGATAAAAAGTAGAAATATGAAAAAAGTAATAATTGCGACACTGCTCTTTACGATGCTACATTCTTGTATGGGGTGTAGTGATAGTCAGAGTGACATGGAACCGATTCCCGTCCCACAGGAAGAATACATGGCTTCGGATATGGTGATTTATGAGGCAAATCCCCGCATTTTTGCCGAAGAAAATGCGTTCTCTGCCATCAAAGCAGAGCTTGACCGTATTCAAAGCCTGGGGACTACCGTGCTTTGCTGATGCCTGTAAATGAGCCGGGAGTACTGAAAAGTGTGAATTCACCTTATTGTATAAAGGATTATAAAAAGCTGAATACACGTTACGGAACAAAAAAAGACTTGAAAGAACTGGTAGATGCTGCCCATGCCAAAGGAATGAAAGTGATTCTTGACTGGGTTGCAACCATACTTCGTGGGACAATGCTTGGGTGACTGAGCATCCGGATTGGTATACACAGGATGCAAATGGCAATGTGGTACAACCTCAAGAACAGCCTTGGGCGGATGTTGCTGACTTGAATTTTGACAACGAAATCATGCAGCAAGCCATGATTGATGCCATGAAGTATTGGGTAACAGAAATTGGTATTGATGGATACCGTTGTGATTATGCCGAGGGGGTACCAGATGCTTTCTGGAAGAAAGCAATCGCCGAGCTCCGTACACTTGACAATAATTTGCTGATGCTTGCCGAAGGCGGAAAAACGTCTTTAATGAACAATGGTTTCAATCTGCTCTACGGCTGGAACTTCCATAGTAAACTGAAAGACTATTATGCCGGTAAATGCTCACTTACTGACCTTTATGCTATGAATACTTCCGAATTGGAGGGAATGCCGAAGGGTACGTTACGGTTACGCTATTCTACTAATCATGACCAGGCAAGTGAGGCTTCACCGATAGAATGTTATGGCGGTGAGCGTGGTGCCATGTCTGCTTTTGTATTGACGACTATGCTCGAGGGGATACCTCTTATTTATAGTTCGCAGGAAGTAGCCTATCCGCGGTCACTTAACTTTTTCAATTACGGAGTTATAGACTTGAAGTCCAATGAAGTCTTTGCGCAAGAGATGGCAGAAATCATCAGAGCCTATAAAGCTACGAGCAGTGTACGTGGTGGTGAACTGGAAGTTTATACTACCGGAGATGCCGCTTCATTTTATCGGGCAGCAGGCAGTCATGGCATGTTGGTCATGGTGAATACCGCCAATGAGTCTGTACAAGTGAAAGTACCTATGGAGCATGCTGGCAAGACCATGACCGATGTGATTGCCGGTGTGGATGTGGAGTTGCCTACAGTAATGACGATGGAACCTTATCAATATTTTATATATCAACAATAACGGATGTATATGAAACATGTATTATTAACAGTTGTATTTCTGGGAATTGCTTGTGTGGCGATGGCACACGAATTGTTATCTCCCAATGGGAATCTGAAACTCAATGTTGTGCTTGATTCCGAGGGGGGGCCGGTCTATAGCTTATATTACAAAGGAGAGCCGGTTGTAGAACCTTCTGCCTTGGGAATACTTATGGAAGAAGCGGATTTGTCAAATGGCTTCCGGATTCTTGATGCAACAAATTCTACTTTTGATGAAACTTGGATGCCTGTATGGGGAGAGTATGAAAAAGTCCGTAACCATTACAATGAACTTACTGTCACTTTCTCACAACCGGCAAAGCACGACCGTACGATGATTGTACGTTTTCGATTGTTTGACGATGGACTCGGATTCCGTTATGAGTTGCCGGAGCAGAAAACCATGAATTATCTGACGGTAAAAGACGAACTGACGGAATTCAATCTGACCGGTAATCATACACTCTATTGCATTCCCGGTGATTATGATACGAATGAGTTTGCCTATACTACTGCGGCCATTTCCGAAGTGCGCGAAGCTATGGAACGTAATCTACGTAAAAAGGATATGAAGCTAAAGCGACTTCATTCACAGTACAAACACCCCTTATGATAAAGACTACCGAAGGACTTTATATCAATATTCATGAAGCTGCTTGGTAGATTATTCTGCCATGTTGCTGAATGTGGATGATAAAGAGTTTAACTTTTCTGCTCATCTTACTCCCGATAAATTAGGAAAGAAAGGATATCTGCAATTACCGTTGCATACCCCGTGGCGTACAATTATGGTTAGTGACGATGCACGTAGCATCCTTGCTTCTCAGTTGATTCTTAATCTGAATGAACCTTGTAAGCTGGAAGATACTTCTTGGATTAAGCCACAGAAATTTATCGGTGTCTGGTGGGAGATGTTTACTGGTGGAGGAGGTACATGGCATATAGCGACTATTATAAGGCTAAACCCGGCATAACCGACTATTCAAAGTTAACTCCTAATGGACATCATCCGGCCAATACTGAACATGTGAAAGAGTACTATAGACTTTGCGGCGGAGAATGGTATTGATGCGGTATTGGTTGAGGGTTGGAATGAAGGTTGGGAAGATTGGGCATCCTATCGTAAGGATCGTCAGTTCCTTTTTGACAAACCTTATCCGGACTTTGATGTTGCGGTACTACATGCCTATGCCAAATCAAAGGGGGTAAAGATTATCATGCATCATGAGACGGCTGCTAATGCTGCCGATTATGAGCGGCAGCTGGATGTAGCCTTTCAATTTATGGTAGATAATGGCTATAATTCTGTAAAGACAGGATATGTGGGCTCAATCATTCCCCGTAGTGAATATCATTCCTCACAATGGATGAACAATCATTATATACATGTGGTGAAGCGTGCTGCTGATTATAAGATTATGGTAGATAGTCACGAGGCTGTTCGTCCCACCGGCTTGTGTCGGACCTGGCCCAACTGGGTAGCGCAAGAATCTGCCCGTGGTGGTGAGTTTGAATCTATGGGGGGCAATGATCCGGATCATACTTGTATCTTGCCGTTTACTCGGTTGAAGGGTGGTCCGATGGATTACACTCCTGGTATTTTCCAGACAAAACTTTCGTATTATAATAGTTCGAAACCTAAAGGTCAGGCGGGTACTACATTGGTAAAACAATTGGCTCTATATGTAACGATGCCCTCTCCGTTACAGATGGCAGCAGACCTGCCGGATAATTATCGCCGTTTTCCCGATGCGTTTCAATTTATTAAGGATGTAGCGGTGGATTGGAGCAATTCTTGGTATTTGGAAGCCGAACCGGGTGATTATATCACAGTGGCTCGTCAAGCCAAAGGAAAACAAGAGTGGTATGTAGGTGCTATTACCGACGAACATCCTCGTACGGCAACTATTCCTTTCTCTTTCTTACCCGAAGGAAGGAAATATATTGTTACCGTTTATGCAGATGGTCGGGATGCAGACTGGAAAGATAATCCGCAGAGCTATGACATCCGTCGTGGCATAGTAACGTCAAAGAGTGTGCTGCGTCAACCTTTGGCAAGTAGTGGAGGGGTGGCTATCAGTGTTCGAGAAGCAACAAAAGAAGAGGTAAAAGGATTGAAGAAATTATGAAGCTTGTCCGTACATAGTAATTATTATGTTGCGGATTTAATACAAGCATTTAAGAATTAAAGTTAGCAATTGGAAAGCATAGTCCGTGAGGATTGTGTCTTTTTTCGTAAATTATTCGTCATTTCTTATTTTCTTTATTATAATTTTTCTATATTTATGCCGTTATGGCGAATTGTTGACAGAATAGGAAAAGAATAGACCATTTAGGTATGAATAGAGAATGCCGGGGATTTGACATTTTATCATTCTTTAATCAAAATATAACCGTAAAATTTAGCTGTTTTGAAAAGTTTTCTTATATTTGCGGTGTTATTCATTGACATTTTGTTTGAATAGCGTAAAGTCAACAAGGTAATAACCTTTAAAACGTAATATTATGAATATCGAACGTATCATGACCTCTTTAGAGGCAAAGCACCCCGGCGAGTCTGAGTATCTTCAAGCCGTAAGGAAGTTCTTCTTTCCATCGAAGATATCTATAATCAACATCCCGAGTTCGAGAAAGCGAAAATTATAGAACGTCTGGTTGAACCTGACCGTATCTTTACTTTCCGCGTAACGTGGGTGGATGATAAAGGTGAAGTTCAGACGAACCTTGGCTATCGTGTGCAGTTCAACAATGCCATTGGCCCGTACAAAGGCGGTATTCGTTTCCATGCTTCCGTAAATCTTTCTATCCTCAAATTCCTGGGATTTGAGCAGACTTTCAAGAATGCCTTGACTACATTGCCTATGGGTGGCGGTAAGGGTGGTTCCGACTTCTCTCGCGCGGAAAGAGCGATGCTGAAATCATGCGTTTCTGTCAGGCCTTCATGCTGGAGTTGTGGCGTCACCTCGGTCCGGATATGGATGTTCCTGCCGGCGATATCGGTGTAGGCGGTCGCGAAGTGGGCTATATGTTCGGTATGTATAAGAAGTTGACTCGCGAATTTACGGGCACATTACCGGTAAAGGCTTGGAATTTGGCGGTTCGCTGATTCGTCCTGAAGCAACAGGATTCGGCGGCTTGTACTTCGTGAACCAGATGTTAGAAACTAAAGGTATTGATATCAAGGGCAAGACCGTTGCTATCTCCGGTTTCGGAAATGTGGCTTGGGGTGCTGCTACCAAGCTAACGAATTGGGTGCCAAGGTTGTTACCATCTCCGGTCCAGACGGTTACATCTACGATCCGAATGGTATCAGTGGCGAAAAGATAGATTATATGCTGGAACTTCGGTCGTCGGGCAACGATATCGTGGCACCGTATGCCGACGAATTCCCCGGCTCTACTTTCGTGGCAGGCAAACGCCCGTGGGAAGTGAAAGTGGACATCGCTCTGCCTTGCGCTACTCAGAACGAGCTGAACGGCGAAGATGCACAACATCTCATTGACAACAAGGTGACATGTGTAGGAGAAATCTCCAATATGGGATGTACGCCCGAAGCTATCGATCTTTTCATTGAAAATAAGATTATGTATGCACCGGGCAAGGCTGTCAATGCAGGTGGTGTGGCTACCAGCGGACTGGAAATGTCGCAGAACGCCATGCACCTCAGCTGGAGTGCAGCCGAAGTGGATGAAAAACTCCACGCCATCATGCACGGAATTCATGCTCAATGCGTAAAATATGGGACAGAACCCGATGGCTACATCAACTACGTGAAGGGAGCGAATATCGCCGGTTTCATGAAGGTGGCTCATGCCATGATGGGTCAGGGAATTATCTAAGAGAGAAACTTTGTTTAGTTGTATTTGTATTTGTGGTTTGTGCTGCTCTACGCCTGTGAAGGTATCGGGCAGTACTTTTTTTATTCTCAATTAAAAAAGTTGTATCTTTGTATCCGAGAAACCATAAATGACAAAGAGATGTTACTACCTGAATTGAAACTGAGACGTGATAAAATACGCTCTCTCATGGCTCAACAAGAGATTGATGCCGCTCTTATCGCTTGCAATGTAAACTTAATCTATACGTACGGACGTGTCGTCAGCGGTTACTTGTATCTGCCGTTGAATGCTCCCGCCCGTTTATTCATCAAACGTCCTAACAATATTGAAGGGGAACATATTCATCCTATCCGTAAACCGGAACAACTGCCTGACTTACTAAAGGAATGTGGTTTGCCCATACCTGCGAGGTTGATGCTGGAGGGGGATGAGTTGTCTTTTACGGAATATAACCGTTTGGCTGCGTGTTTCCCTGAAACGGAGGTGCTTCCTTGTGGTACGGCACTTATCCGGAAGGCCCGAAGTGTCAAGACTGAAATAGAGATTGAGATGTTCCGTCGTTCTGGCATTGCACATGCTAAAGCTTACGAACAAATACCCTCGGTTTATAGACCAGGAATGACAGACCGCCAGTTATCCATCGAAATAGAGCGCCTGATGCGTCTGGAAGGTTGTCTGGGTATTTTTCGTACCTTCGGACAAAGTATGGAGATTTTTATGGGAAGTCTGCTGGCAGGAGACAATGCCACTGCGCCTGCCCCCTATGATTTTGCTCTGGGAGGCGAGGGACTTGACCCGTCACTGCCTATCAGTGTGAACGGTGCACTGTTGCAGCCCGGTCAGAGCTTTATGGTTGATATGGGGGGTAACTTCTATGGCTATATGGGAGACATGAGCCGTGTATTCTCTATCGGAAAGCTGCCGGAAAAGGCATATGTTGCCCATCAAGTTTGCCTGGACATACAAGAGGCTGTTGTAGAAAAAGCGAAACCGGGTGCTGTTTGTGAGGACCTTTACAATCTCGCTATCGATATTGTCACCAAAGCGGGCTTTGCCGACAACTTTATGGGAGCCACTCAAAAAGCCAAGTTTATCGGTCATGGCATCGGACTGGAAATCAATGAAATGCCGGTGCTGGCTCCACGCATGAAGCAGGAGCTGGAACCGGGCATGGTCTTTGCTTTGGAACCGAAGATTGTTTTGCCAGGCATTGGTCCCGTCGGTATCGAAAACTCTTGGGTTGTAACAGCAGAAGGAGTGGAGAAACTGACGTTGTGTAAGGAAGAGATTGTGGAACTTGAAATTGATAATGGATAATGGAAAATTGCCATGCGGTTTCAATAAATACGCTGCACTGTTTATTTTTCCATTATCCATTTTCAATTATTTTACCCTTCTGTTAAGCTGATTATTCGCTTTCGAAGGTTTGGATTTACCAATCCGTTTTCCGGTTGGCTTGGCCTTGTTGCTCCGTTTGGGCTTTATGCCGGAATGGTTACTCGCCTTCATAATATTCACATAAGTAGTAGCGGGCTATAAAGTCCCAATATTGATGCAGTGTTTCTTTTCCTTTCAAGAAGGGAAGTTCCACATCGGGTAGAATTCCTTTGGTCATTCCGTATTTCAGCAGGTCGAACGGACACTCTCCAGGTTGGCAGAACATCTTGTAACCCTCTGCAGCAGCGCGTTTGGCATCGTACATCGGGTTATGTTCTTCACAGAAATAGGCGGCCACGTTGTGGGCTACGAGCATACCTTTGGCGTTGGCATAAATCACGAACTCTTTTTTGTATTCCAGGTCGGGCAATAATGCGGACCGTTTGTTTTCCCATCCCAAGACATTGACAAGAAAGTGCAAAGCTCCTTGTAATCGGTGAAGTATAGCAGCGGTTTCCCCTGGCTGTATTCCAGACAGTGGGCGGCATCTTTGCTCAGTTTGGTTTCCGGAGTGACTTCCGGCAGCGGAGTATGGGTATATCCAGTAAATCAAGTCCCATTACCCAAAGGAAGGAAGATTCTCCCTTGCTGATGGGAGCTTCTTCGAAACGTGCATCCATCAGTTCATAGGCGCTTTGGCTTAATGCAAGCAGGTCTTTGTCATAAGGACTGAACAAGGTGTATTCCTTGTCAAAAATGCTGAATTGTGATTTCAATGTCCACAGTACGAATGCAATGTCTTCCTGATTTATTTCATCGGGCGTATAATCGTCACTCAGCGGATAGAACGGCAGGTAAGTTCCGTATACTCCCTGAAAGGCTTCGGAGAAAAGTTTCCAGCCTCCGCTTTGCGCAATGGCATCTTGAAAGTACATGCGAGAGAGATGGCTGCGTCAATTTGGTACGCAGGTCTTCCTTGTTGAACAAGGGAGAGGTCTTGACGAGGGGCAGGATGCTTGTGGCAAAGTCGAGGTACCATTGTCCGTTGGCAGTACGTGGGTGCGTTCATTGGCCCCCAACCAATATTGCATGTTGATTGTTGTCATGATTTGTTTGTTTTAGATAAATATTATAGTCTTTTTAATGCCAATTTGATGACTTGTTCCACCGGTGCGCTTGGTTCTTCCTTCAAAATGGCAAGCACTACTTTTTGTGAGGGGGCTTGTGCAAAGCCCAGCATGGTAAGGGCGGCTACGGCTTCTTCTTGTACTTGTGCGTTGGCTGCCGATACCAGTGTACCTATGGTCCTGCGTTGCCGGCTACAACGCTGCCGGTCTTGATTTTGTCTTTTAAATCCACAATTATCCGTTGGGCTGTTTTCAGCCGATACCCTTGACTGTTTTCAGTAGAGTGGCGTTTTCCGTGCTGATGACATTTATCAGTTCGGATGCGAGAGTGCCGAGAGAATCATGCGAGCTGTATTTCCGCCGATGCCTGAAACGGAGATGAGCAACAGGAATAGTTCGCGTTCCTGCTTGTCGGCGAATCCGTAGAGGACATAGGCGTCTTCACGGATAGCTTCGTATATATATAGTTTGCATTCTTTCTTGCCCTGGATGGTGGCATACGTATTCAATGAAATATTGACGCCGTATCCCAGTCCGTTGCAGTCTATTATTGCGGTTGCCGGACTTAGTTCGGCAATTCCGCCTCTGATGTATTCTATCATAATTCTTTTGCTTGTTGGCCCCAAATGTGCCTTGCGTACATATCATCTGCGAATGTATGAATTATTATTGGACTTTCACTCAACTAAAAAAAAGAAAAACTGTGTGAAACAGCAGGGAGTTCTGCCGATATAATAAATTAAAATGCTTACTTTTGCGCCGATAAAGTAGAAAACTGATAAATAAATTCATAAAAAGAATGAAAAAAGTAAGAGCGGCCATCGTTGGCTATGGTAATATCGGGCATTATGTGCTCGAAGCCCTGCAAGCAGCTCCCGATTTCGAAATTGCCGGTGTAGTACGCCGTGCCGGAGCTGAAAACTGTCCTGCGGAACTGAGTGCATATCCCGTTGTGAAGAATATCAAGGAACTGAAAGACGTGGATGTTGCTATCCTTTGTACGCCTACCCGCAAGGTGGAAGAGTATGCAAAGGAGATCCTTGCTTTAGGCATTCATACTGTGGACAGTTTCGATATCCATACGGGTATCACTGCCTTGCGCCGCACACTGGATGCAGAGGCTAAAAAGCATAATACGGTATCCATCATTTCTGCCGGCTGGGACCCGGGTAGTGACTCCATTGTCCGCACTATGCTGGAAGCCATTGCTCCGAAAGGCATTACCTATACTAATTTTGGTCCGGGTATGAGCATGGGACACACCGTGCTGTAAAGGCCATCGAAGGTGTGAAAGCCGCTCTTTCCATGACTATTCCTACAGGAACCGGCATTCACCGTCGTATGGTGTACATTGAGTTGAAGGATGGTTACGAATTTGATAAGGTGCTGCAGCCATCAAAGCCGACCCGTACTTCGTGAATGACGAAACACATGTAAAATTGGTTCCGAGTGTGGATGCACTGCTCGATATGGGTCATGGGGTAAACTTGACCCGTAAGGGTGTGTCCGGCAAGACGCAGAACCAGCTATTTGAGTTCAACATGCGTATTAACAATCCTGCCCTCACGGCACAAGTGCTGGTATGTGTGGCGCGTGCCGGTATGCGTCAGCAGCCGGGTTGCTATACAATGGTTGAAGTTCGGTAATAGACCTGCTTCCGGGCGATAGAGAAGAGTGGATCGGCCATTTGGTATAAGACACAAAAAACAAGATGATGTGTTTGGTTCAAACGCATCGTCTGCTTGCCCCGAATACATCATCTGTTTGATGCAAACGCATCATCCGTTCTACCGCGAATGGATGATGCGTTTTTTTATGTCTTGTTCTTTAAAAGAAATACCTCAGTATATCGTTGAAGTTGCCCAAATCAGCAAACCGAACAAGAGGAACATGCCCACCATCTGCGCACGTTCCATAACTTGTCGCTGGGCTTGCGGCGTGCAATGATTTCGTTAAATGAGGAATAACACGTGTCCACCGATCCAGTGCAGGGATGGGCAGAATAATTCAATAAAAGGCAAGGATAGATGGATGAGGAACGCCTGTCATGTACCAGAACGTGGGTGACCAGT
>ENA-OQDF01000054-OQDF01000054.1-human-gut-metagenome-genome-assembly--contig:-NODE-54-length-33847-cov-1.985528_pt1 | contig 33847 bp, 49 predicted proteins | sample MGYA00242769_ERZ504597 | MGnify/ENA primary metagenome ERZ504597 (study PRJEB26092, sample SAMD00036305) | human gut metagenome | host: Homo sapiens | study: EMG produced TPA metagenomics assembly of...
CTAATATTTTGTAGTCGAACAGATTATTTATATCTTTGCAAGCGAAAACGGATGAAAGGTGGAGGGGCGATTAAGCTCCTCTTTTTTGTTCCTAATGGTTAATCTATGATAGAAAAGAAAACTGTTTGTCAGATTGTTGACGAGTGGCTGGCAGGAAAGGACTACTTCCTTGTGGAGGTGACAATCAGCCCGGATGACAAGATTTGGTGGAAATAGACCACAAAGAAGGTGTTTGGATTGAGGACTGCGTAGAGCTGAGCCGCTACATCGAGTCCAAGTTGAACCGTGAGGATGAGGATTATGAGTTGGAAGTCGGTTCGGCCGGCATCGGACAGCCCTTCAAGGTACTGCAGCAGTACATTAACCACATCGGCAAGGAAGTGGAAGTGCTGACAAAGGACGGCCGCAAGCTCAGCGGCGTGTTGAAGGAAGCCGACGAACAGCATTTCGTCGTGACCATTCAGAAGAAAGTGAAAGAGGAAGGTGCCAAGCGTCCCAAGCTGGTGGACGAGGACTTGACCTTTACGTATGAAGAGATAAAATACACTAAATACTTAATCAGTTTTAAATAAGACTATGGCCAAAAAGTAGAAACTGTCAGCTTGATAGATACATTTTCGGAATTTAAGGAACTGAAGAATATCGACAGAACCACGATGGTAAGCGTACTCGAGGAGTCGTTCCGTAGTGTGATTGCGAAAATGTTCGGTACCGATGAGAATTACGACGTAATTGTAAACCCGGACAAGGGTGATTTCGAAATATGGCGTAACCGTGAGGTAGTGGCAGACGAGGATTTGGAAAACCCGAACCTGCAGATTGCATTGTCCGAAGCACAAAAGATTGATGCTTCTTATGAGGTGGGCGAGGAAGTGACGGATGAAGTTATTTTCGCGAACTTTGGTCGCCGTGCCATCTTGAACTTGCGCCAGACGTTGGCCTCCAAGATATTGGAACTGGAGAAAGATAGTATTTACAACAAATACATTGATAAGGTGGGTACCATCATCAATGCGGAAGTCTACCAGATTTGGAAGAAGGAGATGCTGCTGCTCGATGATGAAGGCAACGAACTGTTGCTGCCCAAGACCGAACAGATACCGAGTGACTTCTACCGCAAGGGCGAGACTGCCCGCGCCGTAGTGCACGTGTGGACAACAAGAATAATAATCCGAAGATTATCCTGAGCCGTACGTCGCCCGTCTTCCTGCAACGTCTGTTCGAGATGGAAGTACCCGAAATCAATGACGGACTGATTACCATCAAGAAGATTGCCCGCATCCCTGGCGAGCGTGCCAAGATTGCCGTTGAGAGCTACGATGACCGTATCGACGGTAGGTGCCTGCGTGGGCGTGAAGGGTAGCCGTATTCATGGTATCGTCCGCGAGCTTCGCAACGAGAATATCGACGTTATCAACTATACGTCGAATATCCAGTTGTTTATACAGCGTGCCTTGAGCCCTGCCAAGATTTCTTCTATCCGCTTGAACGAGGAAGAACGCAAGGCGGAAGTGTTCCTGAAACCCGAAGAGGTGTCGCTGGCTATCGGTAAAGGCGGTTTGAATATCAAGCTTGCCAGTATGTTGACTGAGTACACCATCGACGTGTTCCGTGAGTTGGATGAGGCCATAGAGGATGAAGACATCTACTTGGACGAATTCCGTGATGAGATAGACGGTTGGGTTATCGATGCCATCAAGGCTATCGGTATCGATACGGCAAAGGCTGTGTTGAACGCTCCCCGTGAGATGTTGATTGAGAAGACGGACCTCGAAGAAGAGACGGTGGACGAGGTATTGCGCATTTTGAAACAAGAGTTTGAAGAGGAGGAGCAGTAATGTGGTAATGTGGGTAGTATGCTAATGTGCCAATGCAGATAGCATATCGGATGAAGTGCACACTCCTTTTTTCTCAGCCAATTAGCACATTAGCATATTGGCACATTAATTCATTAAATTAGTATGACGATAAGGTTAAACAAAGTAACAAGAGATTTAAATGTAGGAATTACGACGGCTGTCGAGTTCCTGCAAAAGAAGGGATTTACCGTTGAGGCAAATCCGAACACAAAAATTACGGATGAACAGTTCGAACTGCTCAAAAAGGAGTTTAGTACAGATAAGGACCTTAAGATAAAGTCGGAGCGTTTTCAGCCAGGAACGTCAGAGCAAGGACCGCAACAAGGCGTCCGTGTCTATTGACGGCTATAAGGAAACGCAAGAGAAAGCGAAGCCCGAGGAGATTAAGACGGTTGTTCCGGAAGACGTACGTCCGAAGTTCAACCGGTAGGCAAGATTGATTTGGACAAACTGAACCGTAGACCTGCTCCTGCTCAAGAAAAAGAGAAAGAAACGGAAAAAGCAATAGAAGAGAAAAAGGTGGAGGAACCGGCAGTTGTAGAAACACCGAAACCGGAACCAGCTCCTCAACCGGAGATACAGCCGGCATCTGAACCCGAACTGCAATCCGTTTCGGAACCGCAGCCCCAACCCGTTGTCAAGGAAGAGCCTGCTCCGGTGTCAGAGGCTCAACAAGAATCTAAAAAGGAAGAAATGATAGAAGCGCCTGCTCCCGCACCGGCGGCTGAAGAAGCACCGGTTGAAAAAGAGGGGAAAGAAGAAGGGGAAGAAATCTTCAAGATACATCAGCCTGAGTTTGTTTCGAAGATTAATGTCATCGGACAGATAGACCTGGCTGCTTGAACCAGTCCACACGTCCGAAGAAGAAATCGAAAGAGGAGAAACGCAAGGAGCGTGAAGAGAAGGAAAAGATTCGCCAGGATCAGAAGAAGCAGATGAAGGAAGCTATCATCAAGGAAATCCGCCGTGATGATAGCAAGCTGAAGGATACCGCTGCGGCGATGCCAATGGCAAAAAGAAACGTGTCCGTATCAATAAGGAGAAGTGGACATCAACAATGCTTCCAACTTCCAGCGTGGTGGTAACGATCGTGGACACGCAGGTGCCCAGCAAGGTCAGGGGGCCGCCCGCAAGGTGGAAACCAGCCTGGTGGAAACAATGCCAATAATAACCGCAACCGCAATAAGGACCGCTTCAAGAAGCCGGTCATCAAGCAGGAGGTTAGCGAGGAAGATGTAGCAAAGCAGGTAAAGGAAACTTTGGCACGCCTCACTTCCAAAGGAAAGAACAAAGGTGCCAAGTATCGTAAGGAGAAACGTGACATGGCTTCCAGCCGTATGCAGGAATTGGAAGACATGGAGATGGCAGAAAGCAAGGTACTGAAGATTACGGAATTCGTGACGGCCAATGAGTTGGCAAGCATGATGGATGTTTCAGTTACTCAGGTCATTGCCACTTGTATGAGTATTGGTATGATGGTATCCATCAACCAGCGTCTGGATGCCGAGACCATCAACCTGGTGGCTGAGGAATTCGGTTTCAAGACAGAATATGTAAGTGCAGAAGTGGCGCAGGCATCGTAGAGGAAGAGGATGATGAGGAAGATTTGGAACCTCGCGCTCCGATTGTAACGGTGATGGGGCACGTAGACCACGGTAAGACTTCATTGCTCGACTATATCCGTAAGGCGAATGTGATTGCCGGTGAAGCGGGTGGTATCACACAGCACATCGGTGCCTACCACGTGTCACTGGATGACGGACGTAAGATTACATTCCTCGATACTCCGGGTCACGAAGCGTTTACTGCCATGCGTGCCCGTGGTGCCAAAGCTACGGATATTGCCATTATCATTGTGGCTGCTGACGACAACGTGATGCCGCAGACAAAGGAAGCCATCAACCATGCCATGGCTGCGGGTGTTCCCATCGTATTTGCAATCAATAAGATTGATAAACCGACTGCAACCCCGACAAGATTAAGGAAGAGCTGGCTGCATGAACTTCCTGGTGGAAGAGTGGGGCGGTAAGTATCAGTCGCAAGATATCTCTGCCAAAAAGGGTATCGGTGTACCCGAGCTGATGGAGAAAGTGTTGCTCGAAGCGGAAATGCTGGAGCTGAAAGCAAACCCGAACCGCCGTGCTACCGGTTCCATCATTGAGTCCTCATTGGATAAGGGGCGTGGCTATGTGGCTACGGTGCTTGTTTCCAACGGTACTTTGAAGATGGGCGACATCGTGTTGGCAGGTACTAACTACGGTAAGGTAAAGGCTATGTTCAACGAGCGTAACCAGCGCATGAAGGAAGCCGGTCCTTCTACACCTGCCCTGATATTGGGCTTGAATGGTGCGCCTGCTGCTGGCGATACGTTCCACGTAATCGAGACGGAGCAGGAAGCACGCGAGATTGCCAACAAGCGCGAACAATTGCAGCGTGAACAAGGTCTGCGTACGCAGAAGATGCTGACGCTCGACGAAGTGGGCCGCCGTCTGGCACTGGGTGACTTCCATGAGCTGAACGTGATTGTGAAGGGTGACGTGGACGGTTCTGTGGAAGCGTTGAGCGACTCTTTAATCAAGTTGTCTACGGAGCAAGTGCAGGTAAACGTAATTCACAAGGGTGTCGGTCAGATTTCCGAATCGGATGTCTCGCTGGCTGCCGCTTCGGATGCGATTATCGTCGGTTTCCAGGTACGTCCTTCGGGTGCTGCCGCCAAGATGGCAGAGCAGGAGGGGGTGGATATCCGCAAGTACTCCGTCATCTACGATGCCATCGAAGAGGTGAAGGCTGCATGGAAGGTATGCTGGCACCAACATTGAAGGAGCAGGTTACAGCAACCATCGAGGTGCGCGAGGTGTTCAACATCACGAAGGTGGGACTGGTGGCAGGTGCCATGGTCAAGACCGGAAAGGTGAAACGCAGCGACAAGGCCCGCTTGATACGCGACGGTATCGTAATCTTTACGGGTGCCATCAATGCCTTGAAGCGCTTCAAGGACGACGTGAAGGAGGTAGGTACCAACTTCGAGTGCGGTATCAGCCTGACAAATTGCAACGACATCAAGGTGGGCGATATTATCGAATCTTACGAAGAAATAGAAGTGAAGCAAACATTATAATTGAATAATGTGCAAATATGCTAATGTGCCAATTGGCTGCGCGTAAAGAAAATGCCGCAGGGCAATTGGCACATTTTGCATATCAGCCATTTGCTCATTAGCATATTGGCACATTACCACATTATCACATTAATCTATGGCAATTATAGATATCATCATATTGGTAGCTTTTGGCTTGGGCGCAATCATTGGCTTCATGAAAGGTTTTGTGAAGCAATTGGCCTCTCTGCTGGGGCTGATTGTCGGTCTGCTGGCAGCAAAGGCTTTGTATGCCTCGTTGGCAGCGAAGCTGTGCCCCACATTGACAGACTCTATGACAGTGGCGCAAGTACTGGCATTTGTCCTCATCTGGCTGGCTGTTCCCTTGCTCTTCTCCCTGGTGGCTTCTCTGCTGACCCGGGCAATGGAGCCGTCTCGCTGGGCTGGCTCAATCATTGGTTGGGAGCCGGTCTGGGGGCTTTGAAGTACCTCCTGTTGACGAGCCTGCTGATTGGTGTCATCGAATTTATAGACGGAGACAATACGCTGATTGGCAAAACAAAAAAGAAAGAATCAGTGTTATATTATCCTATGGAAGAGTTTGCCGGGATATTCTTTCCCGCGGCAAAGGCGGTTACGGAGCAGATTGTAAACGGAGACTTTGACTGATACCGTGAGCCGTGATTTTGTAATTCATAATTTGTAATTATAGAAGTGATGCAACAAGAAGAACCCAATAAATATGTAAAGGAACTCACTCAGGAAAAGTATAAGTATGGTTTCACGACCGACGTGCATACGGACATCATTGAGCGTGGGCTGAATGAAGATGTTGTGCGGCTTATCTCTGAGAAGAAGGGAGAACCGGAATGGTTGCTGGAGTTCCGCCTGAAGCATATCGCCACTGGCTGACGTTGGAGATGCCTACATGGGCACATCTCCGCATTCCCGAAATAGATTATCAGGCCATATCCTACTATGCTGACCCTACGAAGAAGAAGGAGGGCCCGAAGAGCATGGATGAGGTGGACCCTGAGTTGATAAAGACTTTCAATAAACTGGGCATTCCGCTGGAAGAGCAGATGGCATTGAGCGGTATGGCTGTGGATGCCGTTATGGACTCGGTGTCTGTAAAGACTACCTTCAAGGAGACGCTGATGGAGAAAGGAATCATCTTCTGCTCATTCAGTGAGGCTGTACGCGAGCATCCCGATTTAGTACAGAAATATCTCGGTTCGGTGGTGCCTTATCGCGACAACTTCTTTGCGGCACTGAACTCGGCGGTGTTCTCCGACGGCTCTTTTGTCTATATCCCGAAGGGGGTACGTTGTCCGATGGAGTTGTCCACCTATTTCCGCATCAATGCCCGCAATACGGGGCAGTTCGAAAGAACCTTGATTGTGGCGGATGATGATTCGTACGTTTCCTATCTGGAAGGGTGTACGGCTCCGATGCGTGACGAGAACCAGTTGCACGCGGCCATTGTGGAAATTGTGGTGCACGACCGTGCAGAAGTGAAATACAGCACCGTGCAGAACTGGTATCCCGGTGATGCCGAGGGCCGGGTGGTGTCTATAACTTTGTGACGAAGCGTGGCCATTGTAAAGGGGTGGACAGTAAACTGTCTTGGACACAAGTGGAAACAGGCTCAGCCATTACCTGGAAGTATCCGTCTTGCATCCTTTCCGGCGACAATTCGACAGCGGAGTTCTATAGTGTGGCAGTAACCAATAGCCATCAGCAGGCAGACACGGGAACAAAGATGATTCATCTGGGCAAGAATACCCGTAGCACTATTGTGAGCAAAGGTATCTCTGCCGGTAAGAGTGAGAACTCTTACGTGGTCTGGTACGCGTGGCACAGAAAGCGGATAATGCCCGTAATTACAGCCAGTGCGACTCCTTGCTGCTTGGCGACAAATGCGGTGCGCACACTTTCCCTTACATGGACATCCGAAACGAAACGGCCATCGTGGAGCATGAAGCCACCACCAGTAAGATTAGTGAGGACCAGATATTCTACTGCAACCAACGCGGTATCTCTACGGAAGATGCCGTGGGGCTGATTGTGAATGGTTATGCCAAGGAAGTGCTGAACAAGTTGCCGATGGAGTTTGCCGTAGAAGCGCAGAAATTGCTTGCCATTTCGCTGGAAGGAAGCGTGGGGTGATTAAATTGTAAATTGTAAATAGTCAAATAGTAAATATAAAGATGTTAGAGATAAAAGACCTACATGCCAGCATCAATGGCAAAGAAATATTGAAAGGCATCAACTTGACCATACGTGATGGAGAAGTACATGCACTGATGGGACAGAACGGTGCCGGTAAAGTACGTTGAGTAATGTGTTGGTAGGCCATCCGGCTTACGAAGTGACACGCGGCTCCATCACCTTTAATGGCAAGGACTTGCTTGCATGAGCCTGAAGACCGTGCGCATGAAGGAATTTTCCTTTCTTTCCAGACTCCGGTAGAGATTCCGGGTGTTTCGATGGTAAACTTCATGCGTGCTGCCGTGAATGAGCAACGCAAGTACCGCCATCTGCCTGCTTTGTCGGCCAGCGAGTTCCTGAAGCTGATGCGCGAGAAACGTGCCATTGTGGAACTGGACAATAAGCTTGCTAACCGTAGCGTGAACGAAGGTTTCAGTGGCGGTGAAAAGAAGCGCAACGAGATATTCCAGATGGCTATGCTGGAACCGACTTTCGCCATTCTGGACGAAACGGACTCCGGTCTGGATGTAGATGCCTGCGCATTGTGGCCGATGGTTTCAATAAACTCAAGACAGCGGAAACCAGTGCTATGGTCATTACCCACTACCAGCGCTTGTTGGACTATATCAAACCCGATACGGTACATGTATTGCTGGGCGGACGTATCGTAAAGACGGTGGACCGGAATTGGCGAAGGAGATTGAGACACGTGGCTTCGATTGGATAAAGAAAGAAGCAAGTGAATTATAAACTCATAATCTGAAAACATGAGTGTAGAGCAACAATATATAGACCTTTTCTCCCAAACGGAGGCGATGATATGCCGGCATAGTGCCGAGGTGCTGAATGCGCCGCGTGCAGCTGCTTTTGCCGACTTTGAGCGCTTGGGCTTTCCTACCCGTAAGGAGGAGAAATATAAATATACGGATATCAGTAAGTTCTTTGAGCCGGATTATGGCTTGAACTTGAACCGGTTGGAAATCCCGGTGAATCCTTATGAAGTGTTCAAGTGCGATGTTCCCAATATGAGCACTGCTCTTTATTTTGTGGTGAACGATGCTTTCTATGGCAGAGCTTTGCCCAAATCCCATCTGCCTGAGGGGGTTATCTTCGGTAGCCTGAAGGAAGTGGCCGAACAGAATCCTGAATTGGTGAGGAAATACTACGGTAAGCTGGCTGATACGGCAGAGGATGGTGTGACGGCGTTCAACACTGCTTTTGTACAAGACGGCGTTCTGTTTTATGTTCCTAAGAATGTGGTGGTAGAGAAACCTATTCAGTTGGTGAATATCCTGCGTGGTGACGTCAATTTTATGATAAATCGTCGTGTGCTGGTTATCCTGGAGGAGGGGGCGCAAGCCCGCTTGCTAGTATGTGACCATGCAATGGACAGTGTGAACTTCCTGGCAACGCAGGTAATAGAAATTTTTGCCGGTGAAAATGCTGTTTTCGATTTTTATGAACTGGAGGAGACCCACACCAGTACGGTGCGTATCAGCAATATGTATGTAAGGCAGGAAGCCAATAGCAATGTACTGCTGAATGGTATGACCCTGCACAACGGAACTACGCGGAATACAACCCGTGTGACGCTCGCCGGTGAACATGCGGAACTGAATCTGTGCGGTATGGCCATTGCAGACAAGAACCAACATGTGGACAATCATACGACTATCGACCATGCTGTGCCCAACTGTACCAGCAATGAGCTTTATAAGTATGTCCTTGACGAGCAGGCTGTAGGTGCCTTTGCCGGTCTTGTTTTAGTGCGCCCTGACGCACAGCACACCAGTTCGCAACAGACCAACCGCAATCTTTGTGCTACCCGCGATGCGCATATGTACACCCAACCTCAGCTGGAGATTTATGCAGATGACGTGAAGTGCAGTCATGGTGCTACGGTGGGGCAGCTCGATGAAAGCGCTCTCTTCTATATGCGGCAGCGTGGTATCCCGGTGCGTGAGGCGCGCCTGCTGCTGATGTTCGCTTTTGTCAACGAAGTCATCGACACCATCCGTTTGGATGCTTTGAAGGACCGTCTGCATCTGCTGGTAGAGAAGCGTTTCCGGGGAGAACTGAACAAATGCCAGGGATGTGCCATCTGCAAGTGATAGCTTATAATTTCGATTCATTATGAACAACGATATAAATAAGAGTAGTATCTTGGCTCCCCTCCTACGGGGGAGGGGCTGGGGGAGAGGCTTCGAGCTGATTTCCCCATCCTTTCCCGTGAGGTATATGGCAAGCCGTTGGTCTATCTGGACAACGGCGCGACTACGCAGAAACCCCGCCAGGTAGTAGATGCCATTACGGACGAATACTATTCGGTGAATGCCAATGTGCATCGCGGGGTGCACTTCCTTTCGCAGCAGGCTACAGAGCTGCACGAGGCCTCGCGTGAGACGGTGCGACGTTTCATCAATGCCCGTAGTACGAATGAGATTGTCTTTACCCGTGGTACGACGGAGAGTATCAATCTGCTTGTCTCCAGCTTTGGTGAGGAATTTATGCAGGAGGGGGATGAGGTGATTCTTTCTGTGATGGAGCACCATAGTAACATTGTTCCCTGGCAGCTGCTTGCCGCCAAGCGTGGAATAGCCATCAAAGTGATTCCGATGAATGACAAGGGCGAACTCTTATTGGACGAATATAGGCAGTTGTTCTCCGAACGTACCAGGATTGTCAGTGTGGCACATGTTTCCAATGTGCTGGGCACGGTCAATCCCGTCAAGGAGATGATTGCTTTTGCCCATGAGCAGGGTGTTCCGGTGCTTGTGGACGGTGCCCAGTCCATTCCCCACATGCCGGTGGATGTGCAGGACTTGGATGCCGACTTCTTCGTTTTCTCCGCTCACAAGGTGTATGGTCCTACGGGAGTAGGCGTACTTTATGGTAAAGAGGAGTGGCTGGATAGGATACCTCCCTATCAGGGTGGTGGAGAGATGATTCAGCATGTCTCTTTTGAAAAGACTACCTTCAATGAATTGCCGTTCAAGTTTGAAGCCGGTACGCCGGATTATATCGGTACTACCGGACTTGCCAAAGCTTTGGACTACGTTTCGCTGGTTGGGATGGACAAGATTGCCGCCTATGAACACGAATTGACCCAGTATGCCATGCAACGGCTGAAAGAGATTCCCGGTATGCGTATCTTCGGCGAGGCAGAAGACAAGGGTAGTGTCATATCGTTTCTGGTAGGTGATATCCATCATTTTGATATGGGTACATTGCTCGACCGTCTTGGCATTGCTGTACGCACGGGACATCATTGTGCCCAACCATTGATGCAGCGTCTTGGTATCGAAGGAACGGTGCGTGCATCTTTCGGACTTTACAATACCCGGGAGGAGATAGATGCGCTGGTGGCAGGTATAGTTCGTGTCAGCCGGATGTTCTGACCCAAGCAAAGCTTTGCAACCTTTCTTCCATTCCTTGCGTCTAATATATCAACAACTAAAAAAATGAATTATGTTAGTAACAACAACCCCGACTATTGAGGGTGGACGTATCACCCGCTATTATGGCATCGTTTCCGGTGAGACGATTATCGGTGCCAATGTATTCCGCGATTTTTTTGCCAGCATCCGTGACGTGGTAGGTGGGAGAAGCGGCTCTTATGAAGAAGTGCTACGCGAAGCTAAGGAGACAGCTTTGCGTGAGATGCAGGAAAATGCCCGTGCTATGGGTGCCAATGCCGTGATTGGTGTAGACCTGGATTATGAAACGGTAGGAGGTAGTGGCAGCATGCTGATGGTTACAGCCTGCGGTACGGCTGTAACGGTGGAATAATAAAATACATCATCTATTTTAATCGAACAGATGATGTATTTGACCTGAACAGATGATGTGTTTCCCAAGAATGAACGATACATTTTAGGGGGATACATCATCTATTTTTTATAGATAGAGGTCTTTATTATTTATAGAAATGGAACTAGTGCATAAAATAGCCTAATTGTTTGCATATTTCGCTTCAAATCAATAATTTTAGGCTTTCGTTCAACCTTTTAATATGAATAAATGCTATGGACCAAATCCTATTTTGGCTGGTTCCAGCCGCTTCCGTTCTGGCACTTTACTTTGCCTGGTATTTCCATTGTCAGATGATGAAAGAAAGTGAGGGTACCCCTCAGATGATTAAGATTGCCGCTGCTGTGCGCAAGGTGCTATGTCTTACCTCCGCCAACAATACAAGATTGTGGGTGGGTATTTCTGGGGCTGGTTATCCTTTTCTCCATTATGGCATACGGTTTCGGAGTGCAGAACTCCTGGGTACCGGTTGCTTTCCTTACCGGAGGATTCTTTTCCGGACTTTCCGTTTTCTGGGTATGAAGACGGCCACCTACGCATCGGCTCGCACTGCCAATGCGGCACGCACATCGCTGAATGCCGGACTACGCGTGGCTTTCCGTAGCGGTGCGGTGATGGGACTGGTAGTGGTTGCCTTGGCTTGCTTGATATATCTTTCTGGTATCTGTTGCTGAATGCTGTAATTCCGGAAGATGTAATGACTCCCACCCATAAACTCTGCATCATTACCACTACCATGCTGACTTTCGGCATGGGCGCTTCCACGCAGGCATTGTTTGCACGCGTAGGTGGCGGTATCTATACAAAAGCTGCCGATGTAGGTGCCGACCTTGTGGGAAAGGTGGAAGCCGGTATCCCCGAAGACGACCCGCGTAATCCTGCCACGATTGCGGATAATGTAGGCGACAATGTAGGCGACGTGGCAGGTATGGGGGCTGATTTGTACGAAAGTTATTGCGGTTCTATCCTTGCTACGGCTGCCTCGGTGCTGCGGCTTTTATCCACTCGGGTGATACGCTGATGCAGTTCAAGGCCGTAATCGCTCCGATGCTGATTGCAGCCGTCGGAATATTGCTTTCCATTATTGGCATCTTCTCCGTGCGTACCAAAGAGAATGCGAAGATGAAGGACTTGCTGAACTCACTGGCTTTCGGTACTAATCTCAGTTCTATTCTGATAGTCATTGCCACTTTCTTTATCTTGTGGTTGCTGAAACTGGACAATTGGCTGTGGATTTCCTGCTCCGTGATAGTAGGTTTGATAGTAGGCATTATTATTGGGCGTTCTACGGAATACTATACTTCCCAATCCTACCATCTACCCAAAAGCTGAGTGAAAGCGGAAAGACTGGTCCGGCAACAGTTATAATTTCCGGTATAGGCTTGGGAATGCTATCTACGGCTATTCCGGTGATTGCCGTGGTGATGGGTATTATTGCTTCTTATCTCTTTGCTTCGGGCTTCGACTTCTCTAATGTGGGTCTGGGGCTCTATGGTATTGGCATTGCTGCGGTAGGTATGCTTTCTACATTGGGCATCACGCTTGCTACAGATGCTTACGGACCGATAGCCGACAACGCGGGTGGCAATGCGGAAATGTCCGGTCTGGGTGAGGAGGTGCGCAAGCGTACCGATGCGCTCGACTCTTTGGGTAATACTACAGCTGCTACGGGCAAAGGCTTTGCCATCGGTTCCGCCGCTTTGACGGGATTGGCTTTGCTGGCCTCTTATGTCGAGGAAATCCGTATTGGGCTGACCCGCTCGGGGCTACCGAATTGTCGCTTCCTCATGGCGATGCGTGGCTCTTCAAGATGCCACTTTCTTCGACTTTATGCATCACTATGATGTGACGTTGATGAATCCAAAAGTTCTTTCCGGTATGTTCCTGGGTTCGATGATGGCATTTCTTTTCTGTGGATTGACGATGAATGCGGTAGGTCGTGCGGCGGCCCATATGGTAGACGAAGTGCGCCGCCAGTTTCGCGAAATCAAGGGAATCCTTACGGGAGAGACGGAGCCTGATTATGAGCGTTGTGTGGCAATCTCGACGAAAGGGGCGCAACGCGAGATGGTGGTTCCGTCACTGATAGCTATCATTACTCCGATTGCGACGGGACTTATTTTCGGTGTTCCCGGTGTGCTCGGCCTGCTGATTGGCGGATTGAGTAGCGGTTTCGTGCTTGCTATCTTCATGGCAATGCCGGTGGTGCATGGGATAATGCCAAAAAATATGTGGAAGAAGGCAACTTTGGCGGCAAAGGCAGTGAAGTCCACAAAGCTACAGTCGTGGGTGACACCGTAGGAGACCCGTTCAAGGACACATCCGGTCCGAGTTTGAATATCCTAATCAAGCTGATGAGCATGGTAGCCATTGTGATGGCAGGGCTTACGGTTGCGTGGAGTCTGTTCTAAAAAGAGTTTTTCCCCGTATCCCACCAAAGGCGGGGTGGCGCCATTGTCTGCGCCACCCAGTTTTTCCGTGAGGGTGGCGTATTGTGCCGGGTCGCAGTGGCGGCGTCCGTCGAGAACGGAAGGCGGCGGATCATGATATCCGTATCAATCACTTTTCCGGTGTTGCTTTGGACCTTGAAAGTTTTGGGTATCCGGTACGGCGTTGCTCGGCCCATGCCTCATAACTTTCGGGCCAGCATGCCAGCCACTTCTGGGTAATAATCTTTTCGAGTTTTGTCTCTATGTCTGCATCTTCTTCCATTTTGGGGAGATGGTAATCAAGGCTTTCATGTCCTTGCCCACCTTGCCGCCTGAGACTACATCTTTATAATCGGCAGGGGTTTTATTGCTTTCCAGATATTCGGAGGCACCGGCACAGTCCCATTGTGTAAATGAAGTACTTACACCGTATTCATAGCATGTGCGGGGATTTTCTTTGGTATAGCCGCGGAGGGCTGCTTCGGCCCTGAGTAGCCAGACTTCTGCCGCACTCATCAATACGGCTCCGGTCTTTTCGCCGATGGTGCTTGTGCTGAGGGAAGAGCAGGAACTGTAAATGTTGGCGTCACCGTCTTTCATGGGTAAGCGATGGGAATGCCTAACAATTGCTCTCTACAACCTTCGAGCAGGGCGGTGTTATACCATTTCTTGCCACGCGGGTCCTCATAACCGTTGACAATGGATTCCATCGAGGCATTCATGTAGACTTCACCCCAACCGGCAACGGCACACAAAGGATTGATATAGTTCTTGCCCATTACAGCGATGGTTTCCCTTGCACCTTCCAGTACACCTTGATTGTCATTCAGTGCTTTGGTTGCTTGGTCTTTGGCAAGAGTTGCATCCACATTGGAGATGCGCATGGCAAGGCGCAAACGCAGTGAGTTGGCAAACTTCAACCAGTCCTTCAAGGTCTTGCCGTTGGTCAGCATATCATACTCTTTGAATTTGTTGTTGTCACCTCCTTCGTCCAGGTATTCCCTTATCAATTGCTGCCCTTCGTCCAGGTCTGCAAAGAAACGTGTATAGGCTTCCTGCAGTCCGTAAACCCGGGGTACCTCACCCAATTGGTGGTAGACCAGCGGACCATATGTATCGGCAATGCGGTGCATCAGTTCCACTTTCAAGATTTCAGTAATGCCGAGATAGCCTTTCAGGTTGTCATTGCCATAAAGTTCTTTTCTGCCTTCTGCACTTCCGTGTAGACATATCCGTAAGTACATTGCCATGCAGCATTGGTCCAGCCGAAGTTCAGGTTGTAGCAGGCGTTGGATTTCATGAATTTAGGAATAGGGTCCATGAAGTAGCCGGAGAACATGTCGTGGTTTAGGGATTGTGTCATCTGCCATACCCAGTTCAAGCCTACAGAACCTATATTGAAGTAGATACCCGACTGTATGGGTTCGAATGGAGCAGTCAAGTTCTGGAAGTCTATTTCCTTTTTGTCATCCGAGAAACCTCCTTTGATTTCGTTGTCATTCTCAAAACCACCGGTACAAGCTGTAAGCAGCAGCATGCTATGGCAGAAAAGGAATATGATGCACTTGTTTTTCATAAGGTATTCATTTTAAAAGGTAAATCTTAGGTTAAAGCCGATATTCCGGGTAGTAGGCATGCCAAACACGTCTACTCCTTGATTGTTGTTGCCTACGGACATCACTGCATCGGGGTCGAACGGTGCTTCCTTCTTGAAAAAGCACAAGTTGCGCGCTGCCAATGATACGTCGATTCCCTTTATGAATCTGCTATTTTCCAGTATCGTTTTCGGGAAAGAATAGCTCAGTGATACTTCACGGAGTCTGATGCAGGTTGCGTCGTACATATAATATTCGGAGATGGCATTTCTGCCGCCTACTGCACTGTAGAATGCTCTCGGGTCGTTGAACTTCTGTCCTTGGTATTCTACATATCCCCGGGTTCGGGCCTCTTCGGTGACTTTGGTCACGCCGTTGGCATCCAGTTCGGACTGTGTCAGTGACATGACTTCGCCGCCGAAGCGGAAATCTATCAGGAAATAGAGCTCCAGGTCTTTGTAGGTAAGTGTATTGCTCCATCCCATCGTGAAGTCAGGATTGGCATTCCCAAGCAAATCCTTGTTTCCGGTATTTCCCAAAGGCCTTTTGCTGGTTTCATCAACTATGATGCTGCCATCCTCATTACGGCGGAAAGCATTTCCATAAATATCCCCCAGGCTACCTCCTTCTTTGACGCGCATCTGATAGCCAGCTTGAAACCTTCTTCGTAGTAGGAAAATTCCGGATAGTCAGGATGCAGGGTCACTACTTTGTTTTTGTTGGCGGACATGTTGATGAGACTCTTCCACGAAAAAGTTTCTGTATAGTAGCGGAGTGGCGTCTACCGTCAGCTCAAAGCCTTGGTTGCGTATTTTCCGGCATTGACATACCGGTATTTGTAGGTGGAGCCCGTGGGGTTGTCCATTCTCAATAACTGATTCTTGGTATTGGTCTGATACCAAGTGAAGTCCATCCCGAATCGGTGGTGGAAGAAACGCCATTCTGTACCGAATTCGATGGAGCTGCTGATTTCCGGTTTTAGGTCACCACGCTGTTCTACGGTATTTACATTGATACTGCCGCCTACCATGATGATGTCTACCGGATTGGTGATTCCTATCGGAAGGTCATTACCGACTTCCGCCCACGAAGCGCGCACTTTGGCAAAACTTATCCATTGGGGTAGGGAGCAGGTTTTGTTAAGAATCCAGGTAGCCCCTATGGAGGGATAGAAGAATCCGGTATTCTTGCTGTCTGTGTAGGCCAGTGTGGATGACCAGTCGTTACGTGCGGTAATGTCCAGGTATAGTAATCCTTTCCAGCCCCACTGCATGGTGGCAAATACTGATTGGAGCGTGCGTTTGCTGTCGATGCTCTGGTTTACGGCTGCTTTGGAGTCCATCACTACATTGGGGACAGTAAATACATTCGGTTTGTAGAGGGAAGCAAGCCTTGAGTCTATTGTCAGGGAGTTGACTTTACTCATGTTGATGCTGGCACCCAGTGCCGTGTTGAGGGAGAAGTCATCAAATTCCTTGTTGAACAAGGCCATTACGTCACCGTAGACTTGGATTTCTTGGCTGTCCGACCAGATGTAACGTCCGTTTTCCTTGTCCTCGTATTTGCCGGCGATGTTGGGAGCTGTAGTGGCATACATCTTATTGTCGAATTTATCACTGATATAATCCACATTACCCCGTGCCTGCAGGCTGAAATAATCCGTAATGTGCAGATTGGCGCTGGCCGATGCGATAGCGCGATATCGCTTGTTGCTACTGAGCACGCGGTTTTTCAACCAGTAGGGATTCTGTCCCCATTCACTGACGGTACCATCTCCATTCTTTTCAATCCAGTTTTGTGTCATCATATTGCGGTCGGCATTCCACGTTTCAAGTTTTCTCTGTAAGTGCTCATATCTACGCCACGTGGGAAACTGTACAAGCTGACCAGCGGATTCAGATAATAGCCGCCGGTAGCAGGGGAGTTCTTGACGGTTTGGGTCATTAGTGTTGCAATGCCGTCCAGTTTCAGCTTGTTGTTGAAGAGGCTGGCCGTTTCGTGTAGGTTCAGGTTATTTTTCTGTAGCTTGTTGTTGTCTACAATTCCTTTAGCCGTGGTGTTGGCGTATGAGAAATAAGTTTGTACTTTTTCATTTCCGGTAGTGATGGCCAGCGAATTGAAAGTCGTGATGCCATTGCTGAAGAACTCGCCTATGTTGTCATAGTCGGTTACATTGCTTTTTGTACCCCAGCTTGCCGTACCGCCATCTTCGTTGCGACCGTATGTATTTTGGAATTCGGGGGTACTGATGGCGTGACTCACGGTCAGGTTGGAGGAGAATGTAACGCGCTGCAGTCCGGCTTTTCCCTTTTTAGTGGTGATCAGAATGACACCATTAGCTGCCTGCGAGCCATAAAGTGCGGCGGCAGAAGAACCTTTCAGGATGTTTATGCTTTCTATATCGTCCGGATTCAGGTTGGAAATCCCATCACCGGCATCACGGTTCAATCCATCGTTGTTACCGCCAATTACGGTGGAGGTGGATTCTGTTGAGCTGTTCAGCATAGGAACACCGTCAATTACGTACAAGGGCTGGTTGTTGCCGCTGGCAAATGCAGAGCGTGCACCGCGGATGGCGACTTTGGCAGAACCTCCTAAATTGGCGGTTTTGTTGATTTGTACTCCGGCCGTCTTTCCTGCCAGTGTATTAATCATGTTCGGTTCTTTGGTACGGGTCAGCTCACTGCTGCTTATCTGTTGGGTAGAATAGGTCAATGAGGACATTTTCTTCTGGATACCCATGGCGGTTACCACTACCTGCTCCAGGGTGAGGTTCTTTTCTTCCATCCGGATGTGGAGATTGTTTCTACCGTTCAGGGCAATGGTTTGCGGTTCATAACTGATGTAGGATACGACAATAGTGGCATAAGGAGGGATATTCATGCTAAATTCTCCTTCGGTATTGGTGATAACACCATTGGCGGTCCCTTTTTCAAGAATGTTGGCACCGATAATCGGTTCACCTCTGGAGTCCGTCACCTTTCCTCTTACAGTAGCCATTTCCTGCAGAGTGTCTGTCTTATCCTCAGCACTCCTGCTGTTTTTGGTTAAAACGATGTTTTTGCCTTCCATCACATACTTGATGTCTGTCCCTTTGAACATTTGGTCAAGTACTTCGGAAACAGTTTGGTTACTTGCATGGATGTCGACGGTACGGTGTACATCGACGTTCTGTTTGTTATATACAAATAAGTATTCTGTTTGCGACTCAATTTGCTCGAGAACTTGCCCTACCCTCAGCCGGGCATTTTGAATGCTGACCCTGGCATTCTGAGAGTAGCAGTTCCCGTTGTATACCTGAAATATAACAAGCAGGAGAAGGAATAATGTGATTTTCATAGGTTTGCAATAATTGCTTAAAATCTAATTTTTTTAGATAAAAAGCCTCATCAACAAAATTTTTCTCATATCTTTGTCACTGTGTTAAGTTAATAAATTGATTAAGGTCGATTTTTGACTGTTTCGGATCGAAAGTATGGGGGTACTTTCCGATCTTTTTTCTTACTCATATATAACAATTGAGTCCTTTTCTTCGTTGATGCGGAACTTGAAAAGGATGGTCTTTCGAGATGGTCCGCAGTATGTGTTCGACACCGTCCTGCTCTCTGAACTTGCCGGTAAAGCTGCTGTAGTTCAGCAGTTGGGGACTGGCAACGGTTATTTTTACGTTATAGTATTTCTCCAGTCTACTGAGGATGCCGCTGAATGGGGCGTCGTCAAAACAGTATAGTCCCTCTTTCCAGCGTAGATATTCATAGGAAGGAAGGACGGTCTTTCTGCATTTTCCATTTTCATTGAGAAATACCTCGTCTTTCTGCAACCTGGTGATTATCTGGCTGCTGTTGGCCGGATAGATATCGACGACACCTTCTACCAATGTGGTTCCGAACTCATGGCTCCCACTATAGGCACAAACATTGAACTCGTTCCTACAACTTTTACCTTGTTCGTTTCTGTATGTACATAGAATGGGATACTCTTGTTTTTGGCTACTTCAAAGTAGGCCTCTCCGTCCAGCTCCACATTCCGTTCGTTGCGTCCGAAGTTGGCGGCATATTTCATGGTAGACTTGGAGTTCAGCCATACGCGCGTTCCATCGGCAAGGGTAATCTGCGCCCGTTGTCCGGCAGGCACGGTGACTGTTTGCAATTGTACCTCCTTGTTATATAGAAAGTCGGAGGTGATGAAATAACCGGCTATGGCGACAATGGTGACGGCGGCTATGCGGGCCGTCCAGCGGAGCATCGGCATGATGCGCACCGTTTTCTTTTCATTGCTGTCCTGTTTGTCCGAGAACAAGGAAATGTCATATATCATGCGCTCTTTCAGGAAGGTGTCCCGGTTTTCATCCGAGGCGTCTACCCAGTCGAGTATCATCTTTTCTTCTTCAATGGAAGTAATACCTTTGAAATATTTATATAATAGCTCTTGGTTCATTGTCAATAATTTGTTTCTTTTCTAAAATGTGCTCTTTTTACCTTTTGTATATATAACCGGAAAGTGGGCGGTAACCCTATTCCGTAGAGGCATCTTTTTAGGATATTAATATAATGAGTATAGTTATAAGATAATCTTTCAGTCTCAGCCGGAGAATTCGCAGCACTTTGGTGATGTGTGCCTCTACGGTCTTAAGTGATATGTTCAGGCTATCGGCAATCTGCTTGTTTGCCAGGTTCTGGTATCGGCTCAACATGAATATCCTCCGGCTTTGTTCGGGCATTTCCTGCAAGGTCTTATTTACGATATGTTGTATTTCCGTATTGAATATCTTGTCTGGTTCGCAGGCTTTCAGGGTGGAGATACGTAAGTCCAATTCGCGCAGGTTGTGGCTACTGATGGTTTCTTCCGCCCGTAGACGCACCTGCTTGTGCTCGAGTACGTGCAGGGCTTTGTTCTTTATGATGGTCAGCAGCAGGGCATGCAGGTTACTATTTTCTTCCCAGCGGTCTCGATTTTCCCATAGGGCAATCATGGATTCCATCACAACGTCTTCCGCTTCCGCTTTATCCCTGAGATAAGAATAAGCAAAGGCCAAAAACTTTTCTTGGTTTTCCTGGAAAAAGCGTGAGAAAAGATTCATAGTATGTAGGCTCCTTAAACCGGACATTAATTGAGGTTCTTTATGGAATATAAGGCTTTATATAGCAAAAAAACATAATCTTTTTGGAATATGCAAGCATTGTGCCTTGTTTTTTCGGAGCCATTCTGGCTGTATGGACAAAAAGAAAGCCTGATGGAGCTCCACCAGCTTTATATGCTTAAAGAATAAGAGATTTCTTATTTTCTTTTCCGGTCTTTTCTTGTCTTTCTGGTCTTGGAAGCAATACTTTACGTGACAGCTTGAATTTTCCGGTCTTCGGGTCGATGTCGAGAAGTTTTACGTCGATTTCGTCACCTTCCTTGATACCGGCTTCTTCCACTGTTTCCAGACGTTTCCAGTCGATTTCGGAGATATGGAGCAAACCGTCCTTACCCGGCAGGAATTCAACGAATGCGCCGTAAGGCATAATGGAGCGTACCTTGCCTTTGTAGACTTCGCCTACTTCAGGGACAGCCACAATGCCTTTGATGATACGCATAGCATCATCGATGCTCTTCTTGTTGGTACCGGCGATTTCGATTCTACGATGTTGTCCACTTCTTCAATTGTGATGGTGGCACCGGTTTCTTCCTGCATACCTTGGATAATCTTTCCACCAGGACCGATGACAGCACCGATGAATTCTTTAGGAATGGTCATTGTCTCGATACGCGGAGCGTGAGGTTTCAGGTCTTCGCGAGGCTCGGCGATGCACTCGGTAATTTTTCCCAAGATATATTCGCGGCCTTCTTTAGCCTGCAGCAAAGCCTTTTCAAGGATTTCGTATGACAGACCATCCACTTTGATATCCATCTGAGTGGCGGTGATACCGTCTTTTGTTCCGGTCACTTTGAAGTCCATGTCGCCCAAGTGGTCCTCATCACCGAGGATGTCGGACAATACGGCATATTTGTCTTCGCCTGCATTCTTAATCAATCCCATGGCGATACCTGATACCGGTTTCTTAATTTTCACACCTGCATCCATCAATGCCAGAGTTCCGGCACATACGGTAGCCATGGAAGAAGAACCGTTTGATTCGAGGATGTCGGATACTACGCGTACTACGTACGGATAGTCTGCGGGAATCTGCCCCTTCAAGGCACGCCATGCTAAGTGCCCATGACCGATTTCACGGCGGCCTACACCGCGTTGTGCCTTAGCTTCGCCTGTAGAGAACGGAGGGAAGTTATAGTGCAGAAGGAAACGTTCTTTTCCGTGTTCCAATACGTCGTCGATAATCTTCTCGTCCAACTTGGTACCTAAAGTCACTGTAGACAAAGACTGTGTCTCGCCACGTGTGAAAATAGCGGAGCCGTGAGGACCGGGCAGGTAGCTGGTCTCACACCAGATAGGACGGATTTCGGTGGTCTTACGTCCGTCAAGGCGCTTGCCTTCGTCCAGAATGGAACGGCGCATCGCCTCTTTTTCCACATCATGATAGTAACGGTCGATGAGGCTGCCTTTTCTTCCAATTCTTCTTCGGAGAACTGTGCCTTGAATTCTTCGCGGATGGCATCGAAAGCATCCATGCGTTCGTGCTTGTTCTTGTTTCCGGAAGCGGCGATGGCATAAGCCTTGTCGTAGCAAGCGTCGTGAACGGCTTTACGAAGTTCTTCGTCGTTCACTTCGTGGCAATATTCGCGTTTCACGGTAGAGCCTACTTCCTCTGCCAGTTCCATCTGTGCCTTACACTGAATCTTAATGGCTTCGTGTGCGGCTTCATAGCTTCCAGCAAGTCCTGCTCGGAAACTTCGTCCATTTCGCCTTCCACCATCATGATGTTTTCATAAGTGGCGCCCACCATCAAATCCATATCGCTTGCTCCAGTTGCTCAAAGGTAGGGTTGATGACAAATTGTCCGTTGATGCGTGCTACGCGTACTTCGGAAATAGGTCCGTTGAAGGGGATATCTGAAACTGCAAGTGCGGCAGAAGCAGCGAGTCCGGCCAGAGCATCGGGCATATCTACGCCGTCTGCCGAGAAAAGAATGATGTTTACGTATACCTCTGCATGGAAATTATCAGGGAATAAGGGGCGGAGAGCACGGTCAACGAGGCGGCAAGTGAGGATTTCGTAGTCAGAAGCGCGTCCTTCACGTTTTGTGAAACCGCCGGGGAAACGTCCGAATGCGGAGAATTTTTCTTTGTACTCTACTTGTAATGGCATGAAATCTGTTCCGGGAACTGCGTCCTTGGCGGCACAAACAGTAGCTAAAGCATGGTATTGCCCATACGAAGCATTACAGAACCGTCTGCCTGTTTTGCCAGCTTTCCCGTTTCGAGCGTGATGGTTCTGCCATCAGGAAGCTCGATCGTCTTAACAATTGGGTTAATCATAAAAAATGTTTTATATCTAATTTTCTTTCAAAATTCGTGCAAAGATACATAATTTATTCATGTAAAATGGTGGGAATGAGATAAAAAGTTTGTATTTAGTTGTTTTTTGCTGTTTTCTATATGTAAGAACGTGGGAAAATGCTTTGACTGAACTTGAAAAGAAGTATATTTGCAGGCACGTTTGCAAAACAAAACTGAAGATACGATATGAAGAAAATCTTTTTTATGGCACTTGCTGCAATAGCATTGGGTGCATGTAATTCCGAACCTAAATTCAAAGTAGAGGGTGAAGTGTCTGGTGCCGACGGCAAGATGCTTTATTTGGAAGCCTCGGCATTGGAAGGTATTGTTCCTTTGGATTCTGTAAAACTGAAAGGGGATGGTTCTTTCCACTTCAAGCAGGTACGTCCGGTGTCTCCGGAATTCTATCGTTTGCGGGTAGATGACAAGGTTATTAATTTCTCGGTAGATTCGACGGAAACGGTTTTGGTAAGGGCACCTTATACCGATTTTGCCACTGCCTATACGGTCGAAGGTTCTCCGAACAGCTCGAAGATAAAGGACTTGACGTTGAAGCAGATGAAGCTTCAGGACAATGTGAATGCATTGCTGCAGTCGGTGCAGGCACATAAGATAGGCGCTGATGTTTTGAGGATAGTCTCGCCTCTTTATTGAAGAACTATAAGGATGAAGTGAAAATCAGCTATATTTTGCCGCTCCCAATACGGCTGCCGCCTATTTCGCCTTGTTTCAGAAGTTGAATAATTATTTGATTTTCGACCCCCTGAACAATAAGGAAGACGTTAAGTGTTTTGCAGCCGTGGCAACCAGCCTGAACAATTATTATCCGGATGCAGACCGTTCCAAGAACCTCTACAACATTGTAATAAAGGGAATGAAGAATACCCGTACTCCGCAACAGAAGGTGGTGGAAATCCCTGAAGAGGCAATTTCCGAAACCGGCATCATCGACATTAACCTACGTGACATGAAGGGCAATACACGTAAGTTGAGCGAATTGAAGGGCAAGGCTGTTATTGTGGACTTCACTGTTTATCAGAGTGCCGTTTCTGCTACACATAATTATATGTTGCGTGACTTGTACGACAAGTATGCTGCCCAGGGATTGGAAATTTATCAGGTTTCTCTGGATGCAGACGAGCACTATTGGAAAACAACTGCCGACAATCTACCTTGGATTTGTGTGCGCGACGGCAATGGAATTTATTCGTCTATAGCGGCTTCTTATAATGTGAAGAATGTGCCTTCTGTGTTCCTGGTTAACAAGAACAATGAGTTGAGTGCCCGTGGAGAGAGTGTTAAAGACTTGGAGGCGGCAGTGAAAGCATTGCTGTAACATGTTATAAATAAGAAGTTTTCGTTTAAATATGTTACAAAGCAGCTTTATGCTTGACACGCATTGCATAAAAGGCTATCTTTGCAAAGGAAAATCGGAAAGAGGGTTCCAGCATGCTGACCATGTTGGAATTCTTTTTGTTTATAGTACCATTAAAAACTAACATAACATTTAAGGAGGAAAAAGTATGGCTTATATGTCAGAAGACGGCTACAAGAAATTAATGGCCGAATTGAAACACCTGGAGACGGTGGAACGTCCCAAAATATCGGCTGCCATTGCCGAAGCGCGTGACAAAGGTGATTTGTCGGAAAATGCAGAGTATGACGCTGCCAAGGAAGCTCAAGGTATGCTTGAGATGAAAATTAACAATTTGAAGCTGACCATTGCCGACGCCAAGATTATTGATGAGTCGAAGTTGAAAACCGATTCTGTACAGATTCTTAATAAAGTAGAGCTTAAGAACGTGAAGAATGGCATGAAGATGGTTTATACCATCGTTTCCGAAAGTGAAGCCAATCTGAAGGAAGGAAAGATTTCCGTGAATACTCCGATTGCACAAGGTCTGCTTGGCAAGAAGTAGGTGACATCGCAGAAATCAAAGTTCCGCAGGGCATGATTAACCTGGAAGTAGTGAACATATCATTTTAAAGGAAGGCAGGTCCGCATACGGGCTTGCCTTATTTTATAATTTATAGCTATGGCAACAATATTCAGTAGAATTATCGCAGGTGAAATATCTTGCTACAAGGTGGCGGAGGATGACAGATTCTTTGCGTTCCTTGACATCAATCCGTTGGTAAAAGGTCATACATTGGTCATTCCCAAGCAGGAAGTAGATTATATCTTCGATTTGAACGATGAGGATTTGGCGGCGATGCATGTTTTCGCCAAGAGAGTGGCGCTTGCCATTGGCAAGGCCTTCCCGTGTAGAAAGGTAGGAGAAGCGGTATTGGGGCTGGAAGTGCCTCATGCGCACATACATCTGATTCCTATGCAGAACGAAAAAGATATGCTTTTTTCCAATCCCAAACTGAAACTGAACGGACGAAGAATTCAAAGCTGTGGCGGAAGCCATCCGTGCAGCGCTTTAACCGGTTTATTTTCCTCCCCTAAATAAACGGAAGCGGGAGTTGGAACTCATCCAACTCCCGCTATTGTTACCTTCGGCACCTATCCTTTAATTCTTAATTTAAATGTATTTTTCTCCCAATTTTATCTGGGCGTCATTCACATATTTGCGGATGGTATGTTCTTCATCCTTCTTGCAATCAGTAATACATTGTCCGACTCGGCTATGAGATAACCTTCCAAACCGTCGATAACTGCAAGTTTGTTGTCGGGCAGCACCACGATATTGTCCTTGCTGTTATAGATGAGTGATTTACATTTTAGAGCTACATTGCCTGCTTCATCTTTAGGAGACAAATCATACAAAGACCCCCAGGTTCCTAAATCAGACCAACCGAAATCGCCTAATGATACATATACATTGTCAGCCTTTTCCATGATGCCGAAGTCTATGGATACATTGGGGCAAGCCGGGAAGTTCTCATCAATGAATTGTTTCTCCTGGGCTGTTCCGTACACATCTTTGCCAGGGGCCAGTTTGGATGTCAGCTCGGGCAGCAGGGCTTCGTTTGCCTTAATGATGGTATTTACGTTCCACATGAACAGACCGGAGTTCCAATAGAATTCTCCGCTTTCCACGAATACTTTTGCCAGTTCCAGTTCGGGCTTTTCAGTGAAGGTTTTTACCTTGTAGAAGTTATCACCAGCGGTTTCGGCTATTTGTATATAACCATATCCAGTTTCTGGACGGTTGGGCTTGATACCGAGTGTCAGCAGATTATCGGATTGGGAAACGAAGTCCAGTCCTTTTTCGATAGCGGCCAGAAATTCGCCTTCCTTCAGAATTAAGTGGTCCGAAGGAGCTACCACTATATTGGCGTCCGGATTCAAGGCGCGGATATGATAGGAAGCCCACGCGATGCAGGGAGCTGTATTCCTGCGGTGTCGGCTCCAGTAGAATCTGTTCGGGTTTAAGTTCGGGAAGCTGTTCTTTTACAAGGTCGGCATATAAGTCGTTTGTTACGATAAGTATATTTTCCATGGGGATTACCTGCTTGAAGCGATCGAAGGTTTGCTGCAGCAAGGAACGTCCCGTACCAAAGAAATCCAGAAACTGTTTTGGAAGTGTCTTGCGGCTGAATGGCCAGAAACGGCTGCCGATTCCTCCGCCCATAATTACACAGAAATTATCCTTATTGGTTACCATGCTATTGATTTTAAAAGTTTCTGCTAATGTACTGCATATTTTACAAACAAGGAATGATTCAAGTCGGTTTTATCGTTTTTTTCGCCTTTTTTTAGGAAAAGTATTGCAGGTTTAGAAAAAAGCTGTATCTTTGCACCGCATTTGAGAAATCAAACATGCCCAGATGGCGGAATCGGTAGACGCGCTGGTCTCAAACACCAGTGGATTCACTTCCATCCCGGTTCGACCCCGGGTCTGGGTACTGAAACGGAGAAAGTTGAAAAACTCTCTCCGTTTTTCTTTTCTACTCCTCGTAACTCGTTGGTTTGCTGATGGGGGGGGCAAGGGTCAACGTAACAATCTGAGGGATTTTATATTTAAGCATATAATTTAGCAAGTCTATATAAGAAAAAAGCTCTATCTCTTACTCCTCTGAACTGTGCTCTAAATGCTTTGATTTTAGCATTGAATGACTCTGCTGCGGCATTGGTTGCCCTCCTTTCAAAAAAATTGATTATATCCAGATAATGTGTTTGTATAGAACGTGCGACCCTTCCAAAGGTGAGGAACCCTGATTTATCTACTTCATCATACCACCTTGCCAGCCTTGTCAAAGCAATATCCTTAAACTTACACTGATGATAGATTAAGCCTAACCGCATAGACAGATAATATCCTTTCTTTATATCGGGATATTCCTTGAAAAGAATTTCAGCCCGTATTCTTTGAGACTGAGTCCATAAGGATTCCTTCTTGTAAAGCAGATAAATACTTCTCGCTAACAACTGCTTTCTTGTATCTCCATTAGCGAAAACAGGTGCATGATACATCTTTCCACAGGCCTTTGCATAAGCAATCTGAGTGGACTCTTCATCCAAAGCCTCCCAGCGAGCTTTTACCCGCATCTCTTGCACCGCTTCATAAGCTAACTTCTGTACGTGAAAGCGATCGGTAACACGTTTGGCCGCAGGAAAGCAGATGCGTGCAATCTGCTCCATGTTAGGAGCCATATCCAAAGTAATCTCGCGCACTTGGTAACGGCGGCGACGGGATAGCTTAAGCAGGACAGAAGTGACCGTATGAACGTCCGTACCTTTAATGATAGCAATCATACTACCTTTACCACCGTGAGCTTCTTTATTGGTCAGGACAGTATAGAGTTCCCCACGCGAGAGGGCTACCTCATCAATACAGATACAAGCACCGATATTCTTTTCGAATAGTAGCCAATCCTCTGCATGAACAAGTTGGTCCCAATGGAGATAACCACTTAGATGGTTACGGTATTGACGCTCCAATAAATCCCCGTCAACTCCAGATAAAACACCTAAGAGCTTGCAACTGATCGGATAGCTATCAATATAGTTCTTTTAAAAAAGACGCAAAATCCTGCGTCATACGAGTACCTTCAGCCACCATACGCCAGTTACGAGAGATATACTCATTATGCTTCTTTAAGAGCCAGCGACGACGACGAATATTAAGGAAGACCTTCTTGCCACGGAGAGGAAAATCCTGAACAATAACAGGATCATAAAAGCCTTTACTCTCAGTATCCTGATCTGTATACTTCTCAGGAACGATATTTTTCTCCTCAAGATAGATCACAACTTCATTTACGCTTTCCTTCACATCAACAAGATCAAAGTAATCTAAAGTGCCTTCAGGAAGAAGAAGGCGATAACCGTTTAACTCCATAAGCTATGAATTTGGAGACAAAGATAATAACTTATAAATTTACCCCTCAGGTTTTTACATTGACCCATCTTATTGTTGTTGTACACTCCCATATTGGTATAAGTGCGCTGTATGCGTACTATTTCGGAAGCTTCCTGTTCAAGCAATCCATTGGTGTATATAATAACTTAACTCAAGTTTCGGATTTAGACTTAGGCTGTCATAGCGTAGGCTTTAAGAGCAGCCAACCTCTTGTCGTTTTCAATGACCTGCATATTCAAATCTTCAGATTCAGCCCCAGCCTCAGTGATTTCAGCCACAACCGTCACGACTTCTAAATACTCAAATAGAACTTTGTTTCGTATGGTGTACATGTGAGAAAATTTTTCTAATGTCTTCCATGTGAAAGCCTGCCTTAGGAAGGTCTGTGTCATCTGCTATCAGTACTGTCGGCAATTTGCTTTTCTTGTGATCGTTCCGCATTGTCACTTTCATTAGAAGCCAATTGGTTATGCGGTATATCACCTTTCGCCAGTTGATGTCGTCTTGTGACAAATAGGAATACAGTGCATCCTTTTTCGACCAAACATCCGGCTTAGGACAGAACCATCGTAATGTGAGAGCCTTTTATTGCAAAGAATGGAAGCAACACTAATATTGGGAACACCTGGTGGTTTGTGAGCTGACAGTTGTCACGCTTCATTCCACCAAGACTACGACAGTCCAAGTTGACATTTTCAAGTAGGTGTGTAAATGAGTCCATAACGGCACTGCGACGTTTCTCACTGAAAAAATTGCGGATTTCTAACGGAATTTTTGTAATTTTGCTCATGGCTTTGAGTAATGTTTTTTATCACATCTAATTTGCTCATTTCCCATGATATACGGAAATACTCAAAGCTTTTTATGCGATATACTCAACCTCAAGTCTAAATCATTAAATAAATAAGACGATTATGGATTTATATGCAGACGATTTGGCGGATTACATCTATCAAGAAAATGATGTGGACAAGAAACGGGCATTGTTATTGGAAGTGGAAGCGGAAATCAAAAAGCTCATGGGCGAACAGGAAAAGGGTAGCCTTGATTTAAGGCACATTGGTGCAGTACAGATAGAAAAGATACAAGATCTGATAGGTACAAGAAGTTTGCTTCTCAACCAGATGTTTCAAGCCACTTCGCAGGAAATCAAACGCTTTGAAGCGGTAAACGAATTGCTGAATAGTTTGACCAAGAAGATGTATCATCGCATGGCAAATCTCTATCGTACATTGATTAATAGCCCCAAAGATGAATCTTTTGATGACGATTATGTCATTTGTGGTACACTGAGGTATGTGTTCTGTGGGGTGGAGTCTATATTGAAATTGCCGGAAGACAGCTATTATGGCTCCGATTTTGCTTACATGATAGAACTAATTTGTTGTTGTTTACTTGAAGAATACAATGGGGGACTTCCCGAAATCGAAGAATGTTCTTGTAATTATTCACCCAAAAACACATCGGATATGACAGATGAGCAGTTACAATGTGTGGATGTATGGATGATGGAGTGACATGGGCAGAAGGACATTTACGCCGTCCGGAACTGAAGCATATTATCGTGTGTCATGCCATACATGACATTTGCACTCACAAACCTTACTCCATTCCGGACTTATTGCGGTTAAATGATTTTTGGGTAGAAGCCCATCTGGTATGTCAACATATTATAGACCAAAACGGGAAACGCTATAACTCGGATTAATCATTTGTTTTGCAAAGTGCCTAAAAGGTGGAGACATTGCCAAACTTTGTGCTCCACTTTTCTTCCCATAGTCCTCCTGTATAATGCACATGGCCGAAAAGATGATATTTCGGTTGGCGCTCTAAAATTATTTGTTTCAATATCTCGCTACCCGTATCTTCATCCAATATACCTTTCGGGGGAATGTGGGTAATCAAAAAATCCGTTTTATAAGACAATCCACATTCTTCTCCCAACCATTGCATTTGCTGAATCATCCTACAGGAAATAGCGTAGAAGGTAATGCCGTCATATTCTATGCCGCAATCTTCAAGCAAAGTTATATTTGCAGGTATCAACCGGCGGGCTTCTTCCGGACAAAGGTCATATGAGAATCTTTCTCTTTGGATTTCAATTTCAGGATAATCTTCACGAGATTTTCTGCGCTTTTTGTAGAACACGTTTATTTCCAATAACAAATAATGCTTCTATAATTGATAGTTTTAGTAAAAAAAATATCCCGATGCAAATGAATGAACCGGGAGTTTGACAAATAAAATAGATTACAAAATCAGTAGGGAGGTGCCCAATCTTTTTCGGATAATCCAATGTACTTGGGCAAAATTGTCTTGCTTCAAAAGTAAAGTCAAGCGTCTTTTACCTATGCGTTTATCGCACGCTATCAGTATGGGTACTAAGTGCCATCGGTCTTCAAATGAATGAGTGAGTAATTCCCAATCAGGACAATCAATATATTCTCTAATTAAGCAAGAAATATCGGATGTATCTCCCATCCAAGGATAAAACTGTTCTCTCAGTTCTTCTTTGGTGAATATTTGGGGATAGTCCCATATGATTTTTTTTCCTATGGTAATCCAATAACGTGGCATGTCGTCGTTAGCATATCCAGTCTTGCTACGCATTGGGTATGTTATGCAATGTATCTGAAATCCTACATTTGGGTCAATTATGCGGTATAGAGCTGTTTGGAGTTTGCTCCAGGGACGGTATCGTATTCTCATTTTCTTGTTGTTTTGATATAAAAAACGGTTTAATCTGTTTCAATCGTACAATTATTTCTTTTTTGAAACGCGATTCGGAGTACTCATCTTCTGTCCAGATAAGCCACGAAAAGTAGTCCCACGAATTGTTAGGATTGAGCGTAAATCCTTCTATATCCAGTTGGCTTACATCGCGTCCATATATATACGTACAAACAGCATATATATTATTGCGGAAATAGAACCCAGCTCCTACGATGTACCCGTTCTTTCGGGCTTCAATGGTGTATTTGCGGCTGTAATCCCAATTGGGTTCACTGAACTCAAACTGAGGAAGCTCTGATTTTATGTCAAGCAGGCAATGTTTCATGCTTTCCCAGTCCAGTTTCTCTAAGTCTTCAGGGGGAAACCGCTTCAGGGCTTTTTCTCTACAGGAGCTCTTTATTGCAGATGGTATATAGACCAAAAAGCAATGCCCATGATTATTATAACTAAAAGCATCGGTAAATAAGGGATTAATATAAACTTCCACGGCATGACAATCAGATTGTTATAGCGTAGAAACATTAAGGGAAATGTAAGAAAATACGGCAAGGAAGATATATAACTTTCACCATCAAATATTTCATCTACAGAAGTATCTCTTGAAGTTAATACATTACGTATAAATATAAAAAGACTGGTAATTATAAAATATGCAGGTATTGCACACCATATAGGGATAAATACCTCCCACCATTCCCTTTGTATTGCACCATCCAGTTTTTGAGTTACCAGAAAGCGCTTAAACATCCTGTGCTGGCTACAATAAATTTATAAGATCTTTCATGCTATTCTTTAATATCATGTTTATATTTTCAATAATATCTTGCTTATGCTTCTATCGTTCCTTCATCCTACTTAAATGTCGTTGGCTATCTCCGTCATTCAGATTTCGGAATTGATAGTCGGGTGGGTATATTCCCATAAAAGCAAGAATCACTCGAATGATATCTGTTGTCATTATGAAAATCTTCTATAATCTTATTAATTTCATTTATAACTTTCTGTATTTCTTCGTTTTGTATTTCTTTGGCGATTGAGAGTCTGACTGTTTTCCCCTCTTTATCTCTCAGTATAACACCGCTATATGTACGCCAGTCAACTTGAACGGCATACATCAATTGGTAATCATCACCGATTGTCTTTAGCTTAAATTCAAGAGACTGGTATTTATTGTTACTTTCATAATATCTGCGTATGTAGTCTTCATGATTGTCGAGAGCATATTTGTAGTCACTAAAAGATTCTTTAATTACTTCATAACCTTTTTCTTCAATGACCGCTTCCAGTTGACTCCAAAAATCGATTTGCAGACTAATTTCTACTTCTCGTATGGCATCCTTGTATTGAGATATACAACTGATATACTTCGGGTTACTTTTAATCAAATTGATTAATTCATTCTTTTCTTTATCCATTTGGTGTGTCAATATTTTGATTAAGTTCAAATAGTGTGCTATTCCTTCCCGTATCAGAGACTTGTCTATTGCTTTGTGGCGACAATCAGTCAGCCAGTTTAATATAAAATCGGCATAGGATATGGTAAAGAAAGTTATTTCTTCGCCACCTGTGGTTTTATCAATATCGTGTACTTCACCGTCTAAAGACAAGTATAGCAACAGTGTATCATTCTTATTTTTTGAACATCGTTTCAGAAAATTATGATACCGAAGAAGTTGATTCTCTTGGTCAGTCGCATAAATCTTGTTTTCAATGACAATATGGTTTATCCCGTCCGTGAGGTAAATGTCGAGTCTTCCTCCATCTGTATCTGTTTTAGGACCGATATATTTTTCACATTCCACTTTGGCATTATCGCAAGTGAAAGAAACAATATGGTCTGTTTGCCCATTCAGACGCTCAATGAATAATTTGAGAAACACATCTTTCATTTGGTGCTGTCCATTCGGATTCAGCAAATCCGCTATCATGGCTGAATGTACTCTTGTTTCGTCACTGGTCATATTGATTACTTTGAAAAGATTATAATTGTCTCCTTTCTCTTTCCGTATATATTCATGTTTTCAATGATTAGATGTATTTCATTGAATAGTTGTATCAATTTCTTCATTTTCTCCTGTAGTTTTATACTTATAAAATTCAGATGTTTGTCTTTTGTACATTCTTAATTGGCTGATAAGAGGATAACTTATTCTTGCTTCTCTGAAAAATCAGCAAATGCAATTACATCTCCCTCGATGTCTATAATTGATTGTGTATAATTCTCACATAAGCAATAAGAGTCTATTTTTAATATCATGCAGATGTCTTTCATGATAGAAGTAACTTCTAAGTGTTTTCTATTTTTGAAAGTTATATATATTCCATGAAACCATTTTCTTCCTGTAAGTGTGGCGTAAAATTTCCATTCAACCTTTTGAGAAAAAAGATAATCCAGTAATTTATCAAGATCCTTTTTGTCTGAAGGCATTTCTACACAATATCCATTTCCAAAATCCAAAAAGAAATAGTTGATGTTAAAGCAGTTCAAAATCATATTGTGGCTCATAGCTTTTAATGAATATGTGGTTGATAAATGTTTTGTTTACCTCTTTAATTTATTTCAGGAGTTTGTCGGATATGAATAATACATGGTTAAAATGTTTGTGTTTGTTTTATTTTTATGTTTTAACATAATTAAACATTGAAATACAAATAGGAGTCCTCAATGAAAGATTAAAAATTTACTCCTAATATAAACCTCTTGATTTCTTCCTCGCTCGGCAATTCTATCATATATTTCTGTACGAAGATATTCGGGTCTAATCCGGCAGTGGCATACTTTACTAATGTATCTCCCTTTTCCGTACAAAGCAGAATACCGATAGGTGGATTGTCGTCCGGCTGCATTATCTCTGCCTTGAAATAATTAAGGTACATATTCAGCTGTGAAGCGTATTCATGGCAGAACTTGTCTATCTTTAATTCCACAATGACATGGCATTTCAAGATGCGATGATAGAATACAAGGTCGGCAAAGAAGTAATCTTCATCAATCAAGATACGTTTTTGTCGGGCTTCAAAGCAGATCCATGCCCCATTTCCAGCAGGAAGTGTTGTAAGTTATCAAGAATAGATTGCTCCAGATCGTTTTCTGTTACTAAGGCACGTTCATTCAATTCTAAGAACTCTAAGGTAACAGGGGTGTTGATAACATCTTTAGGCTGTAATAAGGTCGCTTGTTGCTGTACTAAAGCGGAGAGGGCTTCTTTATTTTTGGATAGTCCGCTACGCTCATAGTATAAAGACGCTATTTGTTGTTCCAATTCTTTGACAGACCAGCAGCTACGAATTGTTTCCATTTCATAGAAAGCACGTTTTACCGGGTTGTCTATTTTTGCGATATGTTTTAAGTGGGTATAAG
>ENA-OQDF01000055-OQDF01000055.1-human-gut-metagenome-genome-assembly--contig:-NODE-55-length-33665-cov-1.958137_pt1 | contig 33665 bp, 43 predicted proteins | sample MGYA00242769_ERZ504597 | MGnify/ENA primary metagenome ERZ504597 (study PRJEB26092, sample SAMD00036305) | human gut metagenome | host: Homo sapiens | study: EMG produced TPA metagenomics assembly of...
TACTGCCATATGAAGGACACATGTGCGGCATTGCAAAGTAGGCTATTACCCGGAAGTGTGCAGCATACCAATTGGGATTACGGACGTAACGGAAAGGGATATTACAACAATATCTTCGCTCCGGGCTGGACGGTCGCTTCTTTGTGGGAGCTGTTCACTCCGGGACGTGCGGAGCAGTTCTTGTTGAAAAAATGATAGTCTAAACAGTAACCAATATTGTATTTATGAATAAGATGATGACTTTGTTGGCAAGCGTGATGCTATTGGCATCGGCTTGCACGGGCAAGCAGGCGAGTGAAAAGACTGCTTCTGGACTGGAACCTGCCAACTTCCGTACGGAAGTGGATGGCAAGCAGACAGACTTGTTTGTTTTGAAGAATAAGAATGGTATGGAAGTTTGTATTACGAATTTCGGCGGACGTATTGTATCAGTGATGGTGCCAGACAAGGATGGCGTTATGCGTGATGTGGTGCTGGGCTTCGATTCCATTCAGGACTACATCAAGTTCCCTTCGGATTTCGGCGCTACCATCGGACGTTATGCCAACCGTATCAACCAGGGTAAGATTACAGTGGATGGGGTAGAGTATCAGCTGCCGCGCAACAATTACGGTCATTGCCTGCATGGAGGTCCCAAGGGATACCAATATCAAGTGTTCGATGCCCGCCAGTTGAGCAGTCAGGTTCTGGAGTTGACTTATCTGTCGAAAGACGGAGAGGAGGGCTTCCCGGGTAACCTGACCTGCAAGGTCACTTTCTCGCTGACAGATGACGATGCCATCGACATTCGTTACAGTGCCGAAACGGACCGTACCACTGTTGTCAATATGACGAACCATTCTTACTTTAACCTGGACGGTGACCCCTCCAAGTCCAATTCGGATTATCTGCTCACTATTGATGCAGATGCTTATACCCCCGTGGACAGTACCTTCATGACTACCGGTGAGATTGTTTCCGTAGAAGGTACGGATATGGATTTCCGCACTCCTACTGCTGTTGGCGCCCGTATCGACAATGACTTGAGCAGTTGAAGAACGGCAAGGGCTATGACCACAACTGGGTACTCAATACGAAGGGCGATGTCACCCGCCGTGTGCCACCCTCGAATCTCCCTCAACGGGTATTGTGCTTGATGTCTATACCAACGAACCGGGCATTCAGATTTATGCCGGTAACTTCCTGGATGGCACACTGACCGGAAAGAAAGGTATTGTGTACGGTCATCGTGCTTCTGTCTGTCTGGAGACTCAAAAGTATCCCGATACGCCCAACAAGCCGGAATGGCCTTCTGCATTGCTGAAGCCGGGAGAGAAGTATGACAGCCATTGCATTTATCGCTTCTCGGTGAAGAAATAAATATAAGGCAGGCATAGCCTGCTTTATGGGATGGATATAAATATGACAAGAAGCCTGAAGTATTGAGGCGTACGTTTGTTTGTCCCTATATCTTTGGTGAAGGAGAGGAACATTCCATCATTTCCCATTGGAAGTATAATGATGGTTATGGCAGTGTTGAACTTATTAGAGTAACTATAGATGGTGTGGATGCCCGCATCGAATCAGGAACAGACAAATATCACCCGTTAGTTGTCGTTGTGTTGGCAAAGTAACTTGTTTTTCTTAAGTACTCTGTCTTGGTAAAATCAGCACTTTATCAAGACAGAGTTTTTATTCTTTGGAATTACCGCATCGCCAGCGCCTTATTCTCCGCCTCCTCCATAATCTCCCGTTCTCCCGGCCCTTTGTCATTGATGCCGCAAAGGTGGAGGATGCCGTGGATGATGACACGGTACAGTTCACGTTCGTAGTTGTTATCGGCGAACTGTTCCGCATTGGTGCGTACGGTATCAAGGCTGATGAAGAGGTCACCGCTGAGACGGTTTCCTTCGCAATAGTCGAAGGTAATGATATCTGTATAATAATCATGTTGCAGATATTGGCGGTTCACTCGAGTATCTTCTCGTCTGAACAGAAGATATAGGCGATTTCACCGACTCTTTTTCCGTAAGTGGCGGCTACGGATTTTATCCATTCCGTGGTTTCACGCTTCTTGATGGATGGCATTTCCACGCCGTCTGTCTGATAACTAATCATTTTATTTACAATTTTACGATTTACGATTGAAATTACATTCCTGTGATTAAGACAGTTTCTTTAGAAGAAGAACATATAACTGATAATAATCGCTGCAATGATGCCGGAGAAATCGGTAATCAGCCCACACGTCACGGCATTCCTCGTTTTGGTGATACCTACGCTGCCGAAATACACAGCAAGGATATAGAACGTAGTATCCGAAGCACCGCGTGCCACGCAGCTCATACGGCTGACGAATGAATCGGGACCATATTGCTTCATGGTGTCAATCATCAGTCCGTTGGCACCGCTGCCGCTCAGTGACTTCATCAAGGCAGTGGCAGGCACCTACAAAACTGGTGTCTACACCGAACAGTCCTACCACATAACCGATACCGTTCACCAGTATATCCATGGCGCCGGAAGTACGGAAAACGGCGATTCCAACGAGGAAGGCAACCAGATAGGGAATGATGCGTACAGCGGTGGTGAAGCCTTCTTTGGCCCCTTCGATGAAGGCATCGTATACATTGATTTTCTTCCATAGCCCCCAGAGGATGAACAGCAGGATGATGGAGAACAGCAGTATGTTGGCAATTAAAGTGGAATATACACCCATTTCATCACGGCTAATCTGTGTGAACAGATAAATGAGTGCGGCAAAGAAAAGACTGATGCAGCCAATCAGGATAAGTATGGGCTTGTTCAGCAGGTTGATGCGTTGTGCAATGCTGACGGCAATGACACCGACAATGGTCGAGATGGCAGTCGTTATCAGTGTGGGGATAAAGATGTCCGTGGGTTGGGCGGCACCCATCTGCGAGCGATACATCATGATGCTGACGGGGATAAGTATCAGTCCCGAGGTGTTGAGGACAAGGAACATTACCATCGGATTGGTGGCAGTATCCTTTTTCGGGTTTAGTTCCTGAAGTTCCTTCATGCTTTCAGCCCCATTGGGGTAGCGGCATTGTCCAGCCCCAGCATGTTGGCAGAGAGATTCATGAATATGGAACCCATGGCAGGATGTCCTTTCGGTATTTCGGGAAAGAGACGGCAGAATACCGGACTCAGCCAACGGGAGAGGGCATTGATCATGCCGCTGTTTTCGCCTATTTTCATCACGCCGAGCCAGAGGGCGAGTATTCCTGTCAGTCCCAGGGATATTTCAAAAGCTGTTTTGGAAGAGGAGAAGGTGGAGTTGACGAGTTCTGTGAATATCTCCACATCACCCATAAAAATGAGTTTGCAGAGGGCCACGATGAATGCGATGACGAAGAATGCTACCCAGATGTAATTTAAAACCATGTATCGTTACTTTGTTCTAATGGATTAATATTTGTTTTCGTTGGCAAGATTCCAGGCGTTGAGGAAAGCTGCTTTGGTTATTTCTATCATTTTTCCCAGTTCAGCCGGTCGGTGTGGTCCGAAGGCTGGTGGTAATCGGGATGTCCGTCTGTGTGGTACCAGATGATGGGGATGTTGCACAGGGCAAAGAAGCATTGTCACTTCCTCCCGTGGGGCGGTCCCAGGCGCGGTAGTCCGGTTGCAGGCGCAAGCTGTAGCGTGCAATGTCCTGCTTCAGCCAGTCGCCGAATACGGGGTGGGCGGCGGTGTAGAAGTAGACAACGTGTTGAGGCTGCTCGGGCTTATTGTTACGGCCTATCATGTCGAAATTGAGATAACCTTTCACCTGGCTGATGAAAGGACAGCTTTGTACAAAGTATTTTGAGCCGAGCAATCCCTTTTCTTCCCCATCCCAAAGGCAAAGATGACCGTGCGCAGAGGCTTCTGTCCGGTGGCAAGAAATGCACGGGCTATCTGCAGGACGGCAGAGACACCGGAGGCATTGTCGTCTGCACCGTTGTATATCCGGTCGTTTGCCAGCGTCTCGTCCACACCCAGATGGTCGAAGTGGGCACCTACGATGACATATTCATCCGGTCGTTCTCCCGGGATGGTTCCCAATACATTACTCATCTGCAGGATGCGGTGGACGCCTTGTTTAAGGATGGCGATGGAGTCGGGATGCACTTGCCACCGTCCCCGTTGTTGGCGTTCCTTGTTGTAAGCCTCGAAGGGCTGGTAATAATTGTCCTTTTCCAGCGGGGCAATGCCGGCTTCTTTCAGGCAGGATGCCAGATAGCGGGCAGCCAGTCGTGAACCGTGCATGCCTGCTTCGCGTCCTTGCAGCTCATCGTCGGCAAGAAAACCGACAATAGCCTCGGCCGAAGTGCGGCTGATGCTTTGCAATCCCTTTTCTTGTGGAGATTGTGCATGTAAGGATAGTGCGAAAGAAAGGCAGCAGATTGCTCCCAAAACAGCTTTATACATGTCGTACGGTTTTAAGGATTGGACATACCGGTTGCAAAATTAAAGATAACTTTCCATAGTTCCGATATAAATATCGTATTTTTGTCCGTTGGCGGATGAATTCAAATCCGTGTAAATCAAATGAGAGAAGGATGAAAAAGAAGAATGAAGCAGTGGAAACCGTCTTGTGCGAACGTGTGCTTTCGGCAGAAGAAGTGGCGTGCATCTCGGCACAGATTCAGCAGGAATTGGAGGCGTATATCGACCCGGTGAAAAGGGAGTATCTTCCCCGTTTCTTCAAGACCGGAAAGGGGCAGTATGGCGAGGGGGATAAGTTTCTGGGAGTGGTGGTACCCAACACCCGGCAGGTGGCAAAGCAGCACAAGCACGAACCTTTTGGGGTAATGGCAACCTTGCTTCAGAGTGAATGGCACGAGTGTCGCCTTTGTGCCTTGCTGATGTTGGTGGAGCGGTTCAAAAAGAGCGATGAAAAGGGGAAAAAGGAGATTTATGACTTTTACCTTTCGCAGACAGCCCGTATCAATAATTGGGATTTGGTCGATTTGTCTGCCCCCGGCATTGTGGGCGAATATCTGAAAGACAAACCTCGCGAAGACCTCTACCGGCTGGCGGATACTCCGCTGCTTTGGAACCAGCGCATTGCCGTGGTATCTACCTATACACTCATCAAAAACGGTGATTTCATCGATATATTAGCCCTTTCGGAACGGCTGCTCCATCATAAGCATGACTTGATGCAAAAGGCGGTAGGATGGATGCTCCGGGAGATGGGTAAGCGGGACAAGGACTTGCTGGTGCAATTCTTGGAGAAGCATTGCAGGACGATGCCCCGTACCATGTTGCGCTATGCGATAGAGAAGTTTTCGGACGAGGAGCGGAAGGAGTTCATGAAGCGTTGATGGACGAGAGGCAGTGTTTTATCATTCCTTCTATCGCTTATCTCAAAATAAATTAGTTATTTTGCAGAAAACAAAGGAATCTGGAATGGAACAAGAAGATTTTGATATACGCAACCAGCAGCCCGTCACCAGCCGAGAACGTGATTTCGAGAACGCTCTCCGTCCGTTGAATTTTGAGGATTTCAGCGGGCAGGACAAGGTGGTGGACAATCTGCGCATATTTGTGAAAGCTGCCCGCCTGCGTGGCGAGGCGCTGGACCATGTGTTGCTTCACGGCCCTCCCGGATTGGGAAAAACGACACTCAGCAATATCATAGCCAACGAACTGGGCGTAGGTTTCAAGATAACTTCCGGTCCGGTACTCGACAAGCCGGGAGATTTGGCGGGAGTGCTTACCAGCCTGGAGCCGAACGATGTACTTTCATCGACGAAATACACCGGTTGAGCCCGTAGTGGAGGAGTATCTGTACTCGGCCATGGAGGACTACCGCATTGATATCATGATAGACAAAGGTCCTTCTGCCCGAAGCATACAGATTGACTTGAATCCTTTCACGCTGGTGGGAGCCACCACTCGCAGCGGTCTGCTGACAGCTCCGTTGCGTGCCCGTTTCGGCATCAACCTGCATCTGGAATATTACGATGATGATGTGTTGAGCGGCATTATACGTCGTTCGTCCGGCATTCTCGATGTGCCTTGCTCCGGTAAGGGCTGCCGCCGAGATTGCGAGCCGCAGCGTGGCACACCGCGTATTGCCAATGCATTGCTGCGGCGTGTACGCGATTTTGCCCAGGTGAAAGGTTCGGGGAGCATTGACACGGAAATCGCACAGTTTGCCCTTGAGGCTCTGAATATCGACAAGTATGGTCTGGACGAGATAGACAATAAGATACTCTGTACCATCATCGACAAGTTCAAAGGCGGTCCGGTGGGATTGACTACCATCGCCACTGCTTTGGGCGAAGATGCAGGTACGATAGAGGAAGTCTATGAACCGTTCCTGATAAAAGAAGGTTTCCTGAAACGCACTCCCCGTGGGCGTGAAGTGACGGAGCTTGCCTACAAGCATCTGGGGCGAAGCCTCTATAGTAGCCAGCGTACCTTGTTTGGCGACGAGTGATTCATTTTAAGAAAACGAATACAGAGATGCGGAGACATAAAGTCTCTCTTTCCTCTTATCCTAAAAAACTCTGTGCCTCCGTGCCTTTGTGTTCATAACAACCATTAAAGAAGTGGCCGGATTAAAATCATTGGCAAAAGAAACTGCCATTTATGGGTTGAGCAGCATTGTGGGGCGTTTCCTCAATTACCTGCTGGTGCCCGTATATACCATGGCGATGTCCGCACAGAGCGGAGGCTATGGCGTAGTGACGAATGTATATGCGTGGGTGGCGCTCATGCTGGTGTTGTTGACGTGCGGCATGGAGACCGGTTTCTTCCGCTTTGCCAATAAAGGAGAGGATGACCCGATGCGGGTGTACTCCACGACATTGCTCAGTGTGAGTGTGGGGGCGCTTACCTTTCTTGCATTGGGATTGCTGTTCCTCAACCCCATTGCCGGATGGCTGGAGTATGGTGACCATCCTGGTACGTGGGCATGATGATGATTGTGGTGGCGATGGATGCTATTCAAAGCATTCCTTTCGCTTATTTGCGCTACAAGAAGCGTCCCATTAAGTTTGCGGCACTCAAACTGCTGTTCATCTTCCTGAACATTGCACTGAATCTGCTCTATTATGTAGGGATGAAAGGGGATGACGTGGCTATGCCTTCCTTTTCAATCTGATATGTACCTCTACCATCATGCTTTGCATGATTCCGGAGTTGCGTGGGTTTTCCTACGTGCTGGACAGAAAACTGCTGAAGCGGATGCTTGCTTATTGTCTGCCGTTGCTGGTACTCGGCTTGGCAGGTATCCTGAATCAGGTGGCGGATAAGATTATTTTTCCTTTTGTCTATCCGGATGAGGCGGAAGCTTCCGTACAGTTGGGCATTTATGGGGCTGCCAGCAAGATTGCCATGGTGATGGCGATGCTTACACAAGCCTTCCGCTATGCATACGAGCCTTTTGTCTTCGGGAAGAGCCGGGACAAGGACAACAAGCAGATGTATGCGCAAGCCATGAAGTTCTTCATCATCTTCACACTGCTGGCATTCCTCGCTGTCATGTTCTATCTGGACATCCTGCGCCATATTATAGGTCGCGACTACTGGCCGGGGTTGCGGGTAGTGCCCATCGTGATGGCTGCCGAAATCTTTATGGTATCTACTTCAATCTTTCTTTCTGGTACAAGCTGATTGACGAGACGCGTTGGGGCGCTTATTTCTCCCTGATAGGTTGCACGGTACTGGTAGTGATGAACATACTTCTGATTCCCCGATACAGCTATATGGCTTGTGCCTGGGCAGCTTCTGCGGTTACGGCATCGCCATGCTGCTGTCTTACTTCGTGGGGCAGAAGAAGTATCCCATTCAGTATGACCTGAAAGCCATTGGCGGCTATGTATTACTTGCGGCAGTTCTCTACCTGGCAGCAGAGTATGTCCCGATAGATAATATCTACCTGCGTATGGCATACCGAACTATATTGTTGCTGGTCTTTGTGGTCTACATCGTGTGGCGTGATATGCCTCTCGGCAGTATCCCCGTCATCAACAAACTGATAAGGAAACAGTAAATTCAATCGTAAATCGTCAAATCGTAAATATTATGGATTCTGATAAAAGAAACTCCTTTGCCGTCAAGACCTTTCTGAAAGAGTATCTTGATTTGCGTAAAGACAAGGACAATGAACTGGAAACTGTAGACTCCATCCGTAAGGGAGTGGAATTCAAGGGAGCCAATCTTTGGATTCTGATATTCGCCATATTCATGGCTTCGTTGGGGCTGAATGTGAACTCCACCGCTGTGATTATCGGTGCCATGCTCATCTCACCGCTGATGGGACCTATTATGGGTGTGGGGCTTTCCGTGGGACTGAATGACTTTGAACTGATGAAACGTTCATTGAAGAGCTTCCTGATAACCACTTTGTTCAGTGTGACTACGGCTACCATATTTTTTCTGGTCAGCCCCGTTGCCGAAGGGCAGTCGGAATTGCTGGCACGTACATCGCCCACTATTTATGATGTATTCATCGCCTTGATGGGCGGCTTGGCAGGTGTGACTGCGCTTTCTACCAAAGAGAAAGGAAATGTGATTCCCGGCGTTGCCATTGCCACGGCGCTGATGCCACCTCTCTGTACGGCAGGTTACGGGCTGGCAACGGGCAATCTGATTTACTTCCTCGGCGCATTCTACCTTTATTTTATCAATTCCGTGTTTATCAGTCTCGCCACTTTTGTAGGGGTGCGTGTGATGCACTTCCAGCGTAAGGAGTTTGTAGACAAGAATAGGGAGAAGAAAGTGCGCAAATACATCATCCTGATTGCAGTGCTGACCATGTGCCCTGCTGTGTATCTGACGGTAGGAATCATTCAGGATACCTTCTTTGAAAGTGCCGCCAACCGCTTTGTCAACGAGCAACTCTCCTTTGAGAATACGCAGGTATTGGACAAGAAGATTCACCATGACGGCAAGGGTCATGAAATACGTGTAGTGTTGATAGGGCAGGAGGTGCCCGAAGCTTCCATTGCCATTGCCCGCAGTAAGATGAAGGACTATAAGCTCGATAACACCAAGCTGATTGTGCTTCAGGGCATGAACAACGAAGCGGTGGATATTTCTTCCATCCGTGCATGGTGATGGAAGATTTCTACAAGAACAGCGAGCAGCGCTTGGTGGAGCAGAAACAGCAGATTGAAACTCTTGAACAGAATCTGGAAAGATATAAAACCTTCGATGAATTGGGCAAAAAGATTATTCCCGAGTTGAAGGTGCTCTATCCATCGGTGAAGACAGTCTCAATATCTCATGCGATTGAACTGACGGTAGATTCGGTACGGGTGGATACAGTGACCCTTGCCGTATTGAAGTTCGGCAAACACCCGGCTGCTCACGAGAAGGAAAAGATTGCCGAATGGCTCAAGGCACGTACGGGAGCCAAGCAATTGAGGCTGATTACGGAATGACAACATCCCCGAGGGGTAGAAATATACTTATTTGGCATGAAATTAAGATTTATACTGATAGCCGTCTGCTTCCTCCTCTCTCTGCCGGGACAAGCGGATGAAGGGATGTGGATGCTGGGAAACCTGAACAAGCAGACACGCCGGACCATGAAAGAGCTGGGTTTGCAGATGCCTGTTAATAAGCTATACAATACGAAACGCCCGTCGCTGAAGGATGCGGTAGTCAGCTTCGGAGGCTTTTGTTCCGGGGTGGTGGTGTCCGGGGACGGGCTGGTGTTTACCAATCATCATTGCGGTTTCAGCAGCATACAGCAGCATTCGTCTGTGGAGCACGACTATCTGAAGGATGGTTTTGTGGCACATAATCTTAGTGAGGAGCTTCCTAATCCGGAACTTTATGTACGTTTCCTTTTACGTCAGGAAGACGTGACCCGCCGCGTGCTTGGGGCGGTAAAGCCGGATATGGATGAGGCGGGGCGTACGAGTGCGGTCGATTCGGTGATGCTGGTTATCGGCGAAGAAGTTTCCCGCAAGGACTCCACGTTGGTAGGCATTGTGGATGCTTACTATGGAGGCAACGAGTTCTGGCTTTCCGTTTATCGCGATTACAATGACGTGCGTCTGGTGTTTGCACCGCCTTCCTCGGTAGGCAAGTTCGGCTGGGACACTGACAACTGGGAATGGCCGCGCCATACCGGTGATTTCTCCGTATTCCGTATCTATGCCGATAAGCATAACCGCCCTGCCGATTATTCTCCCGACAATGTTCCCTACCGTCCCGAATATGTAGCCCCGATTTCCCTTGACGGCTACCGTGAAGGTCCTTCTGTATGACGCTGGGCTATCCGGGCAGCACGGAACGCTACCTCTCCTCTTTCGGCATCGAGAGATGATGACTACCACCAACCAGGCGCAGATAGATGTCCGTGGTGTGAAGCAGGCCATCTGGAAGCGTGAAATGGATAGCCGCGACAGCATCCGTATCAAGTATGCTTCCAAATATGACGAAAGCTCCAATTACTGGAAGAACAGCATAGGGGTGAACCGTACCATTAAAAAGTTGCATGTGCTGGATAAGAAGCGTGCCTTGGAAACCGAACTCCGCCGATGGATACAGCAGACCCCAAAGGAACGGGAACACTTGCTGCACCTTTTCACTGATTTGGAGTTGAACTACAAGAGCCGCCGCGAAGCTTATCGCGCCAGGGCTTACTTTGCCGAGTCTTTCCTGAACGGCCCGGAGCTGATACAGCTTGCTTTGTCCATCCTTAATTTCGACTTTGAGGGCGAAGAGAAAACGGTGGTTGCCAATCTGAAAGCCATCGTTGAGAAGTATGCCAATCTGGACTTGGGCATTGACAAGGAAGTGTTCGCGGCACTGCTGAAAGAATACCGTTCCCAAGTGGATTCGACCTACCTTCCCGAGCTCTACCAGACAATTGCAACAGAATACGGAGGCAACGAGCGTGCTATGTAAACAGCCTTTATGCCCGTTCGGAGCTGACCACGCCCCGTGGATTGAAGCGCTTCTTGGAGCAGGACACCACCTATCAGATATATAACGACCCTGCCATCAGTCTGGGTATCGATCTGATTACAAAACTATTCGAGATGAACATGGAGGTCCAGCAGGCCTCCGGTGAAATCGAGCGGAATGAGCGCTTGTTCAATGCTGCCGTGCGGCGGATGTACGCATCCCGTAACTTCTATCCCGATGCCAACTCCACCATGCGCTTGAGTTTTGGCACTGTGTGCGGCTATGCCCCGTCCGACGGAGTGAAATATGATTATTATACCACCACGATGGGCATTCTGGAGAAAGTCAGAGCCCATGCAGGCGATGTGGATTTTGAAGTGCAGCCCGAATTGGTATCCCTCCTTTCCTCCGGTGACTTTGGCAGATATGCCGATGAAAAGGGTGAAATGAGCGTTTGCTTCATTTCCAACAACGACATTACGGGAGGCAATTCCGGCAGTGCCATGTTCAATGCCAGAGGAGAGCTTCTGGGACTTGCCTTCGATGGTAACTGGGAAGCTATGAGCAGCGACATCCTTTATGAACCGAAGATGCAGCGCACCATCGGGGTGGATGTGCGTTATATGTTGTTCATGATTGAGAAATATGGAAAGGCAGGTAATCTGATTCAAGAGCTGAAGATTACCAATCCTTAACGTGTGCTTCCCTGCCTATGCTTCTTTATGGGTGATATTTCCTAAATAACTCCGCGGATACGGTCGTCGAATGCTGAAAGTGCCGCTTTAGCCCCTTCGCCCATAGCGATGACTATCTGCTTATAAGGAACATTTGACACATCTCCTGCGGCATATACTCCCCGAAGTGTCGTACGGCAGAAGTATCGATTTTGATTTCCCCTGCCGGAGTCGTTTCCAAGCTGTCGCGGAATGGGGCACTGTTGGCTGCCAGACCGATTTGTACGAAGATACCATCCAAGGGATAGTCGCGTTCCTCGCCGGTAAGACGGTCTTTGATGCGGATGGAAGTTACATTTTCCCCGTTTCCATCGACTTTTGTGGTCTGCGACGAGGTGAAGATTTCCACATTTGGCAGATTTCGGGCTTTCTCCTGCAACACTTGGTCGGCTTTCAGCGTATCGGCAAACTCGAATATGGTTACTTTTTTGCAGATGCCTGCCAAGTCGATGGCAGCCTCGATACCTGAGTTGCCTCCACCGATGACGGCTACGTGCTTGCTTGATAGAATGGTCCGTCGCAATGCGGACAGAAAGCTACGCCGCGTCCGATGTACTCTGCTTCGCCTTCCACATTCAGTTTGCGCCAGCTGGCACCCGTTGAATGATCACTGCCGGTGCGGTGAACACTTCGCCGCCTATAACGGAGATACTCTTCTCCCGGCCTTGCAATTCCACCTTCTCTATCTTCCGCTCCTCGAAAATCTCTATCGGGTAGTGCTCTATATGGGTACGGAGTGCATTGGCAAGCTCTGTTCCGGTAGTTTGTGGAACAGAAATAAGGTTTTCGATGTCCACAGTCTCTTTCACCTGCCCACCGATACGCTCGGCAACGATGGCAACCCGCAGTCCTTTACGGGCTGAGTAGATGGCAGCGGAAGCTCCGGCAGGACCGCCTCCGAGCACCAATACGTCGAATTCTCTTTGTATGGGTGTTTCGTCCGTTTGCGGAGCGCTACCGAAGGTCTGTTCCAGCTTTTGCAGCAATTCGCCGAGCGAACCCGACCCACGTGCAACAGTTTGCCGTTGGCGTAGACAGACGGCACGCCTTGAATCTTCAGTGCATCCACTTCCTCCTGATAGAAGGCGCCGTCCACCATCTCATGAGTGATTTGCGGATTCAGGAGTGTGATGATGTTCAGGGCTTGTACTACGTCCGGACAGTTGGTGCAGGTCAGTGATACATACGTTTGTAGGCGGACGGGGCCTTGCAGGGCCTTGATGCGGCGGCTGATGGCTTCGTCCGGTAGATTTTTCCCCTTTCCATCGGCATTCAGTACGGCAAGCAGGAGAGAGGTGAACTCGTGTCCACTGGGTATGCCCCGAAACTTATGCCGGTCTCCACACCTTCTTTCAGTAACGTGAATTCCAGTCCTGGGTTGTCGGTCTCAGTCAATAGGCAGGACAGCTTCTCGGAACAACTTGCCACATTATTCAAGAACCGATGAACTCTTGGGCTTGCTCGTGTTCCGGATTATAGGTGATATGGAAGATATAGCGGGCTTCCAAATGCTGGAATACGCTCCGCACTTGATCTAAAATACTTGTTTCTAACATGATTAATATGGGTTGTTAAGGTTGGACGAGAGGGTACCGTCGGTTTCTCGTATTGGAACTAACGGTGCAAAGTGGGAAACACATTTGGCACCGTTTAGGAATTAAATCTTTCCTACGAGGTCAATGCTCGGTTTCAAGGTTGCGGCTCCCTTTTTCCACTTGGCCGGGCAGACTTCACCGTCATGTGTGGCTACGAACTGCGCAGCTTCCACCTTGCGCAGCAACTCGTCTGCATTGCGTCCGATGTTGTTGTCTTGTATTTCGGCAATCTTGATTTTACCTTCGGGATTCACGAGGAATGTACCGCGATAGGCCATACCTTCTTCTTCAATCATCACACCGAACGCGCGGCTCAGTACGCCGGTCGGGTCGGCCAGCATCGGATACTTGATTTTGCGGATGCTTTCGGAAGCATCGTGCCATGCTTTGTGCACGAAGTGCGAGTCTGTACTTACAGAATATACTTCTACGCCCATTGCCTGGAATTGGTCATATTTCTCGGCGATGTCCACCAGTTCGGTAGGGCATACGAAGGTAAAGTCTGCCGGATAGAAGAAGAAAATGGCCCATTTGCCTTTTACGTCTTCGTGGGATACTGTTTTGAAATTTCCGTTTTGGAAAGCCTGAACTTTGAATTCAGGAAGTTGGGAATTGATAATCGGTTCCATAATTTTTCTTTTTTTTATAGGTTTAGTTCTTTGTTTTTCTCGTTGCAAAAATATAGCATTTTTTCCCGATAGAACAAGAAATCTGATTGAAAGGTTTTATGGACCGATAGATAAAATCTATACAATGGCTTGGGTTGCCTTCAGAGAGAGCATTTCCTTAGGTATAGAGGACTTAATCTCTTTAGTCAGTGCTTCCAGCAGAGTATGGCGGATAAAGTTCTTGTTAGTGAGCATCACGATTTGCCGGGTAGGGCAGGGAATGGCGAAGGGGCGTACCAGTCTTTCTGGATATCCCCCAGTTGCAGAACGGCCAGTTCGGGGATGAAAGTCACACCTTTACCGCTTTCTACCATGCGCATGAAGGTCTCCATGCTGCCCAAGTGATAGGCAAGCTGGCTGGCGCGTGCCGACTTCATCTGGCAGAAACGCATCAGCTGATCGCGGAAGCAATGACCCTCGTCGAGCAACCAAAGCTGTTCGCCGTTCAGGTCCGAAGTACGGATTACCTCGCTGTTGAAGAGGATGTCTTTGCGCGACACGTAGACAAAGAATTGTTCATAGAACAGCGGTGTCTGCTGCAGCTCTTCCATACCTGCCAGACTCGCTACGATACCTGCGTCTATTTCTCCCGTCTGCAGGGCTTTCTTGATGTCGTTTGTTTTCATTTCGATTACCCGGATGTCGAGGTCGGGGTATTTCTTCATCAGTTGAGGAAAGAAGCGAGGCAGGAGGTAAGGAGCCACGGTAGGAAGTATGCCCAACTTGAAGGTACCGGTCAGTGAATGTTTTTCTTCTTCTATAATATTCTTTATACGGTTGGCTTGAACCAATATCTTCTGTGCTTGTTCTATGATGAGGATACCGACGGGAGTGGGGGCATACCGGTTGCTGCTGCGGTCAAAAATCCGGGTATCCAGTTCCTCTTCCAGTTTCTGAATCATGGCACTGAGGGTGGGCTGTGTTACGCGGCAATATTCGGCTGCTTTGGCAAAGTGGCGGAACTGGTTGACGGCAAGGATGTATTCCAATTGTTGTAAAGTCATGATGAACAAGGCATTTGAAGGTTATGTATAGAATTCGTCTATGCAAAGATAGAAATTATCTGTTTGACAAGTTTTGATTTACCCCTTATCTTTGTAATACCCCAAAGAAAAATAGTATAAATATTTAAAACAATAGAATTATGAAAACTTTAGATTACTTGTATTTGAATGAAAAGAAAGTGGCTGGTGTAGCATCAGCATTGCACCAATTGTTGGCCGATTTCCAGGTACATTACACCAATCTGCGCGGTATGCACTGGAACATCAAGGGACACAGTTTCTTTGTGCTGCACGAGAAGTTCGAGAGTATGTATGACGATACCGCCGAGAAGATTGACGAAATTGCAGAGCGCATCCTGATGCTGGGTGGCGTGCCCGAAAATAAGTTCAGTGAATACCTGAAGGTTGCCAACGTGAAGGAAGTGTCAGACATCTCTTGTGGCAGTGAAGCTGTAGATCATATCCTCGGGACATATGGCTACCTGATTGGCGAAGAAAGAAAAGTGATTGAATTGGCAAATGAAGCTGGCGATGACGTGACAGCAGATTTGATGACTAGCTACTTGAAAGAGCAGGAGAAGATGGTCTGGATGCTTGTTGCATTCAGCACGAAAAGTTGCACGAAATAAAAAGTCGTAAAAAGATAATAGAGTGATAAAACCGGTAGTGGATGCTGCCGGTTTTATTTGTAGAGTATAATTAATTTCTATCGTTCTGTACCTTAGATTCAAAGATTCTGCGAACCATAATAAGACCCTTATCAGAGTGGCACGTTTGCAGGAGCATATCGTCAACTGCCGCAAAGATAACCTTCGCAAGATCATCCATGCACTCACGTACGATAGCCAAGTGCGCACTGTCTGCATGGAGGACGTGAATGTGAAAGCAACGTAGCCATGGCCTTGCACAAGCGGTCGGGGGGGACATCTTTCGGGATGTTCCTCGTGATGCTTGAATATAGATGCAAGTGGTATGGTGCAAACCTTGTCAGGATAGACCGTTTTGCCCTAAGTTCGAGAACTTACAGTAATTTGAATGAAATTTGGTATATCCGTTTGTTTTTCGTATATTTGCAAAAATAGCAGGCTCCAATCTACTGTTTTTAGCACATAAATTCTTTTTGCGCATCGGATAAATTCATCCCTTCTTAAAATCACACAGGTCCTGCTTATAGAAATCATTTTATAAACCATTGTGGGGTATCGGACAAATATCCCTGTCAAAACGTAACTTTATGCGATATAAAGAAAGTTTGCTATTGCCATTCTTTGGGGCAATAATAGCCGTTTCACCTTTGGCGGCACAGGAAAAAAACGATATTAAAGATAGGAGGCACACTCCGTTTCAACTGCAATTACTCGGATTGGAAATCCGAAAACCGGAAACATGGTGAAGAGTTCGATTTCGACGTGTTCCGCTTGAATGTGAACGCTTCTTACAAGAAATTCGATTTAGCCGTAGATTACCGCTTCTATCCCGCCTCTTTGGGAGACGGGGATGCTTAGGGAGGGCTGGATAGGTTATAGCTTCAACAAATCACACTAGCTACAGATGGGGTTGACAACAGTACCTTTCGGCATCCTGCCTTATACAGGCAACAATTACTTTTTAATCTGAGCTATTATGCCGGTCTCGAGGACGATGCGGACATGGGGGATAAAATACTTTTTCCGCAAGATCGGTGGGAGTTGTCTCTCGCCTATTTCCAGAATGCTGACTTTTCCGGACTGGTGGAGACACAGAACTGTCCGCTAGCCGTTATGCCTATGACATCGCTGGACGTGATAAGGAGGTGCATCAGGGCAATGTCCGGGTGGTATATCATTTCGGAAACTTGTGAAGACAGCAACTCGGAGGTTCGGTACTGGTGGGTGGCTATATAATATGGACACACGGAAGACGGGGTTCCGTTCCGATTTCGCCCTACACTACGTCGTCGACTATCAATGGTGGAACCTTAAAATACACAAGTTGTTTTTGGACAGTATCTGCTTGTACAATGATTTTAGCTTGCTGAACAAACGCATTGCTGGGTTCAATGACAGCTTGGAGAACGTGACGGGATGTTCGCTGACGATGGGAAAGGTGTTCTCCTACATTGACTATGCTGTGGGAAGGAATCACGCATGGCTGGGGGATGTATAGGATGAAGCTTTTGTCCGGGGGACGGAAGACAATTGGAGTGTCAAATTCAATATAAATATAGGATATTATTTTTAAAGAATTATGGATAAGAACAAAGTTGAGATCAGGAATTTGTATTTGATTTTCGGTTCTGAAAAAACAAGGCTTTCAGAATGCTGAAAAAGGAAAGAGTAAAAATGAGATATTGAAGGAGACTGGATGTACGATTGCCGTGAACAATGCCAGCCTCTCTGTCCGGGAGGGTGAGATATTTGTGATCATGGGACTTTCGGGAAGCGGAAAGTCAAGTCTGCTCAGATGTATCAACCGGTTGAATAGGCCTACCTCCGGCGAGATTCTGATCAACGGTGAGGACATCGCTGGAATACCGATGGAGCGGTTGCGTTCCCTGCGCCGGAAGGAATTGGCGATGGTATTCCAGCATTTCGGACTGCTGCCCCATTATACTGTATTGCAAAATATCGCTTTCGGACTTGAGTTGCAAGGGGTGGAGAAGAGGGAACGTGAATTAAAGGCAGCAGAAAGCATGCGTTTGGTCGGGCTAGACGGATATGCCGACTGATGGTCAGTGAGCTGTCTGGAGGCATGCAGCAACGAGTGGGACTGGCACGTGCTCTGGCCAACGATCCGGAAGTTCTGCTGATGGACGAGGCCTTCTCAGCGCTGGACCCGCTGATACGGGTACAGATGCAGGACGAGCTGCTGGCCTTGCAGTCAAAGATGAAAAAGACCATCGTATTTATCACACACGACTTGGAGGAGGCTGTCAAGTTGGGTGACCGTATCGCCATCATGCGTGATGGGGAGATACAGCAAACCGGCACTTCCGAGGAGATTCTGACCACCCCCGCCAATGAGTATGTGAGGTGTTTTGTAGAGAATGTGGACCGCAGTAGGATTGTCACTGCCGCCTCCATTATGGTGGACAAGCCTATGGTGGCAAGGTTGGGAAAAGAAGGGCCGGAGGTTCTGACTCGAAAGATGAGAGAACGGAAGACAACCGTGTTGCCTGTAGTGGACCCGGATGGTATACTGGTAGGTGAGGTTCGCCTGGAAGATCTTCTCTGGTTGCGTAAGGAGCATATCCTGAATATAGACTCTGTGATAAAGAAAGAGGTACATTCCGTATTAAGTGACACTGTGGTGGAGGATATACTTCCTTGATGACGAAGACCAACTCGCCCATCTGGGTAGTTAATGAGCGACGTGAGTTTGAAGGGATGGTACCGCTCTCTCACTCATTATTGAGGTGACGGGAAAAGACAAGAAAGAAATCAATGAAATCATTCAAAACGCAATAAAATTATGATAAAGATAGGAGAATATATAGAAATGGCCGTGGAATGGTTGACCGAGCACGGCGCATCATTTTTTGACCTGCTGAGTCTGGGAGTGGAAGGCGTTATTGACGGGATACTGTGTATCCTGCTCGAGATACCTTTTTACATAACCATCGTAACACTCACTTTCCTGGCGTTATACAAGAGTGGCAGGGAGACGGGGGGATTCACCCTCCTAGGGCTGTCACTCGTCTACGGGATGGGACTCTGGGAGGAGACCATGCAGACCCTGGCTCTGGTACTTTCCTCCACCGGTATGGCATTGCTGCTGGGAATCCCTCTGGGGATCTGGATGGCGAGCAGCGGACGCTGCAACAAAGTCCTGCAGCCGGTACTTGATTGTATGCAGACTATGCCGGCCTTTGTCTATCTGATACCGGCAGTGCTCTTTTTCGGGCTGGGAACGGTGCCGGGAGCCTTTGCCACGATCATTTTCGCCATGCCTCCGGTAGCAAGGCTCACCGCATTGGGTATCTGCCAGGTGCCGAAAAATGTGGTGGAGGCCGCCCGGTCTTTTGGAGCCACTTCTTGGCAGCTGCTCTACAAGGTACAATTACCGCTGGCGTTGCGACTATTCTTGCCGGTGTCAACCAGACCATCATGATGTCTCTCTCTATGGTAGTGGTAGCTGCTATGATATCAGCTGGAGGTTTGGGGGAAATAGTATTGAAAGGTATCACGCAGATGAAGATTGGCATGGGATTCGAAGGAGGGATTGCCGTTGTAATACTGGCTATCGTGCTTGATCGGATCACACAGGGAATAGCACGAAAAAATAGAAGGAGTAGAACATATAATGAAAGACAGAATGATTATGAGAAACAAAACGAAATTTTTCACAGTCTTGTTGGCTGTTACGATATTCTTCTCATGCGGTAACATTTCTGACAAGAAAATCCGTATAGCCTATGCGAACTGGGCCGAAGGGATAGCGGTCACCTATCTGCCAAGGAGATTCTCTCGGAGCAAGGATACAGAATAGAACTTTTGAATGCGGACATAGCTCCCATATTCACTTCGTTGGCAAGAGGTAAGACAGACGTGTTCATGGACAGCTGCTGCCGGTGACCCATGCCGATTATTTCCGGAAATACAATGGTAAACTGGAAATCCTCGGGCAGATATACGACAGTGCCCGTATCGGTCTTGTGGTGCCCGAATATGTCCCAGTCCATATGATAGAGGAGCTGGGCGGTCATACCGGACGGTTTTCCGGAGAGATCGTGGGAATTGATGCGGGTACCGGTATCATGAAATGCACGGAGAAAGCCATCCCTGAATACGGTCTGGACTACAAGCTCATGATCTCCAGCGGTCCCGCCATGACGGCCTTGCTGAAGAAGGCTATCGACAAGAAGGAATGGATCGTTGTGACCGGATGGACCCGCACTGGATGTTTGATCTCTTCTGTCTGAGAGTGCTGGAAGATTCGAAAACGTTTATGGGGAGGCCGAGCAAATCCATTCCATTGCCAGGAAAGGATTCAGTAAGGAGCATCCGTTCGTTGCCGCCCTTTTGGGAAACATCCATCTGTCCGATACCGAGATCAGCTCTTTGATGCGGACCATAGAGGAAACCCGTGAGACCGAGACAAGAGCTGTACGCCAGTGGATGGATAAGCATAGGGATTTGATAGACAGCTGGATTCCGGACAAGGAGAAATACAACCGATGAACATTACGCTGGAATGGATGACTTTCAATCCTTTTTTCTTCGTAAGGTGGGTGCTAACTGTCCCGCCATATTTCTGGTAATATTTTGAAAAAGAGTATATACCCTATTATTGTCTTAATGCATACATTGTATGGATTAAAGACTGTTTTGCGTAATTCTATGTCTAATATTCATAACAAAAACATGGTTGTATATTCATAATTTTGCATTATCAAAGTTAACATCATAAAACAAGTATGTTTTTCCTAGTAAAACTATCAGTGACAATATGAAACAAGTATGTTTTTTTTTCTTCCTGCTGTCCAGCCTGCAGACCTTCTCACAAAAGGTTGCGTTGAAAAACAACCTTGCCTATGACGCCTTGCTAACACCCAATCTTTCAGTAGAGTTCTCCCTAGGAAAGAAATGGACTCTGGACGCTCAGGTGGGTATGAATTTTTTCTTTTATGAGAATGATGCCACGGCAAATCGTTATAAGACAAGGAAATGGAGTCATTGGCTTGTACAACCGGAGGTAAGATATTGGACTTGTGAAACATTCAACGGCTTATTTTGGGGCATTCATACCCACGGAGGCCAAATGAATGTGGCGGGTATAAATATTCCTTTTATCATTCAGAACCATTCCAGAGAAATGAAAGGGCACCGTTACGAGGGATATTTTTACGGTGGTGGTGTCAGTGCAGGCTATCATTGGATACTGTCCAGCAGATTCAGTGTGGAGGCATCTTTGGGAGTGGGCTATGCACGTGTTAAATATGACAAATTCAGATGTACTTCTTGCGGGAAAAAGATAGGCAAGGGGAAAGCCGATTATCTGGGACCTACAAAGCTTGCAGTTTCGATAGTCTATATGATCAAATGAATGACGAGTCGCGTATATAAACATAAAAAACGTAATTAATGAGACCGATAGATTATTATATAGGAATACTCTCTGTTATGGGATATGTATACTGCTTGCCACTGGCAGGACAAGCAGGGAATAAGTTGTCAGGGGAGGGAATCCCCGTCTGGAATATACAGATCTGAAAGTCGGACGTAGTACGGACGGGAAAGTGTTTACTGCCTCTTTCAATATAGCAGGATCTGTCAAGCGGTTGGGTGCCCAGGAGATTGTCTATATCTATCCTTCCTTGGTCTCCTCTGACGGCAAAATCAAGACTGATTTCCTTCCCTTGTGTATATCTGGAAGGAAAAGATATAAGGCCGTTATCCGTAGAGAGACTCTGGGTGGTAATCCGGATACATCAGTTCCAGTGAAGGATATCCGCAAGGCCGGAGATTTGAAGGGGACTGGAATTTCTGTTCGGGAAGCATTGCCTTTTGAGCGCTGGATGGCATCCGGATATATCTCTCTCCGTGAGGAGATGTACGGATGCGCTGAGTGCGGCAGAGGCGTGAGTCAAACGAACATGTCGGTGACCGGGATAGATCTTTTCGAACCGGAAGACTACGAATATAATTTTTATATTCCTGAAAAGGTGGAGACAAAATGTTACGAGGAAGAGTTTGACTGTAAGGTCACTTTTAAATCTGCACGGCACGAACTTCTTCTAGGCTTCGGTAAAAACCGGGAAGAACTGGCCCGTCTGGACAGCTTTGTGTCCAGGGAACTCCGGATAAAAGGGGCTCGCCTCCGTGAGGTGCACATCACCGGGTACGCCTCTCCCGAAGCGAATCCAACTATAATAGACATTTGTCGGAATGCCGTACTCATGCGCTTTCCTCTCATGTGTTGAGCAAGTATCCGCAGCTCAAGAGTGCTTCCGTATATAGAATAGAAGGAGCTGGCGAAGACTGGGAAGGTTTGAGAAATATCATAAAAGCATCTACTTTGGACTATAAGAATGAGGTTTTGTCTGCCATCGGGAGACATGATACGGATGTGGCCCGTGAAACAGCTATCCGTTCTCTGAATGGGGGAAAAGTCTATACTGATTTGCTATCCACGGTTTATCCTGTCCTGCGCCGCACTGTCTTCCGCATGAGCTTCGATGTACGTCCCTATATGGATGACGAACTGGAGGAAATGTTTATTACCGTTCCCGGGTGCCTGAGCTTGTACGAGATGTGTAGACTGGCACAACTGTATACTGAACAAGGAAAAAATCCGGTAAATATATATAGGAAGGCTTATGAGCAGTTTGCACCTGATCCGTTGGCGACACTTAACTATGCCAATGCGCTTTTAAAGTATGAAAAGGATGCGGACAAGGCTCTGATGATATTGGACACAATAAAGAGTGACAGCCGTTCTGTTTATCCTATGGCAATTGCCCACAATATGAAAGGTGACTGGTGGAAGGCGGAGGAATTGCTGAAAAAAGATATGGAACCTTTGGAATGAAAATTCCTTACTTGTATGATGGGGTTAACGAATGAAAAAAGCATTTAATGTATTAATAATTAAATTATTTATTTACTAAACAGTTTAAGTTATGAAAGTAAACAATTTATTTTTAGCAGGGGTTGTAGCCCTAAGTCTGGGCATGACAGCTTGTAATAATGAGGATGTCCCTCCGGTAAACAATCTGGGTGAGGGAACAACATTTGTGGGAATGTACATTTCCACCATGAAGGATGTCTCAACCAGAGCAGTGAATGACAATCAGGAAGATTACGGAGGAAGAACGGAAGAGAGTAAGCTTACAGATTTACAGCTTCTCTCAAATGTCCGCCCACAAGCATGGACGTTAGGAGAGACAGCTGATGAGACTGGCAAGTTTTGGGAAACGCAAACAGCCGGTACAATTTAAGGTCGCTCCATGGAAAACGAATTCCGGCCCTCAAGCATGGCGTTGTTGTTTAACAAGGGTGCCCTTTCCGCTGATATTGCAACAGCCGCGGATCAGACATATGGTAGTACAGCTGCCGCAGTAGACAATATTGCCGCTCTCGCCACAGACAACAAGTTTGTCATGACTTCGAGAGCTGAGCAGAAAACTATTGTTCCCGGCATTACCGAGGATGCTGCCAAAACGGGTACAAGTGAGGCTCAAAATGTATTCTCCTTTGATGTGGAGCGTATCGTGGCACAAGGATTGGTCGCGAAGGATGCTGCTTTGGAAGAAGCAACCGCAGATAAAAAAGGAACGGTTGATCTTGCCGACATCAAGTATACTGCCATCAACGGTGCCGCAAAGACATACCTTTTCCGTAACCATGCGGGAAAGCGTACAATTGGAGATGCCGATGGCCTTTACGATGGCTTTGCATCAGCCATTGATGGATATACCGATTTTAAGGCGGCCAAAGAACCGGAAGGTTCAGCTAAAGAAAATTTGATCCGTTTGGGGAATCTTCTGTCGAAGGACAATCCACAGCGGAATGATCTTGGTATGTATGCAGCTAAAGGCGTTGCAGAAAATGTTAATACTGCTAAAAATGTAGCAGGTATTTATTTTTTGGAAAATTCTGTAAAAAAGGAAGCGCTTACAGCTGAAAATAAAAATTACGGTTACTATCGTCTACCTTATGCCAAGGTTTATGTAACTTATATCCCTAATGAAGTATGGAAGCTTGATGATGATGGAAAACATTGGTTAAAATGGATAATTATGCAAAAGGAACAACGTTCTATCGGGGAGAAGATGACGGTCTTATCTATGCCAGCAAAGAAGCCGCAAAGAAAAGTAAGTGGAGCCCGGACCAAAAAGCTTATACCTATACAAGTGGAAAATGTGCATATCGTGCGTTATGGAACCGTCAGACTATTACCGCTGATGGAAAGTCGATTGTGAACGCTGACACACGCCGTAATAATACCTATCTGTTGACAATCAAGTCTTTCCAGGGATTGGGTATGCCATGGGATCCTTCTGATCCTAAAGATCCGTATTTGCCAAAACCTGATGATAAGGATGAACCGACAAATCCGGAAAATCCGGATATCGAGAAAGAAGAGACCTACATGCGTGTCGAGGCTAAAGTGCTCCAGTGGAACCTTGTCTCACGTGATGTTATTCTTGAGTAATATTACTATTAAACAGTTGATAAATTCAGCAAACAATTTCTTACACAATTTTAGAGAGGGATGTGGATTTTTTCCCTTCCCTCTCCAATAACCTAAAAGTTGACTTCAAACTATTAAATAATCCCAACATAAACTATATCAAATGAGATTTAGAAGCGTACATGCTGTCGCATTTATCTTGTTATCGGCTTACTGTCTTATAGGATGTGATTTTGCCGTATTTGATGACTTGGTCAGTTGTCCGCAAGGTGTCAGTTTTCATTTTATAGGCAAACCCCTTGCGAACAATTTCCTAATTATCCGTCAGATATCAGGCAGGTCCGGGTATTTGCCTTTGATGCCAATGGCGTGCTGGTAGGCGAATTTTCCGACAAGAAAGTACTCCTTTCAGCGGATTATTCCTTGTCTGCCACATTACAGCATACTGGAAAACTTACATTTGTCGCATGGGGTGGCAGTGACCTAGAGTCTTATGATTTTTCAGATTTTCAAGAAGGCGTTACTACCAAGGGGGAAATGCGGGTCGCACTGCGGCTGAAAGACAGACGGACTACTTCAGTCCCCGGATCGCTGTATGTCGGTCTCGCCTCTGTATCGCTGGAGAACCGAGAGGATATGGGGAGTGTGTACGAGCGGGTGACTTTCAATATGCGGGAATTGACATACCGGATACACTTCACAATCAGCTTTATAGGTTCTTCTTTCCTCATGGACGAGGAATTTGTTATCAGGATAGAAGATGACAACGGTGTGTATGATTTCAACGGTCAGATCGCTCTTTGCGAACGCTTTGAGTATGTAACCCAAGCCGTACGTGACACTGGAGGGGCATTGAAAGCGGATTTCACGCTGATGAAACTGGAAGAGGGCAGGAACGCACTCGTATCCCTGATTGATAAGACAACCGGGGAGATTCTTTATACAGCAAATCTGGTGGATGACATCATTATGTTCCAGGGAGATGCGGGTGAGCCGCCGTATAGTCTAGAATGTGACCATGATTTTCCCATAACCCTGAAACTCAAATATGAGAAGGATACATGGATGCTGGTACAAGCTACTGTTCTGGATTGGAATGTCATTTCCCGTCCTATAGAATTGGAAAACTGATATCATGTCAGGATAGGTTTAAGACAAATGCTCCGTGTGATATCAGAAAGGATTTGAGATTATTAACAAAAAACGATAGATAATGAAATACGGAATTGTGATGAGGCTGTTGACGGTGGTCTGCGTAGCGATTGTACAATTGACCGGATGTTCGTCTGATGCGGAAGAGATGGAAAAAGCCATTCCAGATGTTCCCATCCGGATTGTAGCGGAAATGAATAGGGGGGCCGTTACTTCCCGGGCGGCAGAAGCTTCTGCACATTTATTTGGAGAATGGAAGGAGGACTATATTGGTGCAGAAGAATACGAGAAAACTGTCAAGCATATCCTCCTTTTTGCTTACAAGAACATCGGGAACTCCTTGGAAAAAGTCCTTTTCTATTATCCCCAAGGAACGGCCAATCCGCTGGCAGATGTAACTGGAATTGACCGTTTTGAGATGAGAGAGATGGGTGGGGTGAATGCAGGGGATTTCGATATTGTCCTGGATCTGGAGCTGACTGGTGGTAATTATACTTTTGTTTTACTGGTCAATTGCGAGTCTGGATTGAAAAAGATCCGGGAGGAACATACAATTCCTGATCCTAAACGGCTGACAGAGAAAACCGAAATTTTCACATCTGACGATCTAAAAGGAGAAACCGGAAGTACCTTCCCATGGTAGGCCAATGCAACTTCCGCGTTCCGTACAATACGAGCGGTAATAATAGAGTAACCCTTTCACCCTGCATACTTCTGGAACGTATGCATGCCCGTGTCGAGTTTATTCTTACTACGGTTGATAACGGGGGAAACTACTTGTCTCCTTTATTGCCGTTTTCCAGAGTGACGAAACTCTCTCTGAACAATGAGACCAGCGGTTATTCCGTCCTTCCTTCCGTCGGGGAATACACCGCCACTGGGAATGGTGACCCAGATATCAGAGGAGTCAACTATATGGAAGATCCCCTATTGCTACCGGAAAGGCCCAGTTTCCATGAAGGCGCCAACGAGGGCCCCGGAGAATCCGCTTTTGTGGCCAAATGTAAAGAGAGACTGCTTCCATATACGGGAGAGGCACCTAATTATATTTATGTGGCTCCGGGGGTCTATGGTAAAGGAAAAGAGGGGGCGCTGGCCTTGGTCTTATCTATCGATTATCTGATGGAAAACCTCGATAAGCAGTATAGGATCGAGCTCTATAATCCGGATCTTTCCGAGAATGACAAGGGTTATTACAATATCCGGCGTAATACGATTTACCGTGTCTTCGCCACACTGAAAGGACCCGGAAACATGGAATATGACATAGTTGTGGACGAATGGAAGGATACGGAGGTGGCTATTCCTTGGTAACAAGGTATGACCAGTCATGCCATCACGAAGAAAAACAGTTTAAAGAATAGATACATATGAGAATCAAACATTACACTTTGATAGTCGCTTTTCTGGCGATATCTATGGGAATCCCTCTCGTGCAAGGGTGCAGTGATCCCTTCGATGAGTATGGAAACGGCGGGACAGAAATGCCTGTCAGGGACGGCTGGACGTCTGTCAGCATGTCTGTCGAAGGACTTGGTCTTCGAAATCCCCTGACACGGTCCCTTACACCGGAGGGGGAGAATTCCACGGCAGCGGAGAGGATTAGGGTACTTGTGTTTGACAAGGACAACAAGTTTTCATATGAGGCCAAAGTGACCTCCTATATTCCTTCCGGTAATCCGGCTGACAAGAAAGGCAAGGTACCATGACCTTGTTGGCGAAAAATACTCCTTCAGGCGATACCAGTACATTCGTGATGCTGGCCAATGTCACCCGGTCAGCTAATACAGACGCAGACGGACTGGCTGGAAAGACACGGGAGGAAGTCATGCAACTTTTCACTTTCTCCATGCCGGACAAGGGGGTATGGAAAGACGGGGAGTTGCCGATGTGGGGTGTCTCGGACCCGGTCAGGTGGATCACAGTGCCGGTGCTGTTCCCAAACTTGGAACTGTCTATCTGGTCCGTGCCGTAGCACGTGTGGACGTGGGGCTTAACTTGAGCAACATGTCGGAAGGGGCCTCTACATTCGACGAGAAAGCCGGGGGGATTGAAGGGATAACGCTGACTAAAGTGTTTTTTATAATACCAATACGACGGGACGGGTCTCCCCGTTCGAGAACGGGATTTACTGGGATGAGGCCAATAGAAAGGCGAAAACAGCCTTCTATTCCTGATCCGGCTCCGGCTGTGACAGGAAAGATTGATAGAACATCTTCCATAGTGGATGAGAAAATCTTGTTACGTGAGGTATATGTTCCGGAGGCGGTCAATGCGCCGACGGCTGCCACGCAAGGAGCCAACGGAGAAACTCTTCCTGAGAATAATACGGAAAATTACTTGAAACGTCCTTATATCGTTGTCGGACTGACCGGTGCAGATAAGAGCCGTCCTGACAAGGAAACTTTCTTCCGGATAGACTACCTGAAACGTACTGGAGCCGAGCTGATGCGACATACGAGTACCTTCCCTTGTTGCGTAATCACCGTTATCTGGTGAATATCAAGGCTGTAGGTGGTCCGGGATTCGATACGGAAGAGGATGCTAGGAAAGGACCGGCCGCCAACATCATGTATAATGTTGTGGTATGGAATGAGTCCATGATGTCTGATGTATTGTATGACGGGCAATATATGCTGGGAGTCAGCGCTGACCATTTCACTTTTTATAGGGAGGGAGGCAGCCTAACGGCAAAAGTGCAGACTTCTTGGCCGGAGGGGTTCACGATAGAGGGACTGCCTGCATGGATCGGTTATTCTATAAAACCTTCGGATCCAGATAAGACCGCACCGACCGATGAGAAAACCGTGACCTTTACGGTCACAGAACATGTGGATGCATCCCGAATGTGGCCGGAAAAGCCGGAAGATGCCCAGGATGCGCTGAAAGCCGCTTATGTGAAGGCGGGGCGTATGAAATGGTTTCTTGGCTTTGAACAGTCTAAGGATATCAATGTCACCTTACAGATTTTGCGGACGAGGCCTGCAGCGGCCGCTGGAGTTTATTGAGGTCAATCAGTATGGCGAGAGCTATGGGCAGGCAGATAAGGTGATAACGAAAGACGGGCAGACGCTTACGGCAGAAGAGGCAGGTGCCAGGGTTACTTTCTATGTAAAGACAGAACCGCATGATTTGGAACCCGTTTTCCATGCTGAAGCTGCCAATCCGTTCAAGATAGAGAAAGCGGGTCAACTTGCCGGGGGAATATGGAAGTACACGGTGACGGCTCCCGACATTACAGGAAATACGGAGTATTTCGATAATTTCAATACCACTTATACTTTGACCGTCACACATGTGGGAACCGGCAAAAGTGCGTCGGGGAAACTCAGCCTCCTGCAGAAGGAATATAATGCCATTCCCTTCTTTGACAATTCCTGCATCAGTCATTGCTGGTATCTAGTAACAGTATCTATCTGATGGATGGCAAACAGAAACAATATTATGTCAAAGCCAACAGCGAATACAAAATTGAGTTGGTTTCGGCTTTGTCTGACAACAATGCTGGTAATGTGATAGAAGACTTTATGCTTTTCTATGAGAAGGATCCTTCTTTCGGGAAAACCTGTGCCTTTCATAGCTGTTGACGATATGGCGTCTCCGCGTCTTACTCCGGTAAGGCGAAATTCAAGATTTATTCCCCTGATGGTCTTTTTCCGGAAAGAGAATTTGAGTTGGAGCTGGTTTCCGGAATTGTGCAGCCTGAAGCGAATACATATATGCTTAAAGCGGGAGCAAAGCAAGGGATCTTTATTCCTGTTTCCCGGGTAAATACTGCCTATGAGTATTACAAAAAGCTTCTGGATCATGACGCTGTTTTAAGTGATAAGCAGGGACTTCCCGGTAGCAAAGAGGATTTCATGTTGAATAAGTTGGATGCAGATGATGATTGGAGAGTCAATATCGTGTGGACGGACATTAAAGAGGCTGGCGGACATAATGATATAGAAAAAGCGGGACTCAGTGAATTGTCCGAACAGGGAGGTTCCGGTCCGGGATCATATATTTATGTCAAGCAGGGCAGACTCCGGGAAATGTGTTGATAGAAATTAAATCTGGAAAGATCAAGGGGAATCCGACACTCTGGTCCTGGCATATCTGGATTGTTGACAAGTATCCGACAGTCTTGGATGTTGCGAGTCAGGGAGGTGATGGTCCGAAAACGGTTCAATTGATGTCGCATCTGTTGGGAGCATACGAAAGGTCCAATCACAGTATAGTGCAGATGCATATAGGGAATTTGGTATGCAATATCAATGGGGCAGGAAAGACCCGTTCCCGGCACATGATGTTCGTGTCAATAAAAACTTTTATGACGGCAGTGGCAAGCTATTTGATTTCCTTTGGGAACAGAGAGGAAATGATGTGGATTATGGAAAAACAGATGCTCAGCAAGCGAGAGGGGCTGCTCTTACGATGAAACAGAGCATCGAACATCCAAACGCTATCGTCTCTCATCAAAGTTTCTGGCTGTATGAATGTTTCCCGCATGGGTTTGTTAGTTATTTCAAAGACCGCTGGGTATTCCTGTATCCATGGAACCAGCCTTCCCAGACAGGGAATCCGGAGGATGTAGGCGGGAAAACCGTATTTGACCCTTCTCCTTACGGATTCCGGATTATGTCGCAGAAAGAGGCTGTAACTTTGAGGTTTGCATATTATTATGCAAGTCGTTCCGGCCTTAACACACCGCTGCCTGGAAGTATTTATGACGGCAGTTTTACAGATGGCAAGTCTGGGGGTAATGAAGTCATTTTCGCCGTGGCACAAGCCAGAAGCGATACTCATGCAGGGCGTTATCTGCTTAATTCCACTGGAGGTCCTGCCGGTTGGGCGCCTACTTCTAATACAAGCGCTGTTTACAGGCGTTGCATGACTTATTCCGTACGTCCAGTCGTCGATCCAGATGTAAAGGATGATTATGAGAAATATTTACCCCAATAAGTTATATCCCGTGCAGACGAAAACTTGCACGGGACATAAAAAATGACAAGAAAGTTTCTCATATACTTTTGTTTTGAGACATTCCGGTGTTTTTTGTATAAGCCACATATTCATGATGTGGAAGTTGCGAGAGTCTTGTTTCGTATTACTTTTATATAGTATTGGGAGGGACTCAAATATATATCATGATGAATCCTATTTTAGTGACCTGTATGTAAACCTTTATATCTAAGGGATTGTCAAAATCAGAGGTTGATTGATTAATCAGCATACATCTTGTATGTTAAATTTGTCTGTTTCAATTAATAAATTGTCCATTTTGTTAAAAACAGACGTGCTTTAATTTTGTTGTAATAAAAAACAAAAAACATGAAATTGCTATATCTGAATGAACATTTATCTTGCCTGAATTACCAGATGAATTCGGACGTGGGATTTTCTTGTCAGCAGCTGGAGGAGAATGAGGTATATCGGATTGATAACAGCAGGTCATCATGTACTCTTTTTATGATTGAAGGGGAGGTGATTTTTGATTTGGGTAAATATAAAGGTTTGCGGATTTTACAAAACCAGATGGTGTTTATTCCGCAAAGCATAGGAACCCGGATGAAGTCTATAATCGGTTCGAGATGCATGCTTTTATTTTGGGACAAGAATGTGAGTGTGTGCGACAAATTGTTTTTGGGCTCGTTGTCTGTCAGAGGTAAGGAGCAAACGGCTGATAATTTTATTCTTCCCATCAGGAAACCTCTTGTTAAAGTACTGAATTCTGTTGGAACGTATCTGGAGGCAAGGCTGCTTTGCAAACATATGCATTTGCTGAAACAGCAGGAGCTGCTCTTGGTGCTGAAGGGCTTCTATACAAAGAAAGAACTATCGGCGTTTTTTTCCGCATCGACTGGTATTCGGCGGCATTTTGAGAAATTTGTTATGGAGAACTATAAGAGGGTGAACTCTGTCAAGGAATTCGCTGATTTATATTATGTTTCCGAGCGTTCCTTCAGCAGAAAATTTCACTCCAGCTTCGGGGAAAGTCCCTATAAATGGATGCAGAGGAAAAAGGCAGAACAGATGTTGGACATGATTAGTGATCCGGAACTTTCCTTTCAGGAAATATCCGATAAGTTAGGTTTTAGCTCGCCCTCCCAGTTTACGGCATACTGCCGGAGAATATACGGGATATCCCTTCCAAGTTGAGAGAAAAAAATAAAGAATAAACAGATTTTTATAATTGCATTATAACGGAGGAATTATGGAATATTCGAATGCAGATCTGTCCGTTGGGCAAACAGATCTTTCTTATGTGGAATTACCGAAGATCTGTATATCTGTCTACAAGGAGATTGTTAAGGAAATGGCAGAAGTGATAAAGGATGCTCGGATTCGAGATATTTTTTTACTCCCTTTCTATCGGGGGAGACGTATCGGCTGTCTCCAGGAGAACAAATATTTCTCCCAGAAATCTGGCATATATGTATAAGAAAGCGGGTAGCAGGTTCGCTTGGAATGGAAGCCCTATTCTGAATGGAAAAAGGAATTGGACCGTTTATATATCAGATGCCGGAATTATGAGGCTTTGCTGGCACATTCCCAAGAGGATGCTGGACAGAATTTAAAGAATGTAGTGATAGTTGTAAGGGAACAGGATGTTCCATCGGAATATGTGCACCTGCTGGCTACACCTTTAGGAAATCTGGATATAAATTTTAGGACTTTACGTGCACTTAGAAAATACAATATCTGCCAACTTGAGGATCTTTTACGGTTTATAAAATATAATGGGTTTGATGCGCTGTGCAGACTTCCTGGTATGGGAACCAAATCCGTAGGACAGTTGTATAAAATTTTAAAAGAGAAAGGTATTTTGGAAGATAAGGAGACTTGCACTCTATTTCCCTATCTTTTTGTGTAGGATATATGGGAAATAAGATATTCATGCTTGAAAAGAATGGATATTCTATCAATCACCGTTTATCAGAATTGGAACAGACGGTAGCTAATTATTCAAAGAAGAATGATTCCTTTGTGTGTACCTCGTTGCTGTTGGTTGAAGGGTATCTTCTTCAACGTCCAGATTTTCGATTCTTACACATTCGCCACGGGTTTGATCAAGTTTGTTAAAGAGTTTTTTGTTCGCATTGACAACTACATTGATAAGGTTCATATTGAGTAAACGGTAACCGGGAGTAACGGCCACCATCTACACGTAACGTATTACTCCGCAGTTCCAGCCTAATGTTTATACAACACGCGCAATACTATCATTGATGAAATTTTTATTGGCTATGTACTGCGCTCCTCATCTTTTATGCAAATTAAGTATAACAACCTCTATCTCATTGTCTTTTTCGGTGTCCGTTTTGCCCAGCCTTCTTCACTGAAGTCAGGTTCTGGGTTCTTGAAGTCATTGCTGCCTTGAAAGAACTGTTTCCAATCGTCTTTTTTGCCACGGGCTTTGGTATAACCGCGTTCCTCGCGGCTGGGCTTGCCTTTCTTCTTGTCGTTTGCAGGGTTTTCGGCTCTGTCTCTACGTCTGCTGGCAGCATCGTTCCGTTTGCCGTCTTCCTTGTTGCTGCGCTTCTTGCCGTCGGAATCTTTTTTTCCATAGCTTCCGGCTGTACCCGTGCGTCTGCCTTTCGGGACATTCTTACCTTCGTTTCCGGCAATCTCTACAGATACTTTGCGACCGTTCCAGTTGGTACGGTTCAAGGCTTTCATTACATTGTTGGCTTCTTTTTCCTCTACTTCGAAGAAAGAGAATTTCTGCATCAAGTCGATGCGTCCTAGCTCAATGCGTCCACGGGTGTTTTTGTTCAGCAGGCTGATAAGCTCACTGGGAAAAAAGTTGTCCATTTTGCCCAGATTTATGAATAGGCGTTTGTAGCCCGGTTCGGCTTGATGATTGCCACTGCTTCGGTGTTCACTCCGCTCACCGTTTCTTGTTCCGCGTTCACTGCCGGTTGCTGTCTCTATCTCTTCACGGTCGCGGTAGTAGTCTAGAAAACGGTTGAATTCATGCGAAACCATCCGCTTAATCAAATCTTCCTTACTTAGCCAGTCCAGCTTGCGGTAGATATCAGTCATAAAGTCAGCGATTTCCTCCTCGTTTACTTTCACTTTTTCAAGGTCGTCTATCACTTTGAGCAGTTGTTTTTCGCATATCTGTTTGCCGGTAGGCATTTCGCCTGCAATGAATTTCTTGCCGATGATGCGCTCAATCTCGCGCATCTTGCCTTTCTCGCGCAGGTTGATAATGGCGATGGAAGTCCCGGTTTTTCCAGCACGTCCCGTACGGCCGCTGCGGTGGGTATAACTTTCGGTGTCATCGGGCAATCCGTAGTTGATGACGTGGGTTAGGTCGTCCACATCGAGGCCGCGTGCGGCAACGTCCGTGGCAACCAGCAGTTGTAGGTTGCGGATGCGGAACTTCTGCATCACGGCGTCACGCTGCGCTTGACTCAGTTCGCCGTGCAGCGAGTCGGCATTATAGCTTCCTGCATCAACTTGTCAGCTATTTCCTGCGTTTCTTTGCGGGTACGGCAGAAGATGATGCCGTATATCTGCGGATAGTAGTCCACAATACGCTTCAGGGGC